>ENA-ORBV01009768-ORBV01009768.1-microbial-mat-metagenome-genome-assembly--contig:-NODE-9768-length-15598-cov-10.350686_pt1 | contig 15598 bp, 15 predicted proteins | sample MGYA00237777_ERZ505514 | MGnify/ENA primary metagenome ERZ505514 (study PRJEB26160, sample SAMN06269048) | microbial mat metagenome | isolation source: Oligotrophic lake microbial mat | place... | reverse complement strand
GCTCCGGCTGACTGCCGTTCGCCCCCGGTGACAGCACCGCGCAAACAGCTGGCCTGGGACGGCACGGCCGTTGGCCGCGTGCGGGAGGAAGCCCTGAGGAACCTCGAGCCGGCCCGATACCCTCTCTTGTCCCTTCGCTGGAGCCGCAGTGGCAGTCGATGCTGCGGGTCCTGATTCCCGCCTGACCCTTCAGGCTGCGGCGGCACTGTCTCCGGGGCTGTCGCCCTCTTTCCCCTCGGCCTGCGGGGCCAGCGGCAGGCGAATGGTGAAGCAGGTCCCCTGACCGGGCGTGCTCTCCACCTTGATTGAACCCTTGTGCCTGGTGATGACACTGTGGGCGATCGCCAGACCCTGGCCCGTGCCCTGCCCGACTTCCTTGGTGGTAAAGAACGGGTTGAACACCTGGGCACGGACCTTCTCACTCATGCCCGAACCGTTGTCGGTAATGCGAATAACTGCAGCACCATCGTCCACGCTCGTGGCCACGACGATGCGCCCTGACCCCCGGGGCCGCTCGGCACTGACAGCCTCTACGGCGTGGGCAGCGTTGACGAGGATATTGACGATCACCTGATTTATGCTGCCAGCCAGGCAGGGCACGGGCGGCAGATCCGGATCCAGCTCGAGGCAGACTTCCGCAATGCCTTGCCACTCACTGCCGGCCACCCGCACCGCGCTCTCGATAACGCGGTTCAGATGGGTACCGATGAGGTCCCGGGCCGGGTGGGTCAGCTCGCGCATGGACCGCACAATCTCACCGACCCGCTCCACGCCTTCCAGGGACTGACGGATGGCCACCGGCACCTCCGCCTGCAGATAGTCCACATCGGCCGCGCTGAGCGCCTGGGCCAGCGCGCTGACCGGAACAAAACCGTCGCCCGCGGCCCGAACCAGTCGCGTAATCTCACCGAGAAGGATGGTGACCGTGCTGAAGGCATCATCGAGGAAGCGGATGTTGCCGCCGACATACTGGGTTGGCGTATTGATTTCGTGGGCGACCCCTGCTGCCAGCTGACCAACGGCCTCCAGCTTCTGCGCCTGAGCCAGTTGCGCGGCCAGTTGCTCCAGCCGTGCCTGGTCCGCGTGCCGGGCCGACTCCAGCTCCTGAAAGCGTCGGGCCAGCGCCCCGATCTCGTCCCGCCGCTCCCGGCCGGGGGTCGGCAGGCGCTCCCCGCTCTCCCGCAGGTCAAGCAGGTGGCGGGTCAGCCGGCGCAGTGGGGCCGACACGATGGCCTGGATGAGGGTGGACAGGATCAGCAGCGTGACAGTGACCGCCACCAACAGGCCAAGCAGCAGGGCTTGCACCGTGGCGCGACCGGTCGCCAGGATCGTGCGGGGCATGCGCGTCTCGAGAATGAAGGCCGGGTTGCCGGCCAGGTCACGAAAGAGCCGGAAGTCGGACATGTCGTCCTCGCGGGTGACCAGGCTGGAGCCGCCCGGAATTCGCCCGAGGGCGGCAGCCAGAACGTGCATCTCCGTGGAGAGCGCGTGGCGGCGGCTACCGTGCACGATGACCTGGGCGGGCAGGACGCTGAGTGCGGAGAAGAGCTGCTCGGCCTGGAGGTAACGCCCCAGCACGAGGGTGCCGGCAGGCTCGCCTGAACCGTCCGTCCGGGAAATGGGGCGCAGCGCCAGGAGCAGGGGTCCATGCCGCGTACTGATCACGCCGGCGATCGTCTCGCGGGAACCCGCGACCGGGAGCACCGAGGGGCCCCGGGCATGGTGCCCGGCGTCATAGGGTGCGGCACCGCGCAGCAGGGCGACGAGATCGGTCCCGACATTGGGGTCCGGGCTCCGGACCTCGCCGGCCCCCAGTCGGCCCCTGGCATCGATGACCAGCAGCATGTCCAGCTTGAGCCGGTCGAGGGTCGCGGGGCCCAGGTGTCTGGCGGGAAACTCGGGATAGCGACCCCGGGCATAATTGTAGAAGTCATCCCACGCCGCCCAGTCGGTCGTACTGGCCTGCAAAAAATTCAGCTTTACCGCGATGAACTGCTCCAGAATCGTCCGGTTCTGGAGAACGAGATCGACCTCCTTGGCGGCGAAGGTGTCCAGCACCGTCTGCCGGCCAAACCAGGCCAGTCCGGCGGAAGTGCCGGCCACCACGGTGAGCAGCAGCAAGGTAATGCGCGCCGCCAGCGACAGGCCCCGGGGACGAACACTGCCGGAGCCAGACGGAGGGGACGAAAGGTCGGATAAGGTCTCCATCGGGGCTTGATACCGCAATCGGGCCCGCCTGGAGGGTGTCCCTGTCACAAAGGGCGAGCCGGTCCGAAAGCGGTGAGACCTGGCGCACACCAGGCCACAGTCCCCCTTAGAATGGGGGCATGACCGAACCCCTGGATATTGGTTCCCTGCGCCGCGACTACGCGACCCGGCCCCTCAGCCGGGACGACCTGGCGGCGGAGCCGGTCGGGCAGTTTCAGCAGTGGTTTACCGCGGCACTGGATGCCAGCGTGCTGGACCCCAATGCCATGAGCATCGCGACCGTCGGCGACGACGGCCAGCCGTCACTGCGCACGGTCCTCCTCAAGTACTTCGACACTCAGGGTTTCGTCTTCTACACCAACCTGGAGAGCCGCAAGGCGCGGGAGATGGCCAACAATTCTCGCGTGGCATTACTCTTTTACTGGGCTGAGATCAGCCGGCAGGTGCGCATCACGGGGACGGCAACCCGGATCTCCGCTGCCGAGAGCCTGCGCTATTTCCTGAGCCGTCCCCGGGACAGCCAGATTGGCGCCTGGGTGTCCGAGCAGAGTCGCGTCATCGAAGGCCGGCAGTTCCTGGAAGCGAAGTTTGCCGAACTCAAGGCCCGCTTCGCTGCCGGCGATGTGCCCCTGCCCGCCTTCTGGGGCGGGTACCGGGTGCAGGCGCACACGGTGGAGTTCTGGCAGGCCCGGGAGAACCGGCTCCATGACCGATTTGTTTACAGTCAGTCCGGCACCGGCTGGACCATCAACCGGCTCGCACCCTGAGGACCTCGCCCATGCCAGCGTTGCCGCTCATCGCCGCCAGCGCCGCCTTGTCGGTCCTCGCGGGGACTGCCGGGTGCACGACGCAGACTGCCGCAGGGCTCACCCCTGCCCCGCCACTGGCGGATTTCTGCCTGGAAGCCCAGCGCGTGGTGGTGCGCACCGCTGTGACTCCGGTGCTCGTGCTGCACACGGACTTCGATGGCTTCGTGAAGTCCAAGGCTGCCATCGAGCCGCTCACCATCCAGCAGTACATCTGGTACGAGGCCGACGACCAGGCCCGCCCGGTCATGGTGTCCTGCAAGCTGAAGAGCGCCGACCACCTCAACGAAGCCTTCGGCACGGGCACCGCCGCGGGGAACGGGCGGTGTCAGGATATGAACCGGCTGACCTATGCGCGGCTGCAGAGCGCCCGGGCTCCCGCGGTGGTCGAGCGCGTGATCTTCGACCCGGCTGAGGTGGTCGAGAACCCGGCGAACCCGGGCATGACGGGCCCGGACTGGCTGAAGCCCTACCCCATGACCTGGCGGGACGACGACGGGGTGCTGCACGTCCGGAGCAAGGGCTTCCGGGTGGACTGGACCGACCCCCAGTTCGCGGCCATGCCCGGCCGCTTTCGCGGCGTGCAGTACTGTCACCTGATCGCCCCCGAGTACCTCGCGCGCCTCGTCAGCGGGCAGGCCACGGCCGGCCTTCTGGTGGGGCGCGAGGTGACCCCGCTCGCCCAGGCGCCGACCCGGTAGCCCCGCCGGCCTCCAGCGCACAATCCGGCACATAAAACCTTGGAGCGGCTTCACGTCCTCATCATCGGCGCCGGGATCGGTGGCCTGACGACGGCCCTCGCCCTGCAGCGTCGCGGCACCAGGGTGTCGATCTACGAACAGGTCGCTGCGCTCTCTGAAGTGGGTGCCGGCCTGACGCTGGCCTCCAACGGGACAGTGATCCTTCAGCACCTGGGGCTGGGCGCTGTCCTGGACGACCTGGGTGTAGTGCCCGGGCGCGGCGCGGTGAAGGACTACCGCAACGGCCGGATCCTGGTCGACATCCCCCGAGGCAGCACGCAGGTGGAGCGCTTTGGCGCGCCCTACTGCCAGATCCACCGCAATGACCTGCACCAGGCGCTGGTCGCGGCAGTGCAGAGCGCGGACAGGAATTGCCTGCATCTGGGCTGCTCCCTGGAGGATTTCGGCCAGGACGAGCAGGGCGTGACGGCGGTCTTCGCCAACGGCCGGACCGCCCGGGGGGACGTGCTGATTGGCTGCGACGGCATCCGTTCAACGGTGCGGGCCCGCCTGTTTGGCAGCGAGGATCCGCGCTTCACCGGCTACGTCGCCTGGCGCGGCCTGGTCCCGATCGAGCGTCTCGCGGCGTCCGCGCTGGTGCCGGACTCGGCGGTCTGGATCGGGCCCGGACACTTCCTGACCCGCTACAAGATCCGTCGCGGCCAGTTGCTGAACTACGTGGCCATGGCCCGGACGAGCACCTGGGTGGAGGAAGGCTGGGCGGTGCGCTCCACGGTGGAGTCCCTCCTGTCCGAGTTCCGGGACTTCGAACCCGGCGCCCGGTCGATCCTCATGGCCACGCCGCCGGAGCAGTGCTTCAAGTGGGGAATATTCGACCGGGATCCCCTGCCCTCCTGGACGACTGGCCGCGTGACCCTGCTGGGTGACGCGGCCCACCCCACCACGCCATTCCTCGGGCAGGGTGCAGCGCTGGCGCTGGAAGACGGGCTGGTGCTCGCGCGTGCCCTCCTCGCCGCCGGGTCTGTAACCGAGGCCTTGGCCCGTTACGAGCGGGCGCGAGTCGCCCGGGCCAACTTCGTGCTGCTCGCCTCCCGGGAGAACGGCATCAACCTGACCACTACCGACCCGGACCGGTACGACGAAGCCACGCACCGGAACGAGGAGTCCCTGGACCTGGCCAGCTACAACGCGGTGACGGTGCCCGTTTGAGTCCCGATGCACTGCTGCCCGGGCCTCTCGATATCGTTGGCGATGTCCATGGCGAGTTCGAGGCCCTGCAGGCCCTCGTCAGCCTCTTGGGCTACGCCACCGACGGCTTCCACCCCGACCAGCGGCACCTGATTTTTGTCGGTGACCTCTGCGACCGGGGGCCGGACAGCCCCGGCGTCCTGCGCTACGTGGCCAGCCTGGTGGCCGCAGGTCGTGCCCAGTGTGTCCTGGGCAACCACGAACTCAACCTGCTGCGCGGTTCAATCAAGCCAGCCAATGGCTGGTTTTTTGCCCAGGACCACGACCGGTGCGAGGGCAGGTTTCTGGCGAGCCAACAGGCCACCGCCGCAGAGCGGGAACGCTTTCTGGAATTCATCGCCACCCTGCCGCTGGCCCTGGAGCGCCCCGACCTCCGGGTCGTGCACGCGGCCTGGCACGACGAATCCCTGGCGGCGCTGAAGCGCGAGCGGCCAGAACGCGGAGTGCTGGAGCTGTATCGCCAGCACGCTGCGGCGTCGGCGCGTTGGGCGCAGGAGTCTCGGGTGTCGGCGCAGGCGCAGCAGGAATACCGGGACTTCGGCCGCTTGCTCCCGGACGAGAATGAGACGCTGCCCCTCCTCAGCGCCATCGGCACCCTGGACGAACAATTCCAGATGTCCAATCCGGTCCGGGTGCTGACGTCGGGGGTCGAACGGCTTGCCAGCTCACCGTTCTTCGCCAGTGGCAAGTGGCGCATGGTCGATCGGGTGCCCTGGTGGCAGGACTATGCCGACGACGTGCCCGTGCTGTTTGGCCACTACTGGCGCTGGGCCAGTCCGGACAGCGCCCGCCTGTACTCCAGGGGTGAGCGCGACCTGTTCGCGGGGGTGGCCATGAACGAGTGGGTAGGTCCCCGGCGCAACGCCTTCTGCGTGGACTTCTCGGTCGGGGTGCGGTATCGCGAGCGGCACTTGCCACGGAGCAGGCCTTTCCGGGGCCGACTCGGCGCGGTCCGCTGGCCGGAGCAGGAGCTGGTCTTCGACGACGGTGAACGCCTGCGGCTCAGGGCGTAGGGCTCAGGGCCCGGGGCTCAGCGCTCAGGGCTCCGGTTCGGCGGACCCGGGGGCATCCAGCCCACAGCCGCGGCCGGGCTCATCGACCACTCCCGGACACAGTTCCTGCGCAGCTCATCGAGCGGGTAGAACGTGCCCCGCCAAAGAATGCCGCCCCGGGCCAGGGTGAGCACCGTCGACCAGGCGATAACCCCGGCAAGGGCCAGCGCGGCGAGCGGCGCCAGTAAACCTTCCAGGCCGCTGCCGCCGGACACCCGCCGGGCCGAAAGGCCCACAGCAACCAGCGGCAGCGCGGCAGCGATGCCCGCCAGGGGCAGCGTCCAGGACGCGAGGGGCAGCACCAGCGGCAGGTAAGGCAGCAGTGTGCTGGCGAGGATCAGGAACACGGCGACTGCAGCCACGGCCCCGCGCCACTCGCAGCCCGCGAAGGCATTTTTCTCCAGCCCGCGCAGCGTCGCGAGGAGGCCGTTCTGCCAGCGCACGCTGACGAGGCCATCGGCATCGAGGCAACCCTGGGCAACTCCATGGCGCCGGAGGAGCAGACCCAGCTTGAGGTCGTCGGCCACCTCGAAGGCCAGCCGTTTGTGACCACCAATCCGTGCATAGGCATCCCGCTGCACCAGACCGAAGGCGCCGACGCCCACGAAGGCCCGGGACTTCGGCACGGATAACCTCGACGGATCCAGTTTTGCGCTGAGGGTCAGCGCGAAAGTCGCCAGGAACGCGCGCTCGAGAAAGCCGTCAGCAATGAACGTCGGCAAGGCCACGAAATGCCCGAGCCCGTGGGCGGTGGCAAAGGCCACCGAACGCTTCAGGGCGTCCGGCGCAAACACCACATCGCCATCAGTGAACAGCAGCCACTCGCCAGTGGCGCGCCGGGCACCCTCATGCACCGCATGTACCTTGCCCAGCCAGCCCTCGGGAAGGGTCCTGATGTCCAGGACGGTGAGTCGCGCGTCCTGCCGGGCCATGCCGTCGAGCAATGCACCGGTCGCATCTTCCGAGCGGTCATTGACCGCCACGATCTCCAGATCGGGGTAGTCCTGGGCGAGCAGTGACGAGACTGCTGCCACGACTCCGGCAGCCTCGTTGCGACAGGGAACGATGACGCTGACCCTCGGCCAGATTACGGGCAGCGGGCCGCGCCACTCGCGCAGTGTCGGCAAGCCCTTCCGGAACGACCTCTGCCGGAAGAGCAGCCCGAGGTTCAGCACAATCAGCAGGCTCAGCAGAGCACCGTAGATCATGGAAGAACGCCTCAAATCCCGTGGAGCCAACACCAGCCCGACTGGCGTGAGAATCTCTACGTACTATAGCCGACCAAACACCGTGGCGGACACAGGCAGCATGGGACCACTGGTCACTCTGAAGGTTCACGTAGCACTGCGCAGCGCGGCGGCTGCCGGCGCCCTGTCGGCTAGTTGCTCCCTGGATCTGGACTGCACGACGACGACGGTCGAACTGGGCCCGACCGGCTGGGCCTGGCAGGGCCAGCGCTTTCCCTGGCTGGAAACGTGCAGGGCAAGAACCATCTACTACTGGAATGGCGAGGCCTTTGCCCCGGTCGCCCGCTTCACCACGGCGCTGATCAAGCTGGTGCCCACCGAGTGGGGGCCGCCCACCTTCGAGATCGATGGGATCAAGATGCTGCCGACGGCCACCGTCTCGCCCTACGCGGATGCCGAACGCAAGGTCGGCCTGATTCAGCCCGGGGGCAAGGTCATTCTGGACACCTGCGGCGGCCTCGGCTATTTCGCCGCCTGGTGCCTGCAGGGGCAGGCGAGGCAGACACTGTCTTTCGAGAAGAACCCGGATGTGCTCTGGCTGCGGAGCCTGAATCCCTGGTCACCCCGCACTGACCAGACCACCGGGGGCCGACTGGTACTGACCCTGGGCGATATCGCGGAACAGATCACGCGACTGCCAGCGACGTCCGTCGACGCCATCCTCCACGACCCGCCGCGCTTTGGTACCGCCGGAGAACTCTACTCCCAGGTCTTCTACGACCACCTGGCCAGGGTCCTCCGGCGCAAGGGCAGGCTCTTTCACTACACCGGCTCACCCAACAAACTCACCAGTGGGCGCGATGTCGCCCGCGAGGTCGCAAAGCGCCTGCGGCTTGCCGGGTTTGTCACCGCGGTCGAAGGCGATGGCATCCTGGCAGTGAAGGACAGATAGGCTGCGCGAGCGGCTCAGCCCAGCACGCCAAGTTCACGCAACCTGGCGATCACGAGGTCCGCGGCAGCCTCCGGCGAACAGTCTGTCGTGTTGACCCGCAACTCGGGGTTCTCGGGCGCCTCGTAGGGCGAATCGATACCGGTAAAGTTGCGTAACTCGCCCCGGCGCGCCTTGGCGTACAGGCCCTTTACATCCCGCTGCTCGGCCACCGCCAGCGGGGTGTCCACATGAATCTCGACAAACTCACCGGGTGCCATCAGTCCCCGGGCCATGTCCCGCTCCGCCCGAAACGGCGAGATGAACGCCGTCAGCACAATCAGGCCAGCATCGGCCATCAGCCGCGCCACTTCCGCCACCCGCCGGATGTTCTCCACCCGGTCGGCATCCGTGAAGCCCAGGTTCTTGTTCAGGCCGTGGCGGATGTTGTCGCCATCGAGCAGATAAGAGTGATTCCCCAGGGCCAGCAGCTTCTTCTCCACGAGGTTGGCGATCGTGGACTTCCCGGACCCGGAGAGCCCCGTAAACCAGATCACGGCAGGGCGCTGGCGCTTCTGTGTAGCCCGCGCCGCCTTGTCGACGTCCAGGTGCTGCAGGTGAATGTTGTGGGCGCGGCGGAGAGCGAAATGCAGCATGCCCGCACCGACCGTGTTGTTGGTCATGCGGTCAATCAGGATAAAGCCGCCCGTCTCGCGATTGATCGTGTAGGGATCAAAGGCCACCACCCTGTCCAGCGCCAGGTTGCACGCCCCGATTTCGTTCAGCTCGAGGGTCCGGGCTGCCAGGTGTTCCAGAGTATTGACGTTCACCTTGTACTTGAGTTCGGTGATCGTCGCGCTGACAGTGCGCGCGCCAATCTTCAGGAGGTAGGGCCGTCCGGGCAGCATGGCGTCTTCGCCCATCCACACCAGCATGGCCTCGAACTGATCGGCCACCTCGGCCGGACTTTTGGCGCTGCTGAGCACGTCGCCGCGGGAGATGTCGACCTCGTCCGTCAGGGTCAGCGTCACGGACTGCCCGGCAACGGCCTCGGCGAGGTCCCCGGTGGTTGTGACCAGCCGGGCAACGGTGCTTTCCCTGCCGGAAGGCTGGACGCGGATCAGATCACCCGGCTTGACCGAGCCGCTGGCGAGGGTCCCGGCATAACCGCGGAACTCGGAGTTGGGCCTGTTTACCCACTGCACCGGCAGGCGCAGGTCGCCCGACTGCTGCCGTGCCTCATCGATCTCCACGGTCTCCAGCCAGGGCAGCAGTGCGGGGCCCCGATACCAGGGCATGCGCTCGCTCGGCGCAATCATGTTGTCACCCTTGAGCGCCGAGAGGGGAATCGCCGTGATATCCGTCAGCCCGATCTGCCGGGCAAACTCGCTGTACTGGCCAACGATGTCGAGGAAAACCTTTTCGGCGTAGCCCATCAGGTCCATCTTGTTAATGGCGAGAACGACCTTGCGGATCCCGATCAGACTGACAAGGTAACTGTGGCGCCGCGTCTGCGTGAGCACGCCCTTCCGCGCGTCGATCAGAATGACAGCGACGTCTGCCGTAGAGGCGCCGGTGATCATGTTGCGGGTGTACTGCTCATGGCCCGGCGTGTCGGCCACGATGAACTTGCGCCGGTCAGTGGAGAAGAACCGGTAGGCGACATCGATGGTGATGCCCTGCTCCCGCTCGGCGCTCAGCCCGTCCACCAGCAGTGCGAAATCAATATCACCGCCCTGGGTGCCCCACTTCCGGCTGTCGGCCTCAATGGCGGCAAGCTGATCTGCGAAAAGCATCTTGGAATCAAAGAGCAACCGGCCGATCACGGTGCTCTTGCCGTCATCGACGCTGCCGCAGGTGATGAAGCGCAGCAGGCTCTTGTTCTCGTGCTGGCGCAGGTATTTCTGGATGTCGGTCGTAAGGAGGTCGGAGTCTTGCGCCATGTCAGAAATATCCCTCTTGTCCGCGACGACCTCGCGCAGGATGTGCACGCTCTCGGCTTCGAGCCGCTGCAGATGGGTAAGCTTCATTCTCGGCATTATATGACGGGCGACCACCCTACTTCAGCCCGCCGGTACCGGGCGCTATCGACTACGCTTCAAGCACTCGCGTCAGCCGGGCAAAAAACTGTTCAACAGAAAACGGCCGCACTGTCGCCACCCGCCGCCTCGCGGCCCAAACGGGATCGGGGAAGTGCGCATCGTCGGCGAAACGGGGAATCACGTGCCAGTGCAGGTGGGGCACCTGGTTGCCGAGTGAGGCGAGGTTGATCTTCTCCGGGTGAAGCGTCTCCCGCAGGGCCCTCTCGACGGCCAGAACCACCAGCAGCAGATGGTCGCGCTCCGCCGCGTCCAGATCGGTCATCTCAGCCACGTGCGCGTGCCAGATGACCCGCAGATAGCCCGGATAGTCCGGGTCCCCGGCACTGACGACGCGCAGCCTGGCATCACGCCAGATGGCCGGCGTGTCCCGGGTTGCACAGAGGGGGCAGTCTGCCGGTGCCAGGGTCATGGCCCCAACGATACCGGGGATCAGGTACCCGCGGGTCCCGGCAGTCCGGCGCGTTGATGCTGGTCACAGGCCATAGGGCGCTGAACAGACCGAACAGTGAACGACATCACTATAATGGCCACCCATCGCATTGCTGGTACTTGCCTGGTGACCCGACTGACAGTCCTTCTCGCCCTGCTGGCCCTGGCCGTGCCAGTCCCGGGCTGGTGCGCCGCAGATCCCCTGCCCGGGTGGCGGGACTCCCCCGTACGGCAACGCCTTCTCGCCTTCGTGACCACCGTAACGACGCCGGGCAACCCGGGCTACGTCACGCCGACAGAACGCATCGCCGTGTTCGACGACGACGGCACGCTGTGGCCCGAAAAACCCCGGGCACAGGGTATGTTTGCCCTGAAACGCCTGCGGAGCCTCGCGGGGGACCACCCGGAATGGCAGAAGACGCTGCCCTTCAAGGCGGCACTGGAACTCGGCAGCAAGTACCTGGAAGAGGCGAGCGACGAGGCGGTTGTTCAGTTGCTTGCCGCTGCGTATTCCGGACGAACCCAGGAGACCTTCCGGCAGGACGTCCGGGAGTACTTCGCCACTGCGCGCCACCCTCGTTTCGATCGGCCCTACACGCGCCTCGTGTACACGCCGATGCGGGAGCTGATCAGCCACCTGAAGGCCAATGGCTTCCGGGTCTTCGTCAGCACCTCCGGCAGTGCAGACGTGGTGCGGGTCCTGGCTGAGGAACTGTATGGCATTCCCGCCGACGACGTCATTGGCAGCAGTGTCGTCACGGTCTTGCGCGAAGAGGACGGTCGCCTGGTGCTCCGACGCCTGGGCAGCGTCCACGCGCTGAATGACGGGCCCACGAAGCCCTTGGCAGTCGATCTGCAGATCGGGCGGCGCCCGATCCTTGCGTTTGGCAACGTTGGTTCCGGCGGCGACATCGACCTGCTCCGCTACAGCCAGAGCCACGGGCCGGACGTTCAGAGCTTGCAGGTGCTGATCAGGCACGACGACTTCGAGCGGGAGTATGCCTACGACGAACCCGATGCTGCCTCCGTCAAGGCAGCCAATGCCAATGGCTGGCTGCTCGTGAGCATGCGTTACGACTGGCTGCAGATTTTCAGTGCGCCCTAGCTACGGAATTTCGCCAGGCGTCCCTGGACCGGCCGGCGCCACTTTCAGCCCCGGGCGTACCAACTTTGCCGTCTATAGCCGCCAGGCCACGGGCATGGAGTTACTCCTCTATCGCAGCGACGCCGACGCGGAGCCCTTCCAGACCGTCGAGCTGACAGCCCCTGAACATCGGCACGCCTTTTTCTGGCATGTGGCCGTGGAGGCCCTGCCGGGCGGCACTCTCTATAACTGGAGAGTGACTCAGCTGGACTCTGCCGGAGTCCGGCAGCAGCAGGAAGTTCTGGATCCCTTCGCCCGGTCGATCACCACCGCGCGCTGGCGTCGCGCCGACTGGGTGGCCGGGACGCCCCTCGGTCTCCGGGGGATCGTGGTTCCCGTGGCGGATGAGCCAGGCCCGGCGCCCCGGGGCCTGGACGGCGCGATCATTTACGAACTTCACGTCGGCGGCTTTACGCGACATCCGTCGTCCGGAGTCCTCCAGCCCGGCACGTTCAGCGGGTTGCTGGAGAAGATCCCCTACCTGCAGGACCTGGGGATCACCCATGTCCAGCTGCTGCCGGTCACCGCCTTCGATGAGCAGGATGTTCCTGAATCCGTCGCCGCCATTGGCCTGAAAAATTTCTGGGGTTACAGTCCGATCGCGTTGGCGAGCCCGCACCCCGGCTACACCTCACACGGGGACCTGGCCGGCCAGGTGGATGAGTTTCGCGGGATGGTGCGCGCCTTCCACGCCGCCGGCCTTGGCGTGCTCCTCGACGTGGTCCTCAACCACACGGCCGAAGCCGGCGCCGCCGGTCCCAGCATCAACCACAAGAGCCTTATGCCGGACACCTTCTACCATCAGGACGACGCCGGCTACCGGGACTACACTGGTTGCGGCAACACCATCAATACGAACCACCCGTTAGTCACGCAGATGCTGACGCAGACGCTGCGCATCTGGGCCGGGGAGCGCCACGTGGATGGCTTTCGCTTTGATCTCGCCAGCGTCTTCGTGCGGGGCACCGACGGCGCGCCGCTCGCCGAGCCCCCCTGTCCCTGGGCCATCGAGGAGGCCCTGCCCGGGATCCCACTGATAGCGGAACCCTGGGACGCCGCGGGCCTGTATCACGTGGGCAATTTCCCGGGCCACGCCTGGCACGAGTGGAACGGTCGCTATCGCGATGCACTCCGGCGCTTCCTCCGCGGTGATACGGGCCTCACTGGCGAGATTGCCACCTGCCTGGCCGGCAGCAGCGACCTGTACCAGGCCAGCGACCGGCGTGCCGTACACAGCATCAACTACATCACCTGCCACGATGGTTTCACGCTCAACGACCTGGTCAGTTACCGGGACAAGCACAACGAGGCCAACGGTGAAGACAATCGGGACGGTTGGGAACACAACCTGAGCTGGAACTGCGGCACCGAAGGCGACACCCTGGATGAGGTCACGCGACAGGTCCGGGGCCAGCATGCCCGCAACGCCGTCGCGCTGCTGCTGCTTTCCCAGGGGGTGCCGATGCTGCTGGCAGGCGACGAAGTGTTGCGCACCCAGGGTGGCAACAACAACGCCTGGTGCCAGGACAACGCCGTGTCCTGGTTCGACTGGCGCCTCACCGAAACAAATGGGGACATGCTTGATTTCGTCCGGCAGATGATTGCCCTGCGCCGCCGGCACCCGGCACTGTCACGCCGGCAGTTCCTGACCGGAAAGCCGGACCTTGGCACCGGCAGGCCCGACATTAGCTGGTACGGCGCAGAAGCGGGCAGTGACCCGTGGGATTCAGGCTCCCGCTTTCTGGCCTTCACCCTCGCCGGCCATGACGCAGGGGAAGAAGACCTCCATGTCCTGATCAACATGTCGGACCGGAGTGAGTCAGTGACAGTGCCGACGCTGGGAGAAAGACGCTGGCATCTGGCTGTGGATACCGCTCGCGCATCACCCAACGACATTGTCGTCCGGGCGGCCCAGACAGCCTGGACGGCGCCGCGCTACCTGAGCCAGCCCCGGAGTGTGGTGGTTCTGGAAGCGCGCTGACTCCGCGTTGACAGCCCGGCCCGGCGGGCCTAGCCTCGGAACGACGCTGCCTCATTACCAGCACAAATCAAGGAGAGCGCTGCATGTCCGTCGCCAAGGTTTCCGAGCTCAGCTGCACGTCATCCAAAAGCTTCGATGACGCCATCAACAAGGGCCTGTCCCGGGCCAACAAGACGCTGCGGAACATCCGCAGCGCCTGGATCAAGGAACAGCATGTGCGCGTGTCCAAGGGCAAGGTGGTCGAGTACCAGGTGAACATGCTGGTTACGTTCGTGCTAGACGACTGACGCTTGCTCCCCCGGCGGGAGCGACGTGGGGTAGTTTTCCAGCAGCACGTTCCTGCCGCTCGCTGCGCCAAGGATGCGCCCGTTCAGCACTTCAATCAGTGCGGCGAGACGCTTCTTTCTTCGGTGAGACCCACATGCGAACCACCGCACGACACACCACCACGTCACTGCGATCCATGACGTTGACAGTCACAGGCAGCTCGAAGGCGGCGCCGAACTCGGGGAGCGGGGTCACTTCAGCGATGGCCCGCAGGCTGGTACCGGCCTTCTTCAGGTAGTCCACCGACATGCCCTTCGGGATCCACCGGTGAGAGGCAGGCACCGACGCCTCGCTCATGATTCCGGCCGCCAGCTCGGCCATGTTGCACATCGCAATGGCGTGCACGGTGCCGAGATGATTGGTCACCGCCCGGCGCTTGGGAATGGTCACCTCGCAGTAACCAGAACGGAGCGCCACAAAGGTCGGACGTACCGACGAAAAGTACGGTGCCTTAAAGCAGATCAGCCGGCTGAACAGCCATTTGCCGCCCGGCACACCCGCCAGTTTGCTCCAGAGAGCCAGCACAGAGTTCGATTGAGCCATGGGGCCAGGGACCTTACTGCGTTGTGCGTGTCACTAGCTTAATGGCGTTTCCGGTTGATCTGAGCAGTTTCTATGGGCGACTCGACGAAGCGAGTCCCCTGAATATGGGAACCTTGCTCAATAGTAACTCGTGTGGTACCAATAGCGTGCTCGACGTTCGCGAATACCTCACCGTTGATGGCTTTAGTCCATTCAGGCACTGGTTTCGGGGACTCGATGCGGTGCCCAGGGCACGAGTGGCGGCCGTGCTCCTTCGCCTTGCCGCGGGCAACCCGGGAGATCACCACGGCGTCGGCAGCGGCGTACTGGAGATCCGCATGCAAACGGGCCCCGGGTATCGCATCTACTTTGGCCGGGACGGTGATGAACTCATCATTCTTCTGGGCGGGGGGATCAAGCGAAGGCAGGCTGATGACATCAGCATGGCCAGGGACCGGTGGCAGGATTATCGTCGACGACAAGCGCTGGAGCGCTGACTGATGGCCCTTACGAAAGCCTTTCGCGAGACCCTCGGGCAGGAACTCCGGGATGACCGGGCCTTTCGCGTGGCCTATCTCGGCGAAGCTATCAGCTTCCTTCACGCTGGAGACGTCGCCGCCGGTAAAGCTTTGCTCCGGGACTTCATCAACGGCACGCTGGGCTTCGGCAACCTGGGAAAGGCGGTCCAGACCTCGCCAAAGAGCCTGATGCGCATGCTGAGTGCCGACGGGAATCCCCACGCAGAGCGGCTGTTCGCAATCCTCAGCCACCTGCAGAAGCAGGAAAATGTGGAGGTCCGCGTTCAACCGATCGCGCGGAAGGCCGCGCCGCGCCGGGCACTCAAAGCCCGTTAACCGCACACCCGCGGCAATCCCGCAATCACGGCCCGGGTGTTCTCGAACTGGGCCAGCAGCGAAGTCTTCGGGTCCGCGCCCTCGGGCAGATAGACGCCAAAGATCCTGT
>ENA-ORBV01009765-ORBV01009765.1-microbial-mat-metagenome-genome-assembly--contig:-NODE-9765-length-15603-cov-5.838658_pt1 | contig 15603 bp, 11 predicted proteins | sample MGYA00237777_ERZ505514 | MGnify/ENA primary metagenome ERZ505514 (study PRJEB26160, sample SAMN06269048) | microbial mat metagenome | isolation source: Oligotrophic lake microbial mat | place... | reverse complement strand
CGGGGTAAAATATGGATTTTACTCTGTAAAATTAAGGGCTAACGTTTTATTTACCCCGAGGTGCAGCTGGGTACGACGTCCCGATGGTCAGCCATTCCCCTATTTGGGAGAACCCCCCTATTTGGGAGAACCTGCTAACCATCGAAAAGAGCAGATGGTGAGATGGGTGCTTTCTGTTCTACATTCGCAAGATCGGCGATCACGGAAAGGAACTAAAAAAAGAAAGAAAGAAAGAAAAAGATTTCATTCGAAAAATGACTTTTTTGACCATTATCAGGTCGGGCCATTTCGAAAAGCGATTCTACTGTATTGAACCAAGAGTGCACGAAGGCATAGTCTTTGGGGTTCAATGGCGACAACTTAGCCTTCATGGTGAACGGGATAATTCATTCATCTTCTCTTGTACTGTACGTAAGATAAGGTTTTTGTGCGAGGTACTCACTTGATTTTAAGAAAAAGGGAGTCGACGGGGGCTGTTATGAGAAAAAGAATCCATGGGCGGATCGCATTGGAATACAATAGCGGGGGCTTTTTCCATTCAAGAGCGAGGAGCAGGTCATACTGCAGGCTCTATGCGACTAAAGTACCGAAAGGCAGGCAACAACACGTTGAAGGGGCTGGCCGAGATGACCTTCAGTTTGGCCTTCAAGGTCGACCTTGGACAAACCCGAATTTCCAACTTCATTCCCTTGCCCTTGCCGTGGCACCAGGGCAGTTCAGTCGCCACCATTGACAGGCAGTAGTGACCATGGGCGTCTAACTAGCACCTTCAGGTTCTTTTCTTTGGAGTGGTAACATTTCTTTTCACAATAGCTCGCTAGTTGTTTCCTAAGACCGTGACCAACAGATGCGATGTTGCCAACTGAAGAGTCGCTGCATGCTACTAGTAGCCTAGCTACCAATGCAACCCCGCGTACTACTTGCCAGTGCTAGAGATCTCTTACCGGATGCCTTCATTTTCCGTCCACCGGGGGTTGCAATCATTGATACCCTGATCCGGAGTTGCTTGGACGCTATGCATGCAATTGCACAAAGCCATCGGTATCTTGCTAAGAACTAGTATATTTTAGATATCTTTCGCTACCTAACACAGCTAGCCAGGACCTAGTTCGCAACTTCAGCACGATTCCAAAACTCAAATCTTGAATCTTAACAGCAAAGTATAGCCCCCAATGCTCAATGTTTTCCTTAATGCGATAGGCCCGGAGGAGCTTTTTGCAACTGGTACTTGAGTTGCCAATCCTACTATTTTTCGAAATATTAGCGAATTAAGGGGAAGTGTAACACTGGTTGGTGGACCGCCTAACCGGTATTCCCATTTGCATTCGTCATTTACATGTTGTTCATAGTACGTACTTCTCCATCTGGTGCATTCTGACTTGTGATATGACTGTAGATTACTGGCTGGTAAGGACCGAACCACTGTACAGTAGTAACACTACCAATTCGCAGCTTTTAACCGGAAGCCATAAAATACCACTTTGCTTCGCCGCGCCACCTAAGCCTGACAGCGTTGACAAGTGCATGCTTCAATTGCCAATCTTAACAAAGTTTATACACTTGATGGGAGAACCTGGCTTCTAATTCTAACCACCCATAGCCTTTAGGCACATGTTTAAAGACTACTTATGCCCCCCTTGGTCTAACCGGTTAGATATCGTTCTGTTGTAGAAAAGAAGCGACAAGTTCCGATCTGACTTCACCGATCAAGTGATAAAGAGTAGTGGTCAAGTGACTGCTTACGCGAAATAATGACCTTGAGAAATTACAGAAAAAGAAGTCTAATGCTGGAAACCCCTGTGATTGTGTTCGTATTTGACTACTGGTCGAACTTATGGTGGAGGACCTTTCATTATGTGCTTCCTACCTTCCCGCTTTTCTTTTTCGTCGCAATGACTCGATCCTGGAACCCTGTTCCGTGTTAACTTCACCATCATACTTACTTCCTGGTACAAATCGTTCGTACAGTAGAAGCGGATTATTCTTGAGTTTTTAAAAACCCCGGCTCAGTCAATTGCCACAGAAAATCCATGAACATCCTTTTGGGCATTCCTGCACAAGCCAAACTAGCTAGCTAGCATACATACTGGTCGTTCCAAGCAACCACTTTTGTTGATGCCAACCAGCGTAACCGCAAACACATCCTTTTACTGTTCTCGCATAATCTAAATTGCTTCAAGAAACTTGCACTTTCTTGCCTTCCACTTTCTTGAAAACTACTGCTAACTACTACTAGTAGCAACTACTATTCTCATCCAGTCAAACGAACTACAACTCCAATCAAGTTCAACGATCCATTCCTTCCTTCCTCTTCCTTCCTCACTCCTTCACACTATAACAAGAAAATGGCGTTGAAATCCAAAGCCGCCGCTGAGACAGTGGAGAATGACCACGATGATCATCCCGATTCCGAGAGCACGGGCAGCTTTGAAGATGAAGAAGCTGGAGAAGGTGACACCCACCAAAGTGGTCAAGAAACGTCCAACTCGGCCTCGTCTTTGGTCAAGGCCGAGAAAGAAAAGATTGCGCAACGAGAATCGAAACATGTCTTGTTTTTGCGGCTCCTCGTGTGTCTCGTCTTGGGATTGGCAGCTGTGGCCGTGTCGGTCGTGGTCTACAGCATTACCGCCAATTCGGAACAGGAACAATTTGAAGCCCAGTATTTGGGGGCCGCCGCCAAGATTAGTGGTACGTTGCTTCTGCTGTTCCTTGTGGTTATACATACATTTGATATCTCTTCTGTTTGGTCAGTCACTAATGCCTCTTTCTTGCTCTCTTACAACACTCAGACTCCTTTATGGAGATTGCCACGGAGAAACTGGGAATTGCGGGAGGTTTGGTCGTGGCATTGGTTGCCTACGGCAAGGACAATTCCATGAACGGAGACAAAAGTTGGCCCTTTGTCACCATGTCGAGCTTTCAAAAACGGGCCAACAATGTTCTGGAACAAAGTGGAGCCGTCTTTGTTGGTCCCAGTCCCATTGTGTCACGAGATGAACGTGCCGAATGGGAGAACTATACCATGAATAGCCCCGATGCCGTCAATTACTATGCTGAGAGTTTCAATTACACGACCCGCCGTGGGTATGCCGCCTTGGACAAGATGCATCCCATCGAGGCGGACGATGCCGCACGATTGGATTTGAGCAGTGGTGTGGCCAGTCGCATTTACTCGCTCGATCTCTTTCAGGGTGCCAAAGCCAAGATTGCCGATCGCAAGGAACAGTATTTGCCGGCTTGGCAAATGACACCCTTTCCGACCAAAGCCACATTGATCAATCAAGATCGATCGACCAATTCCGAAGGATTGCGTCATTGTCTCTTGCACGATGCCGTTGTCTTTGAAGGCTTGCAGTATGCACGACCTGGCTTTCAAGAAGATACCGATCCCTACACGGCCGAAATTGCTTGGCTTTTGGCCATGAAGCATCGTAACGAGTCCATGTACTACAAGGGGGACTTGTTTAGTACCGTCTACCTTCCCGTGTACAGTGACTTTTTGGTCGACCGCAAAGTCGTCGGCGTGGTCCGTATGATTCTTCATTGGGCCGAATACTTTAAAAAGATCTTGCCACCCAGCATGGTCGGTGTTACGCTCGTGGTGGACAATGGTTGTGATGATCCCTTTACCTACGTCCTCAATGGACCCGAGATTGAACCCATTGGCGTGGGAGACTTGCACGACCCCAAGTTCAATCACTTGGAAGTGGCGGCTGACTTTTCCAGTCTCACCAGTATCAACGACGGTACCGAACATGGAATGAAAGTCTTTCAAGGCGATTGTACCATTGCCATTCGTATCTATCCCACCCAAGGACTCCAGGATTCCTTCCGTACCAGCACACCCATCATTATTACCTTTGCCGTGGCATGTGTCTTTGTCTTTGCCATGCTCATGTTTTTCTGTTATGACAGGTTGGTCGAGAGACGGCAAAAGCTGGTCCTTCGAAAAGCCGAACAAACCAATGCCATTGTGGCATCGCTCTTTCCCAAGAATGTTCGGGAACGCATGATGGAGGAAAACCAAAACGGAAACAAGAAGGATGCTACCTGGAAAACCAAAGCACAAGATGACAAGTTGGGACAGCCCATTGCCGATTTGTTCCCCGAGTGTACGGTGCTCTTCTGCGACATTTCCGGTTTTACCGCTTGGAGCAGTTCTCGTGACCCAACCCAGGTGTTTACCCTCCTTCAAAACATTTACCAAGCTTTTGATAAGATTGCCCAACGCCGAAAAGTGTTCAAAGTCGAGACGATTGGAGACTCGTATGTGGCCGTGACAGGCCTGCCAGAAGCGCAACCCTTTCACGCCGTCATCATGGCTCGGTTTGCCAGTGAATGTATGGCAGCCATGCGAACCACGGTGCGCAAGCTCGAGACAACCCTTGGGCCTGAAACTGGCGATTTGACGATGCGGTTTGGACTTCACTCGGGTCCAGTGACGGCAGGTGTCTTGATGGGTGATCGCGCCCGCTTCCAACTCTTTGGTGATACGGTGAATACAGCATCGCGCATGGAATCGACCGGAACGCGAGGAAAGATCCAAGTATCTCAAGCTACTGCTGACATTTTAATCTCCGCTGGAAAAACTGCATGGGTTAAGCCACGAGAAGATGAGATCATGGCCAAAGGAAAGGGTACGCTAAGGACCTTTTGGTGCGAGGTTTCGAAAACGGCTGCAACCAGCTCTGGTTCCAGCGAAGTGGGATCTTCGAACGGAGTCGGAGAATCACCCGAGAAACATGCTCTTAGCAATAAGAATGATCGCCTTGTGAGCTGGATGACCGAGCTCTTCAAGAGCTACGTCAAGGAAATGGTTGCCGCTCGTGATGGCATGTCGAAAGGAAGGTATGGCGCTTCCTCCCGCTACGTACCAAACGAAGGCCCTCCTCTGGATGAAGTCGTGGAGGTTATTGAACTCGCCAAGTTTGACGCCAAGAGCGCAACGCAAACGCTGCGCCAAAAGGGCAAAGAAGTGGACATTCCCGAGGAAGTCGTGTCCCTCATGCGAGAATTCATTTACACCATTGCTGGCGAGTACCATGATGAAAATCCTTTCCAGTAAGTTTAGACGAGTCAAACGTGAAGTGAGTGTACATTCCAACCAAAACTGTTGGCTAATTGATTCTCTGTCTTTTTTTATCTCTCTTGCAGTAACTTTGAGCATGCATGCCACGTGACGCTCAGTGTCGACAAGTTCCTGAAAAGAATCGTAGCTCCCGATGCGGAAGCTTCCGGGCTCAACAAACTCGCTGAAAATCCTGTAGGCACTGTGAAAGCCGCCGAGTTGGCAGCACAGTTGCATGACTACACTCATGGTATTAACAGTGACCCAGTTGCTGCTTTTGCGATTGTCTTCTCTGCTCTTATTCACGATGTGGATCACAGAGGAGTCAGCAATACCCAGCTCGGTGTTGAAGAGGAAGCACTCAAGGAAAAGTACCAAAACAAGTCCATCGCAGAGCAGAATAGCCTCGACCTTTCGTGGGGCTTACTCATGTCTGAGAAATTCAAGGATCTCAAGAAGTACCTGTTTGTTACGGCCGATGAATTGGCTAGATTCCGCCAAGTCGTGGTCAATGTTGTACTGGCGACGGACATCTTCGATAAGGAGCTCAATGGGTTGAGGAAAGCCCGCTGGAACAAGGCCTTTTCTACAGAGGCCGGCTCCAAGAATGAAAGCAACGGCCTCCGAGCAACCATTGTCATCGAACACATCATGCAGGCATCGGATGTGAGCCACACCATGCAGCACTGGCACATCTACACAAAATGGAACAAGAAATTGTTCCATGAAATGATCAAGGCTCACCGTGCTGGCAGAATGGGTGTCGACCCAGCAACCTTCTGGTACAAAGGTGAAATTGGCTTTTTCGATAACTACATCATCCCCCTTGCCAAGAAATTGAAGGACTGTAAGGTATTTGGTGACGCCAACAGTGATCAATGTCTTGTCTATGCCAAAAAGAACCGCGACGAATGGGCAGAAAAAGGTGAAGAAATCGTGGCGGCGTACATTGAGGAATTCAAGAACCTTTAAAGCCCTGATTTGAAAGGGGCGTCTGCGTACTAGTACTAGTATGCATAGTTCGGGCAACAGGGAGACGCTGCACTTTTTTGCGTGATAAAAACTACGTTTGACGGGGTCGTCGGACGATGCGGCTTTATTCTGGGTTTTCCGAGCTCTCTGTTATCATCATATACATTATAATTTTACTTACACATACATTTAATTTAAAATCCATCGATTCGACTACGAATAGCCAGCATAGGCTTCTGATATTCTCGCGGCAATAGAAATCGTTTGAAGAACTTCCACAATTCAATGGATTATTTCGTCCAAGGTATTCTTAGAGGGAGGCGGAAGAAGCGACCACCTGTATAGGAACGCGTCTAAGTGAGGTTGAGCTCACTCGTAAGCTCCTCCAAATCTTCCGTTTCCTCCGGTGCAGGGATTCCCGCCTTCCATGCAGACCGAGAGAAACACAGGCAGAACCGATAGCCAACAGAGGGGGGAGGTGAGACTCTCGGGTTTATTGGCAGAAACAAATCCGCTTTTTCAATTCCATCGAATCGATCCAACGAATTGTACAGTACGTACCACAGGACAGCATTTCACACCAATGGTTTTCCTCGTCACGGCTTCTGCCATGCGCTGTGCTTCGAGTGGATTGGTCACCCACGTGGTATAAAAGGGAAAGGGACACTCGCAGACACCTTTGTCACCATCTCCATTGGCATACACACCGGTATATCCCCGGTGGGTCAATTTAAAGAGCTGATTCTGACTCTGATCGGTCGCACGAGCATCACGGATTCCCGACACACTAAGTTGGGCGTATTGGATTCCATTGTCTTCGGTACCACATTCTCCCATGGTCCTTCCATCTGCACCGATGATGGCCGAATGACCAAAATACGTATACACTCCATCAAAACCAGAGGCATTGGAGACGGCCACATACACCTGGTTGCACCAAGCCATGGTTTTGCTGACCAAGACCTGCTGTTCCTTGGCAGGATACATGTATCCTTGGCAGCGAACAATCAACTCGGCTCCACGCATGGCACAATCTCGCCAAATTTCCGGATAATTTCTGTATATAACACAAGTACGTGGATTCCAGTGCATTCCAAGAAAAGAAGAGAAAAGAAAGAAGCAACAGAAATTGTTAGATCAACGCACTCGATGGATAGCAAGGTTCCCATCAAAATAAAAAATAATTCTACACGAAAAAAAAACGCACCCATCATCACAAATAATCAAACTCATTTTGAGCCCTTTGGGTCCTTCGACGACACTGGTTCCCAAATTACCAGGCGTCCATCCTTCAATGGGAGTCCAGGGCAATATTTTTCGATACTTGTTGACAATTTCGCCGTCCGAATTAATCAAAACCAAGGTATTGTACGGATTTTTTTTGGGATGTTCTTCGTGTTGTTCTCCCGTCAAACTAAAAACACCCCAAACGCCCACTTCTTTGCAGACTTCACAATACAAATCCTTGGAATAATTAATAAAAATGAAGCAGACAGTAGCAAAATAATATTTTGAGAATAGAATATATTCGTTGACGCAAAAACACATAATTCTATTCTTATATTTACATACCGTAATGGGTCCTGGAATAGTACAGGCCGTATCAAACATTTCTTGACGATCGTACATGATTCCCATGGTCGAGTATTCGGGAAAAACAATCAAATCCATGCCTGGCAATCCAATCTTGACGCCACGAACAATCTCACAAATTTTATTAGCATTCGCCATAACGTCCTCGTTGGTATGCAAACGTGGCATGGGATATTGAAAGACACACACACCAACCGTGTCGGCTGAGCTGGAAATATCGCCATGGCGGGACATGATGATGAATCTTTTATATTTTGTTTTGGAAATAGAATTCTTTTGAGAAATGAATGAAAGAATGAACAAAGGAAGAGTTCAAGTTGAGGAATGGAGTCAATCGGCAAGGTAAGAATAACGCCGAGGGATGGAAGCGAAGGCCAATAGACTACGTAGCTCATAGGATTATTGCTACTAGCTAGTAGCTAGCGACGAATAAGGCCGAGAGAGAGAGGTAAAGGCCAAACGAAAGATTTGAGGTGTCAAAACTGCAATTCGAAATGGATAATAAAATGAGGGGAGGAAGAAGAAAAATGAGGCCAATGTTTAAATTTCCTCCGTTGCTTCCGAGGAAGTTCTGCCATAAAGATCGAACTGCATCTGTGCGCCCAAGTCAACGTGTGGCGCGTATGTGCGTGCGATATACGAAGCAAATGAAGGGTTCGGGATAAAATAGTAAGGCTCATCCAAACTGTTCGACCAAACCCTATACCTTCTTCTGTTTGTCTAGTATTAGGAGAAACAAGCTAGTGGTGAGGTCAACGGCCACGTACTGAAGTTACTTTGGATAAAACCAGGCTCTAGCTAGCAGCATGAACTCATTTGTGTGACAATTTCTATGTTTTTAAATTCCAAAGCTAATTTGTGTGCCGTGCAAGACTGAATCGTAAAACTGGCGAATAGACAGTGGCGGTCCTAGCTTGTTGTGTGGTCCGCTTCAAAAAAGTCAAATTCTCGAAGCTGCAACTTTGATAGCTTCGAAGCGATCTGGTGATTGAATCGGCCTTGCGGAAAGTCAGCAATGCGAACGCAGTACTATCACTAATAAATCCTCCTACCGCCGGCAATCTTTTGGCTTTACTGATTCCTGAAACCGACCAGAAAACCAAAGGTATTCAGAACATGATAAACATTTGCATAAAAAAGCGGTTTGTGATTCCCTGCACAGCTTTAGAGAAGAGAGCCCAAGGCGGATCATGAGGGCGGTCATGTACTGACAGTGTTGGTCCCTAGAAAACCCGTCACATAAATTAAAACGGTGGACCCGACACAACATGTAGCTCCTAGAACCCCTAGAAGGTTGAGCCCAATAAAGTTGAAAGGAATCGTTGAGTTTTTTTGCAATTCCAAGTCTTCGCCAGTATCGGCGGCTGATGCATTGTTTCCATCCATGTTTTCTCCCTCTGCTGTTACTCCTACGTTTCCTTGTTTCTCTGTGGGTTCCTCCTCCGATGTGCTTTCCACGGAATGATACTTGGGCAAAAATCGTATAATGAATTCCGTGCAAAGCAGAGGAAACAGAAAATACGTCCAAGCATGAATGGCATCCAAGGTTCTGGTGAAAGGATGACAGACATCCTTGTCGTCGCAGTCTAGTTCCGTTCCAGCAGGATAGAGTCGTAGTCCACCTAGAATCAAATAAAAGTATCGATACAACATGGGAGCCAGAATTTGTCCATAGGATCGTATGGCCCAGTTGCGATGTTGTGTAAATTGTCGATGACGAGCATAAAAGGCCGACAGTACGGCAAAGACTCCAAACAAAATCCCTGCCACACAAAAGGCGAATCCCATGTTCAATCCTCCCACCAACACAAAGCCTTTCAAACAGATAAAGACTTGTCCAAAGATACTGCAAAAGACCGCAGGCAGGACATAGATGCGTCCACACCAGCGATGAAATGTAGGCCACTTTCGCCGAATGACAGGCAAGAATTGGGTGGGTCCGCAGAGCAAACAGACGGCTCCCAGACTCATGTGGGTCACCATAAAGAATTGACGAGCGGGAGTATCATCCAGTCCTACGAGAACCGCATCATACTCTTTCTCCACCCAATATCTCTGAACAATGGCCCCGTAAATCCAGGGCAAACCAAAGACATAAAGGGCAACGATCATGACAATCCATGGCCATCGCCAGGGTTTCTCTTTCATGCTTGAAGGAATGTCACAAAGAGGCATTGTTTTTAGGCTTGTTTGTGTAGGAACTGTTTTTGGCTGCAGTACTGTAGGCTAGATGACATGCATTGATAGTATGCTGTTGTTGTTGTTGTTGTTGAGGATGATGGGTGTCGGAGGGGAAGGACAAGGCGACCGTGCAGTTTTGAATTGAAGATGACCGTTAGATCATGAGTCGTGTTTACTCGGCAATAATCTGAAATCAACTGTGCGACCAAACATAAGAATCTATTGAGCAACTATGCGACTTATGGAATTTGGATTTTTCGTGCTCGGGTCTAAATTTTCAAGATTTGCGAACAGTAAGTTGCAATGGTTCCGATGCGATCCGCCAAATAGTTGGATTTGAAATTCCAGCAGACAAAGATCGTCTTCCGTGAACAACATCACCGAGCATCCACACTGACTTTTAGCGTACTAGTACTAGCTACGACGTACTAGCTAGTAGTAATAGTACTCCCCACACTTCCTTCGCGACATAAACATCATCAACAGCCAACAAAAGACCAATCGACTTGACACCTCTCTCTTTCTTCTTTGCTTTCGTTTGTTTGCTTGCTGTGTACTACAGCACGCCGTACTCGTATGGAACAATGGCCTCGCCAACTACAGTCACACAACAACTACGATTCAAAACCAAAAACCTCGTAGCAACCATCATCCTTGGTTTGTTTCTACTGCTGTCCACTTCTTCTGTAGCATCGGCATCTGGACCCTTCCATCAGCGTAAGCTTGTAAAGTCGCCTTATCGCCAACAACGAGCATGGTCGTGGAGGACCATGACTCGTACGAATCATGACGACAATCATGAAGAGGAGGACAACGATGATCAAGACACGACACTCGTCGAGCTAGCCTCCTTGTTGGAACAGCCCACACCAGCCAAGCTAACCTTGAAACGAGGAGGAACCACCGTGACGGAAGAGGACGACTACTTTTCGGCCGAGTCTTCCTTGAACGAAAGCGACAGTAGTCAAGAGGAAGAGAGCGAAGAAAGAAGCGAAGAAGAACATGATGGAAGCGAAGAAGACAAAGGCGCGGTGATGATGTCCCTTTTGACTACAGACAAATTGAGAGGCGGAGGCGTTGGGGGCAAAAACCCAAAAAAGACCAAGAAACAATCTGCCGTGGTGGCCAAGAAGAAACCCAAAGAAGCAGCGGCAGCAGCTGAGCCTTCTGCCAGTATGACTTCCTCGGTCTTTAATTTGGTCAACAATGTGGCCGGAGCTGGAATTTTAGCGCTGAGTGCCGGCATGTCGGGTGGCACGGGTTGGATTCCCTCCGTCCTCATTTGTGTCATGCTAGGTCTCATCTCGAGCCATTCGTTTCAAATCATTGGCACGGCTTGTGAATTGACGGGCGAAAAAGATTTCAAGGTACGTGCTATACTTATGGAGAATAGTCGTATAAGAATGCGTTGACTGGCATGTATTTTGCTCATCCCTAGGTTGCACCACCACCATGCTATTGTTTTACAATAATACGAAGGGTCTTTGGGCCCGCACCATTGGTCCTGAAACCACCTACATGGTCGATTCGATTATTGCCTTTATGTGCATTGCCTGCTCCATTATTTATTCGGGTATTTTGGGAGATGTCTTTACACCTCTCCTCGAACAAGCCGGTATGCCGGCGGCCTACAATTCACGCACCTCCAATATTGTCGTCATTACGGCCACACTCTTGTTGCCCTTGAGTCTCATTAAAAATTTGAGTGCATTGGCGTTTACGTCCGTTTTGGGATTTTGTGCCATTGCCTATACCGTCTTTTTCATTGTCGTTCGAGCCCTCGATGGTTCCTACAAATTGGGATCCGGAAGATTTGTGAAATTGGTGGCCGACACGACCGATCCCATGAGTACGTTACCCCTCACGGGAGGAGCTCTGTTGGAAGCCATGCCTTCCTTTGAAAAGACCTCGCTTTGGGGATTTGGATTTACGTCTCTGGTATTGGCGTCCAATTTGGGATTGGCGTTTATTGCGCATTACAATGCTCCCGTCTTTTATCGACAATTAAAAGATACCAACAGTCAACGTTTTGGTCAAATGGTGAATATTTCCTTTGCCGTATTGGTGATTTTGTACGTCATTACGATGACGGCTGGGTACAGTACCTTTGGAGATGTGTGCCGTGGTAATTTATTATTGAATTATCATCCCCACGATCACTTGTCCACCTTGGGACGATTGGCGACGGGATGTTCCATTTTGTTTGGATTTCCCTTGGTCATGTGCGGTGCCCGCGAGGCACTTGTAGGTGCAACCGCCAGTTGTGGTTTTCATGCCCTCGGCAAGGATCAATATCATTTTGCCTTGGTGGCGTCCATGTTGGCGGTGATTACCGCCATTTCCGTCAGTGTCGAAGATGTGTCGCTGGTGGTAGGATTGACGGGCGCTGCCTTGGGTTCCTTTATTGTGTATATTTGTCCTGCCGTTCTTTATACCAAGGCCGTCAAATTGATCAAAGGAGGCGACAGTGCAGAATATGGCAAGGCGAAATTCAACATGGCATTGGTGCCATTTGGTATGTGTATTGCTTCGCTGGGTGTGTACATGACCATTAAGGAAGCCATGGCGAAATGAACGAGTCAATGAATCGAGAGTCAAAGCCACAAGCAGCAGCTGTACAACATACCAAACGAACAATCCATTCATTGAATAATAGAAAGTGCTATAGTTTCAAAGTTAAAAGCTGTTTTTCTATTTGTAATGAACACTCTACTCTCCTTTAGATGCCGACCACTATTTAACTACGCATGTGTGTGGCATGGGATAACGTTGGGCAGTAGAGACTACTAGGCATGAGACGCGGATTGTGCTTCTGTACATCTGGTGCTGCCAAGTCGAACCAACAACAAACTGAACGACGTCGGATTGTGCTGGCGTCCTCCATGTGGTTGTTGTATGAGTACGGCCATTGTAGCAATTAGTGAGAGCGTCCTCCCTCAACGAGAGCAAAAGCCCCTTCATTGCCATGCACAAGTCGACCAATTCGTCTGGAACTGACGCGCAGGCCAACGGCTGCAACCTCATGATGCGTAGCTAGTAAAAGCAGGATCGTACATTTGCGTTGGGCAATATCTGAATGAGCCCGAGAACATATGATTGTCGAGTAGGCTCTAGCTCGCTAGCTAGGCTAAGCTCCAGAGGGAATTAGCAATTGTGTTCCTTCTGGTAAGGTCACACGATCTCCCCAATGTTTCACGACCCAATCCTTGAACTTGACACCAGCATATTGAGTGCCATAGTTGGCTTGAACATATTCCAGTGGCCGATACTTGTCGAGATTTGTCAACAATCGTTTCAGGCTCGTGCGAAAGTCATGAATGTCATGAAAGAATTCCCCCGTTTGTTCATTCAAATATTTCCAACCACCAATAATATTGTCATTCATGAGCAACGGGACATTCATGGAGAGTGCTTGTGTCGTAACACGTGGGGATGCATCGTATACTTGTGGTACAAAGGCAAATTTGGATTGGGCCAAATACTTGAAAAAGCCACGCTGGGTCAAAAATGTGGTTTGAATTATTTTGTCTTGACACTGTGGGGGAATCGAGCACGCTTTGGTGCCTTGTTTGTTTTTGGTAGCCACCAAGACACCTTTTAAATCGAATTCATCACTGCACATAACCTCCAAAGCTTCCAACACAAAGGTCCAATTCTTGGCAAAGGAGGACCAACCCACACAATTCGTTTCGACGTCTTGATCCGTTCCCGAAAAGGTAAAATCATATTTTTTTTTCGCCCCCGCATATTTTTTTCCAAAGGCCAGGGGCTCCTCCAAATTAAAGTCGGATTGCGACAGGAGAATGGTTTTCGTGGACGGTGCAAAATACGAATCGGGGTCCGGCATCATGGTTAAAAATCCAGGAAAGAGGCCCCGATATTCGTCTTGTGAAAAATTGGCCGAAAAGGGATTGGGACTGGACAGTGGAAAACTTTCAAAGGAAGAAATGCCCAAGAATAAAATATCGTCCTTGTATTTCAAATACATTTTCTTTTGATGGGGATACTGAAAGGGCGACCTTACCAAAATGATATTGACAAAATCTCCATGTTCATTTTTGACGGGTTGAAAGGGATATTCTTGCAATAATTTGGCGTATGCCTCGTGCACAAATGTGGGTCGTTGAATGCACTGGCCTGACATCCAAATACACTGACCATTGCACCACGTGGCCCCATTTCCTTGCGGACATTCGGCACAGGAATGGGCCGTGTGGCCACCGCAAATCACTGTGGTTGCCGACTGTTTTTCGTGTCTTGTTTTTGTTCCTTGGGCTTTTGCTTCTACTTTCTCATTCGCTCTTGCTTTTGGTTGGACGGCTTGCTTTGATACAGAATCTTGAAGGAGGAGGTCTGGAATGTTGTTATTTTCTTGCGGATGATGGTTGTTGGGATTCCATTTTTTCTCATACTTGAGAAACATGCGCATGCCAACATACCCCACTAGAAACATGAGGACGAAGGCAAATCTCCAAATCTTTGGACTTGTTGTTATACGACCATCCCATCTTCGGCGGAGATCTCGATTGTTTGTGAACTGAAGCGCCATCTTGGTGGTGACGTGACGTGACAGCACTGTGTGCTATCTTACAATCTCATATATAGATAGAACATAACCATCATCCGTGATTCCTTCCTTGGGTACCATATGTACAAGGCTACAAGCAAGGATGGTTGTGGTTGTTTAATTATTTTCATCTTGCGATTGTCGGTTTTTGGTCGCCCTTTTCTGCTCCGTAACCTCAAAGGGTTTGAGGTTAAAGGTTACGGCACTGGTTTTGTGATGCGACGACGGACAGTCGACGAACCATGGCCACTCGATATCGGAGGGAAATCAAAGATTCGAACAATGAAGGGTAGGCAACACATTGCCCTAACCCTAAAATCTACAAATCAATGAAACCCAACCATCTGATGGCTGTTAGCTAGCTAGTAGGTAGCAATTTATTTTCTACCTGTAGATGAGACTAGATGGCTTTGAAGCATTTGCTTCTGGAAATTCTTTGGTTGGGCTTGCCTTTGGAGAAATTGTTGGTGCATTTTTCTGACAGTTTCTGAGTTCACAATTTGTCCTGAAAGATGTTGGACATGTTCTGAAGTTCAACAAGACAAATCCCAATGGAGTCAGACTGTTGTCATGTTTGTCCAAACATGTTTTAATATCCCATCAATGCAATTTGTAGACAGCTTGTGATCTCCCTAAATTGTGTTCTACTTATTTATAATGCCCTTTTTTTACTTAAGGGGCACAAAATAAACAAAAGCTTGAATAGCTTAGTTGGTCAGAGCGTGGTGCTAATAACACCAAGGTCGGGGGTTCGAGCCCCTCTTCGAGTAATTCCCTTTTTGCTAATGAAGGAAGATTAACTGTTTGTTTGACTAGTCTTTTTTGGACTGGGCAATGATTTGTTGTTGTGGGTGCAAAGAGTTGTTTGTTGTGGGTCAATTGTGTTTGCGTGAGTGTTGTCACACAGTGCGTGTGTCTAACAAACTCTCATTGCACTCAGAAGACTGTGTTTGCAATCTGAAACACCATCAAAAAAGCAAGTTTAAGTTCTGCATCACCACTGTTCCAAGATTGCATGATCTGAAAGTGGCATGAATTGCAATTGATGTCATTTGAAGAACGTTGCAATGAAACATGCGCATTGTGTCACCAACAACTAGTCAACAGGAACGCAATTGTCAGCAAATTTTGTTTGTTTGATCCAAAGTTTCCAACCACAATGTTTCACCAAAGCAATTGTCGGTGCATGTCACAAATGAGAAACTTATAAGAAATTAAACTG
>ENA-ORBV01009764-ORBV01009764.1-microbial-mat-metagenome-genome-assembly--contig:-NODE-9764-length-15604-cov-5.576415_pt1 | contig 15604 bp, 19 predicted proteins | sample MGYA00237777_ERZ505514 | MGnify/ENA primary metagenome ERZ505514 (study PRJEB26160, sample SAMN06269048) | microbial mat metagenome | isolation source: Oligotrophic lake microbial mat | place... | reverse complement strand
AATTCAACTCCCTTGATGCCCAGCGCGAGTCGGGCGAATCCTTCATCGCCAGCCAGCGGCACGAGGGCTGGCAGTGCCTCGGCGACCATTACGACGACGGGGGCTTTACCGGCGGCAACATGGATCGACCGGCGCTCAAACGTCTGCTGGCCGACATTGCGGCGGGCAAGATTGACTGCGTGGTGGTGTACAAGGTCGATCGGCTCAGCCGCAGCTTGCTCGACTTCGCCCGGATGATGGAGGTCTTCGAGCAGCACGGCGTCTCGTTCGTGAGCGCCACGCAATAATGCAACACCGCCAGCTCCATGGGACGGCTAGTGCTGAACGTCCTCTTGTCGTTCGCCCAATTCGAACGGGACATGATCAGCGAACGGGTCCGCGACAAGATCGCCGCCTCGCGTCGCAAAGGAAAGTGGTCGGGCGGCATGCCGCTCTTGGGCTACACGGTCCGAGAGACAAAACTCGTCGTCGACGAGATCGAGGCCCAGCATGTGCGGCAGATTTTCGAGATGTACCTCGAGTATCAATCGCTCCTCCCCACGGTGACCGAGCTCAATCGGCGCGGCTGGACGACGAAACGCTGGGCGACCAAGAAGGGAGCCCAACGTGGCGGACGGCTCTTCACGAAGAACGGCCTTTACGCGCTGCTTACGAATGTCACCTACGTCGGTCGGATCCGCTACAAGGAGGAAGTCCACCGGGGAGAGCATCAGCCGATCGTGCCGGACGAATTGTTCCGACGCGCGCAAGCATTGCTGCAGCGAAACGGTCACACGGGCGGCCGAGCCGTTCGCAACAAGCACGGCGCATTGCTGCGCGGGCTCCTCCGTTGTGGTCCCTGCGGCTGCGCGATGTCCCACACCTACACCGCCAAGGGGAATCGCCGCTATCGCTACTATGTCTGCGGCACAGCTCAGCAGCGCGGCTGGTCCGAGTGCCCATCGCCGTCAGTTCCGGCAGGCGAGATCGAGAGGTTTGTGGTCGAACAGATCAAATGCCTCGGCCGGGACGCCAACGTCGTCGCGGAAACGGTGCGGCAGGTTCGCGAGCAGACGGAGGCGAACATCAAACAGCTCGACCAAGAGCGAGTCGGCCTTCAGCGGCAGTTGCGAGACGACCACGCTCGATTGCAAGCCGCGGCGGCTCTGTCAGATCACCTGCACCGCGTTACTCTCTTGGCGGATTCTCAGGAACGCGTTCGCGTCGCCGAGCGCCGGCTCACGGAAATCGACAACGAACTCGTCTCGTTACGCGGCAAGCTTGTGGACGAAGCGGAGGTGACGCGCGCCCTGGCCGACTTCGACAAGTTGTGGGAGACCCTAGCGCCGCGGGAGCAGTCCCGTGTGCTGGAACTGCTCGTCGAACGGGTTGACTACGATGGCGAGCATGGCCGTATCTCGCTGACGTTCCACCCCGCCGGTATCAAGTCGCTGACCCATGAACTCGCCAGCCACCAGGAGGACGCCGCATGAACTGCCGCCTTACCGTCACCCGTGAATTTCACGTGAGTCGTCGGCGTTGTGGCCAGAAGCAGCTCCGCAACGGTTCCGCAGAAGAGACGCCAGGCGGCCGAATCCCGCGCATCGCCCGGTTGATGGCGCTGGCGATCCGTTGCGAGAAGCTGATTCGTGACGGCGTCGTGGCGGACCAGTCGGAACTAGCCCGTTTCGGCCACATCACCACTGCCCGCATGACGCAAATCATGGCGCTCTTAAATCTGGCCCCCGACCTTCAGGAACAGATTCTGCACTTACCACGAACCGACCACGGCCGCGATCCCGTCAAGGAGACCGACGTTCGCCCGATCGCCACCACGCTCGATTGGCGGAAGCAGCGGCGCATGTGGGCCATGCTTCAGCAGAGACGTCGTGAGGACGAAGCCAGTTCGCGGTAGGTTGTCTCCGCCACGCGAACGCAACGAGGTTGCTAATAAGCAAGGGTCTTCTAAACCGAGAGCGCGAGAGTTCGCGAGCCATTTCTCGGCGGGACGGAGCGAACCCTCGCCTACAACGCTCCCCGCGAGAAAACCGAGAGCGCCGAGTCATCGCCGCCGTCGTCGCAAACTCTTTCGCAGACTACGGATAACTCGCGACCTACGTTAGCCCCGCTTCGCGTCCCGAGAGCTAACCTCCGTGTCGCACTGAGTTCGCAAGAGTTAATGAGTACGCCCGACAGGATTCGAACCTGTAACCCTCGGTTCCGAAGACCGATGCGCTATCCAGTTGCGCCACGGGCGCAAATGCCTTGTTTTAGGCACTTGTTTGCCACTTTCCGCCGAGTTGCTATCATGCTAGCGACACCCGTTGCGACACCCGGCGAAGGAAACTGGCATGAGCAATCATACCAAATCGGCGAAGCCTGCCAAACCGCATCCCGACTACCCGTTGTTCCCACACGGGAACGGGCAGTGGGCGAAAAAAGTACGAGGCAAGCTTTGCTTCTTTGGCGTCTGGCGTGACGCCGACGCCGCGTTGTCCCTCTGGAACAAGCAGAAGGATTATCTTCTGGAGGGACGGCGGCCGCCCGCCAACCTCGACGGCGCTACGGTCCGCGATCTAGCGAATCGGTTCTTGTCTGCCAAGCAACGACTGGTCGACACCGGCGAATTGACGCATCGCAGCTTTGTCGACTATTTCGCCACCTGCGGCGCAGTGTTGTCGTTTGTCGGCAAAAGCCGACTACTGGACGACATCCAACCGGAAGACTTTGAAAAGCTACGCGAGCACCTGGCCAAAGGTCGCGGCCCCGTCAGCTTGGGAAACAACATCCAGCGCGTGCGATCGCTGTTCAAATACGCCTTTGAGAATCGGTTGGTCGATCGACCGATGTTGTTCGGCAGCGAATTTAAGAAGCCTAGCCGCAAGGCGATTCGACAGCAGCGTGCCAAGCGCGGCGTGATGATGTTTGAGGCGCACGAGATTCAACGAATGCTCAAGACGGCGTCACCGCACCTGGAAGCCATGATCCTGCTTGGCGTGAATGCCGGACTCGGCAATTCGGATATCGGGAACCTGCCGCTTTCGGCGTTGGACCTGACCACCGGCTGGTTGACGTTCCCCCGACCTAAGACTGGCATCGAGCGTCGCGTACCACTATGGGCGGAGACGGTCAGTGCGATTCGCGAATCATTGGAGCATCGGCCGGAACCCAAGGTGGCGGAAGTCAAGGAACTGGTATTCGTCACGAAACGCGGACAAAGTTGGTTCCGCGTGAAGCCGGGCAATCCGCTTTCGCAGGAATTCAAGAAGCTACTCGACGAACTCGGGCTGTATCGACCCGGCAGAAACTTCTACGCGCTGCGCCACGTGGCCGAAACGATCGGCGGCGAGCCCAGGGACCAAGTCGCGGTGAACGCGATCATGGGGCACGTCGATAGCACGATGGCGGGGCATTACCGCGAGCGCATCAGCGACGAACGCTTACGCGCCGTGACGGATCACGTTCGCGAGTGGCTGTTCGGTAAGTCGACGAAGAAGGCGAAATAAGTATAATTACGACCGGTTAGGTGTTGGAAAAGGCATTAGGACACTGCCTGCAAACGCTTTTGCCCATGAAAATGAGGGCCACCGCATGCCTCAGGATTTGATGGAGACAGAGCAAGCACTAACAGAACTTGCGACCGCCTATCAGTTTTCACTAACCGTTTTTCGGCGGCACATGTATTTGTGCCCCGGTGAGTTTGACGAGGAAGGAATGAAGGAGTTGACCGACGCTTTGCGAAGGTGGGCACAGGCGCAGGAATTCACCGTAAAAGATGCTCAAAAAAGGTTGCTTCGAACTGGTATCGAAGTGCCAGACCGATGGCTCTTGAACGCAGTTCCGACAATCAGATTTGGCGAAGGGAAATCACCTCATGGGCATGAGTCGACTCGATGGTGCTTTGTGCAGGGCGTGGATGTGCATTCGTTGAACACTGCGGTGCGCGAGCTTCGTCAAAGTGCCACGCGAGTTTCAGCTGGCGCCACGTTACCGCCCGCCTTGACCTCACCGACTTCAAACAACCTGGCGCCGGTGGCGCGATTGTTCGGCTGGCCCTCGATATTGGATGCCGTCAAGCAGCCGAACGAGAACAAGGAATTGGTCCGAAAGCTGAACAGCGAGTTCGAAGGCCCAATAAAATTGGGCGGCCGCGGCAGTAGACCTTCGGTGGTCAAGCAAGGCTTAGTTCAATGGTGGAATACGTTGGAGTCTAGGATGGCCGAGCTCGACGCCAAGAAGCAAAACAAAGGCGCGACTCTCTCAGCCCAGTATAAGCATGGGCGTGACGGGGAGGTGATGGCTCCCGAAATCCGAGGCTCGGTAAAAAAGGGACGTCGGAAGCGGTGAGCTTACCGTTTCAATTCGGAAAAATGCCAAAAGTTCAATAAAGGTCTGGAAAGGTCCTTTGAATTCGCGCAATTGCGTTGATCCCCATGAGTTTATGGGGAGAAACACAATATGTTGCTTTTGGGGATCGAGATCGACAAGCGGCTTTCTTGGCCGTTGGGGCGTTCCGAGCGGCTGGCCAAGCGCCGGAAGCTCCCTCACGTTGTCTTGCCAGACGGCAGCGTCCGCTTCGATTGGCACGTCGTTGAGGCGACGTTGCGTCAGGTACCCGCTGCGACCTCCACAGAGCATGGGGCCGCGCCGTGCAACTGACCAAGCGCAAGTTCACACCGCCGGAAGTCGCCAGGTTGTTTGGCGTGGAGCCGGGCAAGATTATCGCTTGGATCCGCACCGGTGAACTCCGAGCCATCAACGGGGCCACTAAGCGGGGGCAGCGCCCCCGTTATTTGATCGATGTCGCGGACATTGAAGCGTTTGAGCGATCTCGCCAAGTCATTCCGGTTCCGGCCGCTTCTCCTCGCCGGAAACGCTCGACCGAAAACGTCGTTGAGTTTTTCAAATAGGCCTGGGCGTATTCGAGCACTCCGCCCAAAGGCCGGAGTGAGCCCCTTGGTAGGCGAAGCATCATGAAGTCAACCCGTTCTGCCGAACGGCCCCCCGTCGTCGCGGTGCCGTCGGTCGCGAACACGACGGAACTCAATTATGGGTCTACCCCAAAAAGCGCCCGAGGCGGTCGAAGGTAAGCATCTCCAGTCTCTGCGACACCATCCTGGAGCTGGTCGAGGCGGAACGGCCGATGACCGTGCGCCAAATTTACTACCAACTGGTTACGAGAGGCACCATTGCCAAGACGGAGGCCGAGTACAAAACGACGGTCTATAGGCTGCTGGCGGAGATGCGGCGCCGCGGCCAAATGCCGTATCACTGGATCGCTGACAACACCCGCTGGCAGCGAAAGCCTCGCACCTATTCGTCCATGCAGGAAATGCTCCGCATCACGCAGCAAACCTACCGACGCGCTATCTGGGACAGCCAAGAAGTGGATGTGGAAGTCTGGCTGGAGAAGGACGCATTGGCCGGCGTACTGCTAGACGTGACGGTCGAGTGGGACGTTCCCCTGATGGTCACGCGCGGCTATCCATCGCTCACTTTCTTGCATTCTTCGGCGGAGAGCATGGCCGAACACAAGCCAACCTATATCTACTACTTCGGTGATCAAGATCCGAGCGGAGTCGACATTCCGCGAAAGGTGGAACGCGACCTGAGCGCCTTCGCGCCGGCCGCGGAGATTCATTTCGAGCGTGAAGCCGTCACCGAGCAACAGATCGATGAATTCGACCTGCCGACCAGGCCAACCAAGACGAGTGGCAGCCGCTCAAAGTCGTTCGTCGGCGAGTCAGTCGAAGTCGATGCTATTCTGCCGAGGGAACCGCGGAACATCGTTCATAGCTGCATCGTGGAGCATATCGACAATCGCGCCTTGACGCAGCTTCGCCACGTAGAGGCCGCCGAGCGGCAAACGCTCGATTCAATGATTGCGGGATTGGAGGTCGCCGAATGAGCACCTACGATGAATTCGACCAAGAATTCTACCCCTACGCAGAACTGCCACCTCAGCAAAGTCATGATCTGGTTCGCCTTGCAGACCATCCCGAGCGTCTTCACCAGATGTTGCGCGACGTTGCCGAGTATGTCGAGAAATACGGCGGCGGCGAAGAGGTGCGTGCGCAAGCGGGATATGCGATGCGCATGCCGGTTGAATTGTTGGAAGAACTCTTGGACTACTATCGCCAGATCCGCATTCAACAGCTGCTCCAGGACGTCAAGCAATATAAGCGGCTGATGTACAACGCCCAAACGGAGCTGCGCACGTACCTGGACCTGCGGGGGCCGGCAGAAGAAGGAGGCCACGAATGACGCCCCTAAACGGAAACGCGACGCTTGTCGCCACGCCAGAGTGGCTCAAGGTTAATGGCGATGGCCTTCCCGCTGAATTGAAGAGCCTCAAACAGTGGGTGGCGTGGGAAGCGCGCCCAGGCAATGCCGGCGCAAAGCCTCGCAAAGTGCCTGTGGATCCCGTCAATCGCCGAAATGCAAGTTGTGACGACCCCAATAGCTGGAATCGCTTCGTGCATTGCTGGCAATCATACCTGGAGCGGTTCCCGGGGCTGGCCGGAATCGGTTTTCAGTTTTCCGCTGATGACGCGTACGCTGGCATCGACCTCGACAAGTGCCGCGACGCTGCAACGGGCGAATTGCACCCGACGGCGCAACGCGTCCTGGCTGCTATCCCGAGCTATGCCGAGGTGTCTCCATCCGGCACCGGCGTGAAGTTGATCGTCAAAGGCAAACTGCCCGAGGGCATCAAGCACAAGGCCGCGGTGGATGGAATCGAAATTGAAACCTACGATCAGGGGCGATACTTCGCCTTGACAGGCCACGTCGTTGACGCCGAGCACGCCGAGATTATCGAAGCTCAGCAGGCACTCGACGCGATCGTTCAACAGATTCAGAACGCGCATGGTGCGAAAGCGCCGTCACAACAAGCAAAAACTCCCGGCACGGGGAGTGATGACCGCTTTCGCCAGGCCATGAAGCGTGCAATCAGCATCAAGGTGATGGAGGAAAACGACGGATCGCGGCGGTTGCTGAAGGTCTGTTGCATCGCAGTGGAGTTGGACTTGAGCGACAGCGAGGCGACGCGACTCGTGGGCGAAATCCATCGACTGGCCCCATTCCCGGCTGAGTTCAAAGAGGCTGAAGTCATGAAACGATTGCGCGCAGCCGAGACGAAGACGAAGCGAGGAAAGAGCTTGGGGGACCAGTTTGCGCAGCCTGCCGGGGAGCCGTGCACGGTAACAGACGGTCGCCCCCAAATCATTGTCACGACCGAAGAGCACGTAGCTACTGAGCGTGCCGTTGCGGCCTTGGGAAACGCAACAGAGGTCTATCAGCGCGGTGGAACCCTTGTACATGTGGTTCGTGACGACTGTCTTCCGAGTTTTCTGAGCCGCCCCAAAGACTCACCGCGAATTGTTTCGCTGCCGTTGCCGCGGTTGCGTGAGATTCTTTCTCGCGAGGCCGCTTGGTTTACCTACAACCGCAAAGGTGAGATGAAGCCGAGCCGCGTTGATGGAGAGTGCGTCAAACAAGCGGCTGCTCGTGGATCATGGCCCGGCATTCGTCGGTTGGAAGGCATTACTGAAGCGCCGATGCTTCGGCCAGACGGAAGCGTCGTCACCGCGCCAGGCTACGATCGGGCGACTGGGTTGCTTTTTGTCCCAAACCTGGCCATGCCCTTGATCAAGCCAGAACCTAGCCGTGACGACGCACAGGCCGCTGCGCAAGAGCTGTTGGATGTGGTGTGCGACTTTCATTTTGCCAGTGAAGCACACAAATCCGGCTGGCTCGCCAGCGTCTTGACGCCGTTTGCGCGCCACGCGTTTGAGGGTTGCGTACCGCTGTTCATGATCGACAAGAATGTGCGAGGTGCCGGCGGGGGGCTGTTGGCGAATACGATCGGCATCATCACTACTGGTCGCGACATGGCCGCTATGCCCGCCGCCACAGACGACTCGGAATGGAGAAAAAGAATCACCTCGATCGCTGTTGAAGCTCTGCCAATGGTATTGATCGACAATATTGCGGGGCGATTTGGCTGGCCCAGTCTCGATGCCGCGCTCACCAGCACGATTTGGTCGGACCGGTTGCTGAAGGAAAACAAGAACGCTAAAGCTCGGCTGCAGACGATTTGGTATGCCACCGCCAATAACGTCGCCCTTCAGGCGGATACAGCTCGCCGGTGCCTGCATATCCGCATTGAGACAGACTTAGAACGACCCGAGCAGCGTACCGACTTTGTCCATGCGGACTTAAAGGCCCACGTGCGCCGGATTCGAGGCGATTTAGTACGAGCAGCGCTCACCATCCTGCGGGCCTACTTCGTCGCTGGCTGCCCGGAAATGCAATTGGTTGAGTGGGGATCCTTCGAGCAGTGGTCAAGGCTGATCCGTGGGGCAATCACTTGGCTTGGATTGGCGGACCCCGGCACCACCCGATTGGAGTTGGCGAAGCAGTCAGACGTCGAGGCGAACGCCGCCGCAAACTTGATTCATGCATGGCTGCGCGCCTATGCCAGCGCCTCGAAATCGACTGCCGAGGTACTGCACAACGTGCATCAATCGGAGGACGCTGAGTTCCGTGAACTGCGGGATGCGCTCTGCGAATTCATGCGTTGCAAGGCCGATGACCTGCCCACGGCAACCTCGTTCAGCATGAAGTTACACCATATGCGGCAACGAGTTATCGACGGTTGCCGCTTCGAGTCCGAGAATGACTCGACTATTGACCCCTGCGCTGCCAATGTCCGCCGTCACAACTTTAGCTCGGCGGCTTGGAAGAAGGAGCGTTTGAGGGGTTGATCGTGGTATTGCTGGCGGAGCGATTCGACGACCTGGTCTTCGAGGTGCTGCTTGTCGTCGGGCAGAAAGTTCGCCAGGTCGCTGTACTTGGTATGACTCCACACCGCTTCCACCGGATTCAAATCCGGCGCGTACGGCGGCAGCCATTCGACTTCGAGCCACGGGTGGTCCGCGCTCAGCAGTTGCTTGGCCGCGGAGCGATGGACGCTCGAACGATCCCAGATGACGATCAGATCGCGGCGCAGTTGACGATGCACCTCTCGCAAGAACGACATCGCTTGCGGTGCGCGAACATTGCGATCGAGAACTTGAAAGTACAGGCCGATGCGGCGCTGCTCGGGCGAAAGCGTCAGCGCCGCGATCACCGACAATCGATCATGTCGATCCCAAGAGTAATGAATCGGCGTCTGGCCACGCGGCGCCCAAGTGCGGCGCACCAGCGGTTGCAGCAGGAAACCGCTTTCATCCACGAACACCAGGCTGGACTGCGCTACGCGCCCCTTTTTTTGATCCGCGGCCAGTCGCATGCGCGCCAGCGTTGGATCACTTGCTCGTCGCGCTCGCGCGCTCGGCGTTCAGGTTTCTGCGGCGTCCAACCGAGGCCATGCAAGATGCGGCCCAAGTGATCGGGATGATACTTCACGCTGAAACGCTGCTCCACCACTTCCGCCACGCGCTGACAGGTCCACAACTCGGTGTCGTAACCCGCCGCGCGTGCGCCCCGCGTCAAGATGCGCAACACTTGTTGTTGCCGCGACGCTGACAACTTCGGTTTGGAACCCGGGTGCGGCTTGGCGGCCAAAGCGGCCTCGCCACCACGCTTCCAAGCCGCCCGCCAACGTCGCACGCTGGATGCGGGAACCTGGACAATCTCTGCCACTTCTGCGGTCGTCTTCCCTCTCTGGAGGAGATCCACAGCCAGCCGGCGACGCGCTTCCAGCGACGCCGCAGTGCCTTGGGGTCTCATCACCCCTGCTACGAAGGGTAGTGCTCAACGGTTCATTGACAGCGCAGCCGGCAATAATACACGGCGATGGAAAGTGGTTCAGCTCTGAACCCGGAACTACTGGAACTACCGGAACTAGATAGCACTCAAGCGCGGGTAGAAAAACCCTCAATATGAAATTCACATAGGAGTGAATGGTATCTAGTTCCTGTACCTCCTGTAGTTCCGGACCACGACGTAACGCCCAAGCTGGCGCCGCCACGACGATTTAACTATCGCTGATCAGCAGTGCATCTGGCGCGCGTGGCCGCATATAATTCTCGCATGGAAAGGAAATTCTGCGTCGGCTGTGAACGCACACTGCCGGCGACGTCCGACTATTTCCACCGCCATGCCGGTCGCCGCGACGGCTGGCACGACGAGTGTCGTGAGTGCCGGCGTCGAAGCCACAAGGCGATGATTAAGAAGCAGCAGCAGTCCGATGAGCGGACCACGATCCGTCGTGTCGCCAAACTGATCCGGGAAGGGCATGAGGTGCCGGAGCCCGAGGTCATCATCCGCGTGGCCTACAAGCATTTCGGTGGCTCGCAGGGCGTGGCCCGGGCCATGCATGAGGTGTACGACGATCCCAAGTCGCCGTTGATGGCTAAGATGGGCGTACTGACGGCTTTTACTCGGCTACTGCCGGCAGTGGATGAAGCCCGTCGACGGGAGCGTGAAGCGGACGAACGGCGTGTGAACGCCATGTCGCGCGAGGAGTTGGACGAGCATCTTGCCCGGTTGGAGCAGATGTTTGTCGAGGCCATGGTGGCGGAAGCGAACACGCATGAGGGGGGCAGCTAGGCGTCCCCCCTTAACAAAACTCCGACGCTGTCTCTCGCTCGAAAAACTGTTGTGCCGCAAGGTGTTTGACGTTGCCGAAGCGGATTCTGCCCAACTTACCAGCCCACTGCCACTTGGCTGTCCTTCGGCGCTTCGTGGTTAGCCGATTGTTTCGTTTACAGGATCAAGTGCGGTGATTGGATTGAACTATCCATCCCTGCGGAACCGCTTCCGTTGGACCGCGACGGCAGTAGAATGCTGCGGAACCAATGTCGCCGCGACCCATTCTTCCACGTCAAGGAGCTGCTCACTGTGGCCAAGCGATCGAAAGCTAAAGGCACATCCCCGTCCGAAGATGCTGCATCGAGCAATCTGCCAGAAGTCTCTAAGCAGACTGCCGGCGGCGTGACCGGAGCGGTGTTGGGCGGCGTCGTGGCAGGTCCCGTCGGAGCGATCGCTGGCGGCGTGGTCGGTGCGATGATCGGTGATGCTTCCGCTGCCGGGAAACAGCCGGTCAAGAAAGCGGTGGCGGCGGTCCGTGCCAAGGTTCCCGCTGTGAAGAAGGCGCTTCAAACAGTAGGCCAGCGTGCCAAGCGGCTGACAACCACGAAGAAGGCCAAGAAAACTGCCGGCGGTTCCCCGAAGAAGGCCAAGCAGCAGCCCAGCAAGAGCGCCGGCAAGTCCAAGAAGGTCGTCAAGAAGTCCGCCGCCAAGTCCAAACGAGCTGTGAAACGGACGAAGAAGAAGTCCTAGGGCGCTATTGCCGCAGCAAGCTATAGATCGTGGGGCGCGAGAGCCCCACGGTCCTGGCGATCACTGCCACATTGCGGCCTTCGGATTTGAGTCGTCGCACGGCCTCCAGTTGCTCGTCAGTGACGCTGACCCGTCGTCCAGACTTCGATCCCCCCCATCGCTTACCTGCCGCTCTGGCGGCCGCCTGGCCTGCGAGAACCCGTTCGGCCCGCAGTTCCAATTCAAACGCTGCGACACTGGCTAAAAGATTTGCCAGTAGGCGACCGGAAGCGGTGCCCAGGTCGAAGCCGTCCTTCAGGGAAACCAGCCCCACGCGCCTGGCTACCAGTTTTTCAAACAAGGCTGTGAGGCCTGAAGCGGTGCGCCCCAGTCGATCAAGTCGCCAACAAACAACTTGCGAGACATTGCCGCCATCTAGCTCCGCTTCCAGTTTCTTCCAGCCGGGGCGATCCATCGATTTGCCGGTGGCGGTGTCGCGATACCAGCGAACTTCACTATCGTGGGCGAAGGCATCGAGCCAGCGTTTCAAGTCCGGCTCCTGCGAACGTGTATCCTGTCGGCGCGTGCTCACGCGCATGTAGACGGCGATATGCGACACGATGCGAATCCTCGCGAATGTGTAAGCGGTGAACTAGAGTCGAGCCTTGACAGTTTTTCCGCGCCGTAAGTCGTGAATCGACGGGCGCAGAATGGGCGAATCCCCGGGAGGATTGACCCTTTACACTTTTGGCACCGGCTGCGCCGCCCCAGAGTGAGCGGCGCGCCGGTGCCCATTCGCTGGGTTACTCGGCTTCGTCGTTGGCCGATTGGCTGAGGATCAAGTCAGCGGCGCGTTGCGCCTGGGCGGCCGCGAAGACCACGACGCGGCTGTCGGCCTTGAGACGCCGCCGCCAGGCGTCGATGTAGGCGGCGGAGTTGTCGAGCGTGGCTTGCTCCAGGCCGCAGTGGCCCATCAGGAAGGCGGCCCCCATCTCGGCGACCAGTTCTTCCTGACTGTAGGTCTGGCTGCCGAAGTGGATGTCGTCGACGATGCCCTTCCGCGCCAGGCGTTCGCGGTGACCCGTTGAATGGGTCAATTCGTGGAAAAGCGTCGAGTAGTATTTCTGGGCGCTCGTAAACCGCTCCTGGCTTGGCATTCCAACTAAATCGGCGCTGGGGCGATACCAGGCTCCCGGATAGCCGTGTTCCAACCGGGGGGCGCTGGGATAACTGCGAACCACGGCTTCGGCGCGTTCGATCGGCGTGAAGGGGCGCGTGACCGTTTCAACGGTGGGGATGCGATCGGCCGGTAGATCGTCGCACTGGGCGACGTTGAAGACGGTGTAGTAGCGCAGGAGCGGCGCTGGGCGCTCCTTCTTACCGTCTTCCGTGGCCTCGGTCTCTTCGGCTTCCCGCCATTTCCAAAACACGACGGGAAAGCCTTTTTCTCCCTTCCGGACGTGACCGCCCCAGTCGTTTGCCTGGCGGTAGGTGAGCCAGTAGGGGGAGGCGTAGCCAGCGGCGTGCAACAAAAAAACGTTGACGCCCCTATAGGGTTTTCCGGAGGCGAGCGACCGCGGCGCTTGTTCCGGGCCGCCCCAGGGTTTTTTCCAGGGGATCGTGCCCTGGTCCAGGAGGGCCAGGATGCGGTTGGTGATGACTTCGTAAACCGAAGCGCGCAGGGTAGAATCAGACATGTCTCAATTTCCTTCTGCCAAGATTGGGGTTGATGACACCGCCCCTTTTCGTGTTACAAGCACGAGAGGGGGCACCTTTTTTCTTCTCTTTGCTAGCCGAGCATTTCGCCGGCTTCGATGGCTTGCAGCATGGCCCGCAGGTTATTGCGGTGGGCTTGGGCGAGTTTGATGTATTGATCGAGCGGTTTGCCGTCCAGACCTTCCCGCTGGGCGATCATCAAGGCGCGCTCGGCGAAGGGTTTGGCGAGATCACGTCGGGCCAGGTCCAGGCGGATGCAGCGTGAGATCAAGGGGGATGAATCGTCGCAATCCTCGAAGAGTTGCTGTTGACCATCGTTCGTGGTGGTGAAGATGACGACGACGTGGGACGGCAAGCGCTCCAGCAGTACCAGCAGTTGGCGGATCGTGTCGCGACGTAAGCCGTGGGCTTCATTGATGAGGTAGGCGCGGCCGCCTTTGCCCCAGGCGGTGGTGTGCATCGTGCGTTCGATCTCGCGGAGCGTGGCAGGCGTCAAATCACTGGCGTCGATTTCATCGATGAAGAGATAATCGGCGATTTCACTGGCGATCAACCGACCGATCGTCGACTTGCCAGCGCCGGAAGGTCCAGTCAAGAAGTAAGCGCAGCCGCCGAGACCGCGAGTCTTAATCGCTTCGATGCGCTGAATGACTTTGTCTTGGCCCACGACTTCGTGCCAAGCGCGCGGGCGATACTGCTCGTGAAGTTGCATGAACGATGCTCCTGTGAAGAAAACAAGAAGCTGAGAGAGTGATTGCAATATACGCGCGAATATATTACTGTCACTCGTCACGCGACTATTTCATTCCACAATTTTTTCGCATACACAAGACATATGGGACAACTCTCCGACACAATTCGCAATGCAATTCGTGAGTCCGGACAGACACTCAATGGCATTGCCGCAGAAGTTGGCATCTCCGATGGCATCATCTCACGCTTCATGCGCGCTGAACGATCGATGAACTTGGAGACTGCCGAGAAACTGTGCGCCTACTTCGATCTGGAACTTCGTGAAGTCGTGAAGCGTGGACGGAAGTAGTTCATCGGCCCCGTTGTGCATGTGTTGGGCCGTTGCTTGACCGCTGTTTGCTTGCTAATTGAGCCTTGTTTCGTAGGCTTTAGCGGCGATCGCTTGGTTGCGATCTGAGAGGAGAACGTTCGCGGGCGTTGGTGATGCGCTGAGGCACCCCGGGGTAGGCCCCCCTTTCGCCATGCAGTCAATCGTATATACCAGTCCGAAATTTTTTGTGATTTTCAAAACTCGATGTGGATGGCCCTCTCGGCGACATTGTCGATCGCATCGCGACTATGTAACCGGACGACAATGTATTCCGCGATCGATGTCATGTTGCGTGCCTTCCTAAGCAACGCCACGGTTGCAACGCTGTGGTATGATGTGACCGAGAGCAAGTTGTGCACAAGAAGTTCAGGTATGTTGAAGTGCAAAGCAGTTGTTGCGAGACTTTCGACGGCCGTCATGTTGATCGCCTCAACTGCGGCTGGCGCTGAACCGGCGACCGCAATGCGCACTGGCCGTGTACGAGTCGTTGAACATGGGTTGCAGGATGACGGCGGCCCCTTTCTCGGCTTGGGAGTTTCGTATTTCACCGCACTCTGGCGATGCAGGCACGACCGAAAGCGTTTGGAAGCCGATCTCGATTTTCTGTCAAAGCAAGGCTTCAGCTACTATCGCATGCTCTCCATGGTGGGTTATCAGCCATCTTGGGAGGAGCAGGAGATTGCGCCCGTTGCGTTCACGAACCGGGACGGAAAGCAGGTTGCAGCGTGGCCACACTATTGGGAGCAGCTGCGCACCCTTGTCGATCTGGCATATGATAAACATGGCCTCCGAACTCAAAGTTCAATCTTTGCCGATGCGCACTTGATGCCAGTTAAAGCGGACCGCATCGAACACATGCGCAGGCTATTGAGCGAAGTCGTCGCAGGCAGGGAGCACAAGCTAATGCTCTTGGAGGTCGCCAACGAGGCGTGGAAAAACGGCTTTCCTGAGGAGCAAGGCGTGGTTGATCTGCGTGAGTTTGCCGCGTATCTGGCAGAGCGCACGGAAGTGCCCGTGGCGATTACTTCTAACCCGTATTTCCCAGATGAGTCCCTCGTAGTGGCACGCGATTTGCGCCAAACCCCTGAACAACAGGGGTATTTCGCACATTCATGCCATGCTGACCGGGGAACCCCATGGGTGACCGCCAAAATCGCGATTTGCGGGTCGGTTTTGACAGCCGGTTGAAACTGAAATTCCTGGGCAGCCAGATCACGACTGATGCCGGGTTGTTGGCGTATCGCGAACTCGAAGGGGCGCTCGGGCTGTCTGCGCTCAGCGTAGAACGTCTGCAAGATTCTCGCCTTGGTCAGAACCAGCAGCACGGTCTGTTGCCATTGCTATGTCAATCCGTCTCCAGCCGCTTGGCTGGATACGAAGACGTCGACGACGCGAGGGGGTTACACGTCGATCCCGCGATGCGCCACGTGGTGGGTGGCAGAGCCAGCCAACCGGTGAAGCAAGCGGCTTCGACCCGCGAAGTGGGCCGATTCGAGACGGAGATTCTCAGCACGAAGGGGAATCTCACGGCGCTGATGAATCTCTCGGGCCGGTGGATTGATCAGGTGCATCGGAGAC
>ENA-ORBV01009763-ORBV01009763.1-microbial-mat-metagenome-genome-assembly--contig:-NODE-9763-length-15606-cov-3.340524_pt1 | contig 15606 bp, 11 predicted proteins | sample MGYA00237777_ERZ505514 | MGnify/ENA primary metagenome ERZ505514 (study PRJEB26160, sample SAMN06269048) | microbial mat metagenome | isolation source: Oligotrophic lake microbial mat | place... | reverse complement strand
ATTTTACTGCTGTATAATATGTTTATACTATAATGTGATTATCGCAATCATACTGATGTGCAATCCTGTCAACATTGTAATGACCGCTACCCTGTCAATGCCAGGTCCTCGAGTCCTACACCATACTAGCAGGGCCTCAGCTGCTACAGATGTACGGACCCATGCTCGCTGCGACACTAACCAAGCTGCTGCCCGAGTCCAGCGAGGCCGCGCTTGTGTATATCATACCAGCGTTCTTACGGTTGGCGGAGGTATAATCTCGTATCCTTATCTCTCACTTTACTAGTTCGTACGCTAACTCAATCATGCACCTCACAGATGCTGCCTCGACAAGTGCCCGAAGTGCTTGGAGGGCCGTTACAGATCATGCTCCACAATATCCTGGGTATGGCCTTCATCTTGCGATCACGAATGGGACGGTTGCGGGTTCGAACTAACTTCAATTCTTGCTATGATTCCCGCAGAGTGGCACAGCTGGTCTAAGTCTCTACCGCCGCTGCCAGACAAGGTTGTCGCGTTCAATCGCGAGCAACTGCGCGGCAGAGAGCCTCCTCCTCACATTCGACCCGCGTCCAAGCTGGGTGATTTCGTGCTTGTCATCTGCAGATTACTGTTTCAGGTATGACTGCGCTTCACTCGCCTCCGACACTGGTCCAGCAATCAGGACCCTCCCTGTGCGAGGAGCTCATGTTGATGATGTGTGTATGACGTGCCTCTTCAGGCTCCCGATGCGATGATGCAGTTCTTCGCCAAGCTGGGCAATGGGAACCCGTACCCCATCGCAGTCTCCTTCGTGGATGCTGCTGCAGATCTGGTACACAGTCTGCTTGGACCATTGGCATGATCGTTGTATATCTGGCTCATACTGGCTGTGTCTGGTGTCGCGTGACTGTAGAGTGATCAGATACGGAAGACCACCGATCGGAAAGTTTGTTCGCTTGGCATGGTGAGTAAAGTTGGATATCGTTGCGTTACGCTTCGGCATCTTGATTGCTCACCATTTGTTTTCCGCTGATCGACTCGTGCGCGTGCAATGACACAGTCCAACTTGGTGGTCACTACGGATCACGGCATGCTGCAACGATTCAGCTTGATCATCGACTGGTGTGTCTCATCGTTTTCCCAATCTGACCAAGAGAACGTGACACAGTGAGTGGAACTGTTACTTCAGCCCTTGCTCTATTGAGTGCTCAGCGCTGAAGCCCCTCCCTTGATGTGTCCTCGTACAGACTGCTGCCGATGCTGGAGGAAGCCAATACTGTTGACGTGAACATGCGAACGGAGGTGCAGAGAAGGCAGCTGGTAAGTAAGGGGGCATTCAGCACTGCGGCATCGGGCATGGCTGGTGACCGAGCAGTATTCGTTTAACTCGTCTATGGGCTTTGATCATCACAGATATTAGCCGCTGACCCTGTGCTCAAGACAGATCAGCGCATGTATCTCTTGGGCAAGATGCAAGAACTCAGTGGCTTGATCGGCCCGCAGGTACAGCTCTGTGCGACCTCGTTGATTCGTCTTGCAACCGTTTGTTGATGCGCCGCATCGTTGTTACTTGACCATAGGGATTGCAACAGGTGCTGGCGCAAGTGGATCCTGTACTTCTCCCCATGCTGCAGTCACCACCTCCTCCTCCAGAACCGCTAAGGTCGCTGCAAGATAATCTATGAGACCCCGCTCTTGTGTGCAATAGTTCGACATTATCAATACATCTAGCACTGTTTTTACCCGTCGTGTAAAGCTGACATCGGCGAGTAAAGCTCTGTTTCCGCCACCCCATTTAGAAATTTTCGCCGTTGGGAATCTGCGACTCTATGATCGTCGATAATGTATGCAAACTGGGGGGGTTTTGCTGCTGTGATCGGTTCGCTCCCGGATGCAGGCGAAGTGCTCGAGAAAGATCGGGATGTTTCTGAATTGCTTGGAAAACTGAACATGCTGCAAGGAGCGCACTCGTTTCAGCATCTTTGTGATATGCTTCAGTCGCCTGCATGTGCTTTCAGCGACGAGCAAGTGAACCGTCTGAATTCCCCCTTGCTGGACGCCCTTCTTTGTGGTGTCTTCGGGGAGACACAGGATCCTGATATGACGTACGACAAGTCGCAGCGATTACAAATTCCTTGCAGCCGCTCTGAGCTAAAGGAATCGGTGACACCATCGTCCTTCATTGAGAGATGCGCTCGATATAACTCTGATGCCTGCGCTGTTCGTTATTGCGCGGACCGTTTTTGGCGGATTGAGGAGGTTGATGATTATCCGCACTGGCAGCAAATTGGCGCTTTAGATCGCGTGAATTTGTTGGACGTTCTTATCGATTGCTACGAGTCCGTCGTCGATAAGAGAGCGTTCGAAATCTTGATTGCCGCAGTCGGACACTCTGCCGTCAATGTTATCAAGCTGATGGTTCAGCGTAAGCGCGGAACTGAGGACGACTTTATCAATGCCATTTGGCAGTTTTCTGAGTTTCCGCATCGAGATCTGGCCACCCTCCTCGCTTTACTGGACGACAAATATCGTGTTTTCGGTGGTATTGCTCTCACCAGGGCGGCGCGTTGTGACGATTATGACATCGTTCGTAGTTTGTTGGATGTAGGTTTCAGTGTCAACGCGTGTTGGCGACGGCGTTCCAACACCGTTTTGAGCAATGCGTGCGAAGGGAACAGTTTGAGAATTGTGAAGCTTCTGGTAGAGCGAGGGGCGGATATATCGGCCCGTAAATTCATTTGCATGAAGAAGGTCAGCTTGGACCGTGGCAGCGAAATAGCCCGGTACTTGATGCAACGTGGTGTGCCTGTATCGCGTGTAGGGGGTATATTTGCCAAGGCGGTGACGTTGATGGACTTGGAGATGTCGAAGTTTTGTCTTGAATATGGCGTCCAACTGCTTGATCACTCGGTTCATCTGCGAGAAACTTTTCACCAGCTTGCCATCCAGGGGCATAGGGATCTGCGTGGGTGGGTTGATTTAATCATCGACACCGTACCGTTTGCGCAGCACGAACTCAACGAAATCTTGGCCGATTGCTCTGATCTGTACATGGCACGTGCGGTTATTCGGAAAGGTGCTCAGTTTGAGCGGTTGGTTCCCTTACCGGACCTGGTGTCAACGGGTCTGCAGCACGATGTACTCGCGAACATTGAGTTCTGTATCGAGCATGGTTTCTCATCTGTGAGGTGTGTAGAGTTTATGCTGCTACAGGCGGTTGCTTACGGATCAGTGAATGTGGTCTCGTATCTTCGAAATCGGTTCGGCGAACCAGTGTTAGCGACGGTGGTTGCAATCAACTCAGCGCATGCATATGCTGCCGTGAAGCTGGGCCAGCTTGACCGATTGAAAGTTTTCTTGGAGCGCGGCAGAATTTTCCGAGGACCGGTCTACCTTGACGCCTGCAGATGCTCCGCGTTGCGTTGTACTACGAGCACGCCGAGGTGCTGCAACTTCTGCGAGATAACTATGGGCTCATTGCAGACGAAATACAGGCTGCTGTACAAAGCACGCGTTTGCACCAATCAAGGCGGTACAAGACGGATGGGTCCTGGAAAGATTGCGCTGGCTCGCTAAAACGCCTGCATTGACGTCCTGTTGACCAAACTGGCTTGTCTCCCGTATCACTCAGGTGCAGCCACGTAACTTATTCAACGGATCGGCTACCTGACATTGCTAGATTGGAATTTTTGAACTGGAAACAATGCACGCACAGACACACAAAAGAGAACGTGCGCTGAGAAATCGCGCGCTTCTTCGAGACGAATGATCTCCCGTTTCGTGTGTTTGTCCAACAAACTTCTGCTTTAGTGCGTTGACTTGACTCATTTGTTTGCACCCACTGCACGGTTTATGGAAAAGTTGACTTGAGTCTGAGCGCGAACAAAGTAACCTAATCACCGTTGCCAAAAGCTCTGCCTTGCATTTGCCGCACACATCGATCGTGCCAGTCAGAATCGATGCACCATGCTAGCCGGATTCCCAAGCCGCTTTCTTGTGACCCAAACCTCACCAGCCCGCAAGCCCATGGACACTTCACGCAGCGTGAAACTGCAGTCCGTCCATCGCGCTCCCCGTCCTTATTGTTCCTTCTGCTGTGAGTTCCTGTGTACAATGATGGTTGGGTGTCTTGCTGCATTCTCGTGTGTAATCGAAACCAAGAGTCAAATAGTAAACGTGCTCCCGTCAAGGGGGAGTTATAGGCGAGACAGGCGTAAGCGGTAATAGCATCAATGGAGGGGAAACCGCCTGGACTACGCCAGTAGCTGACTGCAAGCCTACCGCATGGGTGATTTGCGCCTCTGCAGGCACGGATACAGGAGGAGGGCGCCTCGGGGGCTGAAAAACCTCACGTGTGACTGCTGGGTGGGACGCGACAAGCGCGGTAACGCGATTGGCAATGAGGTTACTGGTGGTCGACCTCGGTCTATTGGCACCAGAAGTGGCATCTGCGACGGAAACCGATTTGGATGCGGGGCGCTGTGACGAACGAGCTTGCAAGCTGGCCAGAACCGCGTTTGCGCTCGAAATCAATGCGGATAAGGAAGCTGATGAAGAAGAGTCGCGCTCTTGATCGCCCACGTTACTATTCGGGTCGACACTTCCAGGGGTGCCCGCTACGGACGCGCTCCGTTTCGCGTATGCCGGATTCCACGCTGAAGCCGGACCGGAAAGAAAGGTTGACGCATGGCTGGTGTTTGAGCTTGTCAGAGGCAGCTTGGTGCTAGTTGGGTGGCTGGTTGCTCTTGGAGGCAGTAACGGCGTGCTTTTGCTGTTTGTCGACGCGGCCACGCGGGCACGCAACACAACTTCGTTGGGAGACATGTCATCCTTAAAATCAATCTCTTTGGCAACAACAGTAGCGACCTTGGTGACCACGTTCGGCGGCACAACTGTGCTTCGCGGAGAAGAAGCGCTTGCCTTAGAGCGGTTGGTCGCAGGGGAAGATGCTGGCTGGGAGCCGCCAGACGTAGCAGCATCCATGCGAGCCGAACCAGACGATCGACCACCACTACCAGCGGCAGATTCGACAGAAATATTATGAAAGTCTAGAAGCAGAGGCGGTACGCCTCCCGGCGGGGCGACAACTACCGGAGAAGCGTAGCCAGACACGCCCGGCGATCTCTGGCTGAACGTCGATGCGCCACGATAGGCCCGCGGGCCGTTGTTGGTTGGGGATGCGGTTCCCGATTGACCCGGTGTGTGACCCACATGCGCCAGAGTAGCGGGGTGCAGTGAGTTCGGGTTGATGGCAGCTGATGGCGCGCGCAGCAGATCGGGCACAGCAGGTAGGGGAACGCTGAAAGATAGCGCTGCAGTTGACGCCTTGAATGCAGAAGACTGATGATACGGGATGACGTTGATGTGTCTGTCACGTAGAATGCTTTCATAATATTCAGCTTCGCCCCTTGTAACTTGCAATTCCATTCGCATGTATCGGGCCTGCAGCTCTAACTCCATTTTTTCTGACTCGAGGACGCATCGCTCCAAAGTTAAGTAAAGCACTTCTTGACGCTCTTCTCGAAGGAGAGGTGCAGCAGCAGCGATCTCTTCGTGCAGTCGAGACGCCATAATGTCCAACTCACCCAATCTTGCCATCTGAGCCTTACGGTAGTGCGCATTCTCCAACAGAGACGCTTTGACAGCTTTCACCTCCCTGCGAGCACGCCGAACCCATCGCGGATCACGATTTTGAGAACGCGTCGAGTTCGTGAAGGGCGTCGCTATAGGTCGGTGATTTGATAAGGATCCAGCAGTCGAGGCAACCTCGACCGTGCCTATACCGGAGCTTGGAACCGGAAGGCCAGCGGGCGCCGCGCGCATAACCTTGTTCGAGCTCCAAGCCTCAGGCACGACCGGACGGAGGCGAGCAATGACTGGTGGAGCAGCTGCTTGTCCAATACCTCTCATCGCAAGCTCCACTGCATCACTCCTCGCTCGAACGCGGGTATTGATCTTGTCTAGGTCCATATCATGATCCACAACAGCCACCAGGGGCGTAGGGCCTACTGCGTCTACACGAGACGCCGGCGTTTTCGCAGCGGATGGTGGGACTACTAACACATCATTCGGTACCAGCTCGTCTAGGAAGCCGGGCGAGTCCGGTTCGGGCGAGTCAGGAACCATGGCGCCACCGTCTTCATGAACTCGGAGCTTTTGCTGCTGTTGTAAAGCTGCCAGCCCGTGCTCAAGCTCAGCGCGAGTTTTGACAAGATCCAAAGAGCGCCTACGCTGTTCCTGCTTGCGGTCCGCTGATGGATGATGCATCACCACGGAAGACTGCTGTTCAGCTCCTGAAACGCCCGCACCAGCAGCTTCACCGTCAGTGTCGTCCGAGTTGCCATCAAGCCACGTATCGAACTCATCATCCGAAACTCCCCGAGATGAAGTAGACAAAACCTCCGAATCGCCGGATTCCGAGGCATCCACATCAAGCCCATCAGAGCTGCGAGGACGATCGAGGGAGCTGGTTTTGCGATCAGAGCGCTGGGGCTGCGTTCCATAGTCATCGTCTTGCATCGCGAGATCCAACTCCGCAGTCACGTCCTCGGAACTGCCGAAGATGGGCTCGAAAGGCCTCTGATAGTGGTAACCCGGTGTGTCTGACGACGCGCTGGACAATGCCGACGAGATAGAGGTTCTGTCGCTGCGATTGCTTCGTACACTACCTCGGGAGCGCTTTGGTTTGAGTTCCCTCACGCGCCTACGCGAGCCCGTGAGCGCGGCCTGTTGTAATGACGCCGCTAGTACATGGGGCTGCGATACGCTGCGGCGATGCCGGCCTGTGGGCGAATTGCGACCAGAGTCTGCTGGAGTTCCTCTTTCTCCGGGCTGAATAGCAGGAACACGGCGCTCTGGCGATCCTTGGGAGATCCCGCCAGGCGTCGGAACCTCCGGAATGGTGGAGATGCTGAACGACGGGCCGCCACGATTCGCCACGCCGTGAGAACCAATCTCTGGCGCAGGTCGCTCTGGTGCTGCAGACATTAGACTGGGCGCGCGTTGAGCTCGTTTGAGCAACAAATCGGCCAGATTATCCCTATGCAGTGTAGCCTTGCGTTGATCCCATTGCTCCAATTCTGTTTCCAAGGACTCTAAGTCGCGACGATTCAATGCGTCTGTTTCGTTCAGCTCCACCAAGGCTCTGCGGACTTGCACTCGTTCCTGCACGACATATCTAAGGTCAGTGGAAGAACGACCACAGGAACGTCTGTCGACTGATGCTCACCTGGAAGTTTTCTACGATCCGCTGCACCAGCGAGTGCGTAGTGATCATCTCCGAGACACTCTTTCTTCGTCCAGATTCAGGTGCCCCTGCCCCAAGCTGGGTTCCAGCGGATGATGACCTTGCTCGAGCGGCTTGCACCGCCAGCAAGCGCAACTGATCTTGTTCGTCCGATAGGACAGCGTCACTCGCTTCCGGTACATCCTCCGCGGCACTTTCGTCGATTCGAGAGAGAGACGCGGCCTGCAACGGATTCAAATGCCCAAATGAGCGTTGAGAAGCATTCTGACATAGTCTGGCGAGACGGATGAGTACCTGAACTAGATCTGGAGCAACAGTTGATGCAGCTGCGAGAGCAGCTGCAGCCGCCATGCTACCAAACCCTAGTGAAGCACGCTTTGACATTGAAAGCGTAGATTTGAGCTGCAACAGTTCCGACTGCAGGTCTGCAACAATTTTTTGATAGTCGTCTCGAGAGAAAACGCTGGCTCGGCGCGCAGCCAAGGTGTTGGCAACAGCCTCGCTGACTGCCAGATCATAGTCATCTCGTTAGTGAGCGTAGAGGTCAGTACAAGAAAGCATACTTGCATCACATGCCTTTGATATTTTTCGCACGGTTTGCGTACAGAAGCGTTTCACGAGTCTCATCAAATTGGGAAGATGCACAGCTGACATTAGCGATCATGACCGTATGGGCACCAGACCCGCCACCAAGACTGTCTTTGAGCAGTCGGGTGAGTTTTGAGTCACGATACGGGATGTACAAGCCTGCACACAGGATCCGCGTACCATCAACATCGGGAGAGCTAAACAATCGTCCGAAATAGCCAACCTTTTTTCTTGGTTTCACCAAGCGCGTTGATGCAGTTGGCCAGGGCCAAAAGTGATCGATTTATCTTTGCACCTTCCTGCAGCATTTTTTTGCTGGTCCCTGTTCGCTTAGCTCGCTCAGAGCCTACACACAGCTCAACGATCAGCGTTCCCGAGCCACGTCCGATGACCGAATCGGCTAGTTACCGGCAAGATCGATCATGGTCAAGTTGGCGGAGCGAACGACTTTTCCAAGCGCGACCGTCAACGAGCCGAATTTACGTTTTTGCTCCGCCTCCTCCTCGCTATCAGACTCACTCCCCCCATCCGGACGCTTGCGCCTGGGCTTATTCATCGCCTGAACAGTTGATGCAGCAAATCATGGGCATGAGTTCGCTTGCCGCATCAACAAATCAATGCATCAGTACCCCCGCGTGCTGATTGACGGTTATGATCAGGACTGCGTGGCTTCGAGAGGACGCTTGGTTTCGCAAGTGAGAATCTGTAGTACGTCGTTTGCCACCTTCCCGGAGAACTGTAAACACGTCATCCGCGCACGTCATGGGATACTCGGTGATGCCCGCCACAGACACACCCTGAGTCGGGTCCTCTCTCAGATCAAGAGTCTGGCCACTGCTGCTAGAAGCGTCAAGCAGGTCTCGAATGGCTTCGTTGTATATCTCCATGTACGAAGCTTTCACGGTGATGGGATGCGTTTGAGTATCTAGCCGCTTAAACAGGTCGGAGATGGTGAGGTACATCAAGCCTAGCGCAGCATAATCAGCTTATCAGCAAGCAGTCACCACATGCGAATACACCGGACGAACAGGCAGCTGCAATTATACCTGGATTGGAGTGGTGATCACCAGCACCCGAATCTCCCGTGCCCGCCATCGTGTATGTTTTGCCTGAACCGGTCGCGCCGTATGCGAAAACAGTTCCGTGTCGCCCATTCATCACGTGCGTGACGACCTACAATGAGGAGATCAGAATGAAACGACGCTAAAAACCACAAGCATTGAGTCTTCGAAACATCCAACCTGCTTGCATGTCAGGTCGTACAGAGACGCAGTCGTGCCGTCTTTGGGCACCGCAACATCAAACTGATAACGTCCCTCTAGCACATGAACATCCGTCATCAGTCGGAAGCCAAGAGTCGCTAGACTGAGCATGATGTACCTCGCGAGCGCTGGAGGGGATCTTTGGATCCGCTAGACTGCGTTGAGCGATCCTTTGGGTCGTGAAGAATGATCACCTTGTTGCTGTGCACCTCCACCGTTTCGTACGCGCCTTCCGATCTCTCTACTGCGTCCAGCGGACGGACACGCACTGCAACATTGATGGTGTGAGGAGCCGCGTCTCGCTGAAGTTGCTGTTGATGTTTCTCTCGGGCCAGATGCGCCTTCTCGCGATCGCGAGACAGCGCAGATGGAGCGACAGAGTTGAGTCCTGGAGCGGATTGTCCAACATTAGCAACAGCAGTTGCATTGCTGGTAGGTCCAGGGGTAGAGCGACCTGCTAATGGCGTAGCAGTCCCACTTGCAGAGCCAGATTTTGCAGCGGCTGCGCTACCAGCAGCTGAAGACAATGCTGAGACTTCCCGTCCCCGAAGTTTGGCCGGGACATGAACAACAGACCCAGCTGGCGGAGAACCTACCACCATACGCGGTGATGCTGCCCCATGTGTCGAGTCCGACCGTGTTCGAGGAGATATCATGGCACCTAACAAACAGCAGGCGACACTGAAACATTCACTTCCAGCACACCGCAACAGCAGATCGTACGTACTGACTGCCATGACTGGACGGTTGACTGCCTTGTTAGTCGTAGTACCTGCAACCGGAGCTGGGGCGTCATTGTTGCTCTTGCCTGCTCTTTTGATTGCAGAAGCCATGTGGTTTACGGTGCATGAACTAAAACATGAAGCACTGACTCAAGAATGATTTATTGGAGTTGATACGTCCTCTTGACCCATGAAGTAATACGCTAGCACCGTCGGGATGCCAAGGAGCTGACCTGATGGATCAGGGGAGTGAAGACAACGAGGCTTCAAGTTTGCAACATGTCAGAGCACGCTTCCGGTGATCACGGACGACACGGCAACTAGTCGCTATTTTTAGAGGCACTAATCTGTTTCTCACATCTATGAAGGAGCCCCCATTGAGGTAAGTGGAATATAGGTGAAATGTCGTCATTGCCTCATTGCATTCCTAGCGCCATGGCTACACAGGCTGGATTATCAGCTCTTCATCTGTCGGGACGGTATGTTGTGTTTCCGGCTCCGTCATTCTTCTGGTATCTCCCTGTCGCAGCAGTACATCTGAAAGCTTCAACGGCTTTCGTTTTCAGGTCCGGCTTGGAACCAATTCTGGACGACCTGTCTCGTGCTAGCGTTCACATCGTGGGTATGGTGGCTTCGCACGAAGATTGAAACCGCATGTTATTGTCGCATTAACCTGTCGACTTTCTGCTCAGATATACAGGATGTTTATCTGCGCTACCAACGTTTGAAGGGCGCTTTCGTCGTTCGAAACACATCCGATGTGTTTGCTGCCTCGAACCAAATTCCCGCTGGATCGTCAGCAGCACCAATCAGTGCCGATGACGCCGCCGTTGCCTCCACTGTGCACGCAGAGCAACAGGTTCAGGATCGACACTTGCAAATGATTGAGGGCTTGTATAAGGAGCTTCAGCACAGTCGGTCCAGAGAAGAAAAGGCTCTGGAGGAGCTAGTCGAACTAGATTCAGCAGCCAGACAGGCGGAGGTACGTGCTACACGCTCGGAAGAGCGTGCGCTGGAGCTGTCCGCGCAGCTTCAACAAGCGGTCTTGATGCTGAAGCGAAAGGCGCAGAAGCTGGGGCGGTTTCGGAGAGAGCGGGACTCCCTACTGGTGGCTATGACTCGGGAGCAGAGTATTGTCGATCGGTTAACCGAAGAAATGGCTGCAGCAAGAGATGCAGAATTGGTCGCTCAGCAAAGCATGCTCGCCATTACGCACGACAAAGACAAGCTTTCTGCTCAAAGCGAGCATGTGTTACGAGAGCGTGATGCAGCAATCGCTGGACTTCGCCAGGAGATTTCTTCTCTCAAAGCATCCCTAGCCGAAGAGAAAAGCCGCAGTGCCGATCTACTGAGGCGAAACGGTGAGCTTCAGTCCTCTGTGCGCGAGCGGGAGAGCGAGATACGGGGCCGCGACACCATGATCGCCGACATGAAGCATTCAGCCTCGAAGGCATCAGACGAGCAGGCACGACAGAAGGCCGAACTTGAGGCGTCCGTCCAGCGGCTCAAAGAATCCATTGCTCACAGCACTTCGGGCACGAAAGCGCTGGCCGACCAGAGCGAAATGGAGCGAAGAGCTATGAACTCACAGATAGCACAGCTCAGTCAGACCCTGGCTACCGCGGGAGAGGAGCGACAGGCTCTGCACAAACTGACTGAACAGCGCAGGAAAGAGATTGAGCATTTGAAAGATGCACTTTCGCAAGCTCGTGATAAGCTGCAATCTGTGGAGACCGCTGCGTCTCGCAAGGAAGAGGCTGTTGTCAGCCTGACCTCCAAACTGCAACACGAGCAAGAACACAACCGGTTACTTCAGACCAAGTTGGCCGATGTAGAGCGCGTTTCGGCACAACGAGAAGGAGCTTTGAAGGAACTGAATTCTCGTTTTGATGCTAGCAACAAGCTGCTGCAAGTTGAGAAGGCGGAACGACTGAAGGCCGATGATCAAGTTGCACAACTGAGTCGCGAGGTAGCTAGCTTGAAGAAAGAGCTGTCCCAAGTACGAGGTCGGACTCAGAAGGAAGGCAGCTTACACCAACAGCAAGTTGACAAATTGACTGCCCAGCTATCTGAGCGAGCCGATCGGTTACAGCTCGCCGAAGAGCAGGTATCTGCTCTGACAGTAGAGCGGGAGCAGCTGCGTGGACAAGTGGCCGCCTTGCAAACAGCTGTTCAGCACGAGCAAGGCACTGCGCGTTCTGCAGAAAGCTCTATGCAAGAGCTGAGATCAGAGATTACACGGTTGTCGTCAGAGGTAACACTCGCCCGATCCGCTTATGACGACGCCGTCAGAGAGACACAGTCGACCCGCCAGTTGCTGCAGGATGTAGAGGCATCGCATGCCATGCACTCAAATCAAGCAAGCGAGACCGCGGCTGAAACCAATCGACTGCGCTCCGCACTCAACGATGTGACGGTAGAGCTGACAGCTATAAGATTGCGGCTCGAACAGCGGGACCATGAATTCGCGGTGCTCAAAAGCGATGCTGAAGATGCCCGCAGCAAACTCGCGCAGTCTCACAATGCTAATGAGAGTGCCACCAAGGCCCTTGTAGATGCGGAAGCCAAGCTCCAGCGGGCCCTCGCAGATGCCGATCGCGTGCGCGCTGAACTAACTGTTCAACTTCAGGCCACTGCCAAGGACCTGCAGCTGGCTCAGTCGGAGCTCGAATCCGTCTCCAAATCCGAGCGCCGTCTCACAGGCGAGGTCGCGTCTTTGATGGCTCAACTCTCCACTGTGCAAACGCAGTACAGTGCTCAGCAGATCGAGTTACAGTCACTCAAGCATTCGGCTGAAAGCAGCGAGCACACAGCGGTATCGGATTTGCGGAGAGCGCAGGAGGAGATAGCGACTCTCCGACAGGCAGCGGCGGGTGCATTATCGCAAGCGGAGGCTGCAAGGACTGTGTTGGAAAGGCTCCAAGGTGAGCATCACGAGGCGCTTGAACAGCAGCGGCTCACGCAACAAGAGTTGCGGCGTGCTGTGTTGGGTCAGCAATTGGCTTCAGAACAGCTTGAGGAAGCCAAGTGCAAGCACAGCGATCAAGAGGCTGAAATGAAGTCCGAGCTTGACGTGGCGTGTGGCCGTATTGCAGAAACGCAGCTCCAACTGGAACAACTAGCGGCGGAGTTGGAATCCCGCAAGCAAGAGCTCTCTGCGAAGTCTCATCGATCCGACTTACTCAGTCACGAATTATCTACCGCGCAGAAGTTATCATCGGAGGCGTCAGTCCAAATTGCTAGGCTCGAGGGGTTGCTGAAAGATTCAGTTTCACAGGTGGAGGCTTACAAGACTGACCTGGAGCGGTTACGTGCCCGAAATACAGAATTAGAGGCGCATGTCCAACGCGCAACTGCCCAACTGGCGGACGTCGAAAAGCGATCTGAGACATCAGCGGAAACCGTTTCGGGATCTCAGGCTCGTGTGGATGCTCTGCAGCGTGAACGCGATGAGGTAGGTGCTCGCCGTGTCAGCTGTCGGACTGATTGCTCATCTGACGCGCTGATGTGAATTCCTTCAGTTGGTATTGCGACTCGGTAATGCCAACAGTGAGTTAACTACGCTAGACCAGCGCTTGCGGGAATCCAAAGAGCGTGGCGCCAGCGCTGATTTGGCAGTAGAAGAGCACAAGCGCGAGTTGGCTGCCATGAGCGTTGAGTTGAAGCAAGTTCGTAGCTCCAGTCAAGAACAACAGCGATCTCTCGAAAGCAAGGAGTCCACGGTTACAGACCTGCAAGCTCAACTCACGGCGTGCAAGGAACTCCTGTCTCGGTCGGAATCTCGCGTACAACAACGCGAAAGTGAGCTGGCCACCTCTGCCGAGGCCAGTCGAATTCAGGGTCTGCTGAGCGCAGGTTCTGCCGATGATATGAAGGCTCAATTGCGCTCCGCCATCGAGGATATGCAAGCCGCCACGGTTCTCGCTAACACAGCGCAAGGAAGGGTAGTGGAACTGCAGCAGCGACTGAGCGAGTCTCAAGCCGCAACCGAGGCCGTGTCTGCCTTGCTGAACGAGGAGAAAGCACAGTTCACGCGGCTTGAGCGTGAGCTCCATGCTGAGGCAGACTCACTTCGTCAAGAAGTTCATCGGCTGCAAGCTGAGAAGACTGCGTGCTCCGAACAGTTATCTGTTGCTGTTGAAAATGCTCATGTGGCGCATACCTCTGCTAGCGAAGCCAAATTAGCACTTGCGTCGTCTGAAACAGAAGGCCGCGCGGCGCGGAGCAAGCTGGAACATGAACTGATGACTGTTCGCCAGCAGATGCAGGAGCAGCTACAAGTCTTCTCAGAGCATGCTGCTAAGCAAGAAGTAGCCATGACCGCTGAGAACCGAATCTTGAGATCGACTCTGGAACAATGCCAGTCTCGTGTCAACCAGCTTGAGCAGGAACTGGGCGACGCGCGACTGCAAGCAAAGTCAGTCGCGGGTGATCACTCTTCAATGGCAAACAATGACGCCTCATCCTCCACGCGCACTCCTCGAGGTACCGCTCCGTCGACTCCAACCCCACCTGGTGGACCTCCTGCTGCGACAGGAGCACCGGCTGGAGCAGCGCCCGTGTTGGAGGGTACCTTAGCCGCTTCATCCTTGACAGCAGACCAGTTTCGTCGACTGGATATGTTGGAGCGATCCCATGTACAGCTCAGTGAGCAGGTACTGAATTTGCAAAAGCAGAAGCTGGATGACGATCAAGCAATCGCCGGTAGGTCGTCTGGTTTGTTCGTCGTTCCGGCTGCTGGCATTGACGTCGCGTTTCTGACATCCTCCAGCTTTAACTCGCGAGCGTGACGACGCGCTAGCGGCATTACCGGAGACGCGCAAGCGCCTCGCCGAAGTCGAGGGCAAGTTCGAGCAAGCGTTTGGTTATCTGCGGGAATGGAAGGAAAAACACAAGACCTTGAAGGAGGAAAATGATCGCATGCGCGAGGACCACAAGCAGCGACAACAGCAGCTGGATGCGTTGCTTGTGAAGCATAAGAAAACCAAGGAGGAGCGGGACAAGCTGAAGAAGCAATGCGATGATTTGCTCGCAGCTAAGGACAGCGGCACTGCGTCCGCCGGCAGCACTGGGGCTGGCGGGGCTGGTTTGTTGGGAATGTTCGGGCTTGGCCGACGAGTGGACTCCACGCCGTCCCTCTCTGGAGCCGGCGCTAGCACTGGCGTGGCAGGTGGCAGTGAGAATGAGCAGAAACTGTCGCTACTGGTCAGCGAGCTGAACGCCGAACTCCGCGAAACCAAGGAGCAGGTCAGTGTTCTCAAAGAGCAGCTAGAATCTGCCAATCGTCAAACGGTGGAGCTGCGCGCTGAACTTGACAATTTGAAGCTGAGCGCCGCATAAGCGACCGTCCGGTTCCACTATATATCGTGCTATGGAAAGGTGGTGCAGGCGCGTTCATTTATTTAAACTGATAGGATGAAGTAAACGACACCGCGGCGAACATGCGAATCGAGTTTCCGGTGATGTTAAAGCTTGGAACTGGGCCCTGCCACCCGCTCAATGATGGTAGCAGTAGCCATTCCGTGACCGATGCACATGGTCTGCAAGCCGTAGCGAGCTTTGCGCCTCTCCAGCTCGTTCACCTGCAAGAGAAGTCCCAGCGTGAATTACTCAGCCGAGTCCATAACGGAGCCAATCACAAACGGTCTCGGTACCATCTTCGTCATCAAAATAGCCCCAGTGGCACCTAGCGGATGCCCGTGAGCAATAGCGCCACCGTTCACGTTGATTTTGTCGATCGGGACCTTCAGCACCTGACGTGACGACGTGACAAGCGGTGTAAGTGATGTTTGTGCGATTTTACCAT
>ENA-ORBV01009761-ORBV01009761.1-microbial-mat-metagenome-genome-assembly--contig:-NODE-9761-length-15606-cov-5.412583_pt1 | contig 15606 bp, 17 predicted proteins | sample MGYA00237777_ERZ505514 | MGnify/ENA primary metagenome ERZ505514 (study PRJEB26160, sample SAMN06269048) | microbial mat metagenome | isolation source: Oligotrophic lake microbial mat | place... | reverse complement strand
AAAACGCCTGATCGGGAACGCGACCGCGGCAATCGACGAGTTCGGTTTCACCGGCAGCGCCACAGCACATCTGCGCGCCGTCGAGAACACGAGGGACGTCCACAACCTCGTCGTCTGCACGCTGTGTTCCTGTTACCCGGTCTCGATCCTCGGCATTGCGCCGAGCTGGTACAAGGCGAACGAGTATCGCGCACGCGCCGTGCGCGAGCCGCGATCGGTGCTCGCCGAGTTCGGCGTATCGATCGGCGACGAGGTCGAGGTCCGCGTCTGGGACAGCACGGCCGAGCTGCGCTACATGGTGATCCCGGAACGGCCGGCCGGCACCGAGGGCTGGGACGAGAACCGGCTGGCTGCGCTGGTCTCCCGCAATTCGATGATCGGCACCGACCGAGATCTGTCACCGGCACGCAAGGCGCCGCAGCGATGAGCGTCTTCGACATGGACAAAATCTGATGGATGGTCCGCACGATCTCGGCGGACGGCAATTCTTCGGCCCGGTCACGGTCGACGAGCCCGAGGAAGCGTTCCATTCCGACTGGGAAGCACGCATGTGGGGGATCGATCAGGCGCTAAGCCCGGTGCCGGGAGTGAATCTCGACTGGTGGCGTCATGTGCGCGAGCTGATCGATCCGGTCGACTATCTGACGCGACCCTATTTCGACCAGTGGATGCAAATCGAGGCGGCGCTGCTGGTGCTCGATGCCCTGGTGGTGGCGGTGGCCGCGGGCGACGGGCTGTTCGGCCTGCCGCGCGCCAGCCGTTTCACGGTCGAGACGACGATGCCGCGCACCTGGTCGCTCGGTCGGCGCGAGCAGCTCGTCTTCACCCTCGCCAATCCGGGTCGCCTCCGTTGGCGGCTGGCGGTACTGCCTGATCTGCCGCTGGCGATCGCTGCCGAGGGGGGCGAGCGCGAGCTGGTGCTGCCCGGGCGCACGCGTGCCGAGATCACCTTCACGGCCGTCGCCCGCGAGCGCGGCACCTTCCGCCTGGCTGGACTGCACCTCGCTGCCATCTCGCGCCTGGGGCTGTGGAAACGCACCTATCGCATCGGTGACGCCCGCGACATCCACGTCTACCCCAACCTCAAGCAGCTCAGCGAATACGCCCTGCTCGCGCGCACCAACCGCTTGGCGCTGATCGGCGTGCGCTCGTCGCGCCGCATCGGCGGCGACACCGAGTTCGAACGCCTGCGCGACTGGCACTCCGACGATCAGATCCAGCGCATCGACTGGAAGGCTACCGCGCGCCGCGACCAACTCACCGTGCGCGACTATCAGGCCAACCAGAGCCAGAGCATCGTGCTGATGATCGACGCGGGACGGATGATGGTCAGCCGCTCGCGCGCCGCCGACGGCACCGAGACCAGCCTGCTCGACGCCGCGATCGATGCCGCGCTGATGCTCGCCTTCGTCGCCCTGAAGCAGAATGATCGCGTCGGCCTGCTCGCCTACGCCGACGGGGTCAAACGCTGGGTGCCGCCGAAGGGTGGCACGCGCCAGCTCAACCGCCTGATCCACGCCCTGCACGACGTGCAGCCGTCGATGGCCGAAAGCCGCCACGAAGCCGCCTTCGTCCATCTCGACCGCAGCGAGCGCAAGCGCAGCCTGGTCGTGCTGTTCACCCACGTGCTCGACGACGTCAATGGCGAGCACCTGCTGCGCCACTGCGCCAACCTCGTCGGCCGTCACCTGCCCGTCGCGGTGCTGCTGCAGGACGCCGACCTACACGCCGCCCTGCGCGCCCCGCCCAGCGAGGAGGCCGGCCTCTGGCGCGCGGGCGCGGCGGCGGTGATCGCCAACCAGCGCAGCGAGGTGCTCAGCAAGCTGGCCAAGGCCGGCGCACTGACCCTCGACGTGCCGCCCGAACGGCTGACCGCGGAGGTGATCAGCAAGTATCTGACGGTGAAGGCCAAGCACCTGTTGTGATGGTGGCACATGCGGGGCAGGAACGCGGGACTGCCTGAGCGCCAACCGCGAAGCGGCCCACGGCGTGTACAACCGCCCCTCTACACAGCACCCCGGTCGCACCGCGCTTCTATCATCGCGCAGCAGTGGCGGCTGGTGCCGTCGGACACATCGGATTGGAAGGAATTGGCAATGGCGAATGAGAGCGAACTCTATCACGACACCCAGCAGGTCCTGACCTGCGCCGTCTGCGCGTGCCGCTATCCGGCGACCCGCCGTCGGCTGCCCGGCGAAAGGGTGATTCCGCTGTTGGTGTGCGGCGAACGTTGCCACAGCCTGCTGCATGCCCGGCTGAGCGCCGCGCGCGAAGTCCAGCGCCTCACCGCCTGATCGTTCCACGGTTCTGGGTGCATGCCGCCGATCTGGCAGGCATGCATCTCGGAGCCGAATGGGTCGATCCACCGCTTGAGGAGGTCCCATGCCCCGCGATGAATTGGCGTTCCGACCGACCTGGGCGGAACGCATCTTCCTCTTCGCCTGCGAGCACAACTTAGACCCACCGCATCGCTGTCCGGGGTGCGCGGTCGGTCTGCGCTGGGGCCTGGTCGAACTGCAGGCGCTCGTCACCGGCACCTCACAGTGCGAGCGCTGTGGATTCGACCTCGCCAGCGATCGGCGTCGGCGTCCATTGCGCTACGCCATCGACTGAAAACAAGGTCGCTAGCTCTTCCATCCGCTTTGACAAGGCTGAGTTGCATGTTCGGAGGGGCCTCGGGGTTGGGCCTTGGGACTAACGGGGACGGACACTAGACCTTCATCCGGTCTTCATAGGGTGTCCCATCATCCGGCCCATCACCCATGACACGCCGGTCCAGCAAAAACCGGAAGTCTTTCTACCCGGAGCCTGCATGCAGCTCGTGAAGTCGCTCTCGGCCCTCGCCCTCCTCGGCGCGGCCATTCCCTCCACCTATGCCCTGTCGATCAAGGATGACGTGGTCAGCGTTGGCGTGAAGGTCCAGATGCAGATCCGCGCCCAGCTGCTCAACGACGCCGACAACGCGACTGGCGCCAACTACGATCCGCTGCGTGGCACCAACGGCGAGGCCGAGTTCGCTCGCTTCTATATCCGCCGCGCCCGTTTCGCCCTTGCGGCCAAATACGGCGACTGGCGCGCCAACTTCCAGATCCGCGGTGGTGAAGGCAGCGATCGCAACGTCGGCGGTGACGCTCGCGCGGTGCAGCTGTACTACGCCAACGGCGCGCGGGTCTTCAAGACCGGCGACATCGAGCACGATGTCCATTTCGGTCTCGACAAGCCGTTCAATAGCGAGTCGTCGATCAGTTCCTCGGCGCAACTCTTCCCGACCGAACGCATCGTCGCCCAGATGATCGAAACCCGTAACGTGGGCGTCGGCTACGGCCTGCGCAGCTCGTTCGTGAATTTCGGCGTCGACCTGATGAATAACAGCACCACGACCAAGGATGCCGAGGCTGGCGACAACATCGGCGCTGATGAGACCAACGGTTACTTCTACTCGGCTCGCGTCGAGATCATGCCTGGCAAGGAATACAACCCTGGCAAGCGCCTGGAGTCCTACGTCGGCAAGGAAGGATTCCATGTTGTCGGTGGAATCGACGCCCAGTGGGATGACGGCAACTTGAGCAACGGCGCGATCAGCGGTCTCGCTGTCACGCCTGGTACCCAGATTCGCGTGACTGACGCCTTCACCTGGGGCCCGGATCTGCTCGTCCACTGGAATTTCCTCACCTTCCTCGCTGAAGCGCGCCTACGCACGACCGACGTCGAGGACGTCGTCAACGCCACCGGCGCCACCACCTCGCGTGACTTCAAGTCGAGCTGGTACAACGTCCAACTTGCCTATGCCATCCCGCTGGAAAGTGGCCACGTGATCGAGCCGGCGATCCGTTACATGGAACGCGACGACAACCGCAGCATCGATAACACCGCTGCGGTCTACGGCGCCTCGAACGACAATGGTGGCGATGGCACCACCATCGACCTCGGCGTGAACCTCTACTTCAACGGCCACGCCAACAAGCTGCAGCTCGCCTACCAGATGTGGGAAGCCGAAGAGGGCGACGCCCAGGCGCGCATCGTTCGTCTCCAGCATCAGGTCTCGTTCTGATTCGCTGAACGCAGTCTTCTCGAAACGATCCGGTTATGACCGGACGAAAGCGCACCCCCCGAGCAATCGGGGGGTGCGCTTTTTTAGGCTGCGTCGAGAGCGTTGCCGCGCTCGCCAACGACTCCCGAGCCCTTCCCCCGCTCTTCACAAAGGTGGCGACACTGCCGGCCATGCCGCACGCGCCGACGTCCCGCCCTCGCACGCTCGCTTATGTCGGGGCTGATGTCCTGCTGCCGGACGGGGTGCTCGACGACACCAGTGTCCTCATCGACGATGGCGTCGTCGTCGCCATCGGCGAACCGTTGCCGCCGCGTGCGCGCGAGGTGCGTCTCGAGGGGCAGTTGCTGCTGCCGGGCATCGTCGATCTGCACGGCGATGCGGTCGAACGTTCCCTGTGCCCTCGACCTGGCGTGCATGTGCCACTCGCCATGGCGCTGCGCGAGAACGACGCCGCGCTGATCGCCAGCGGCATCACCACGTCGTTCTGCTCGATCACCGACAGCTTCGAGCCGGGTCTGCGCGGTCGCGGGGTGGTGCGCGCCTTCGTCGAGGCGCTGACCGGGCCGGATCGGATCGCGCTCGCCTGCGAGACGCTGGTCCATCTCCGCCATGAGGTCTGCCTGACCGAGGGCCACGATGAATTGGTCGTGTGGATGGCGACTGGTCGCGTCCACCTGTTGTCGACCGCCGACCATCTGCCCGAGGCCGGTGACACCGTCAAGCTGGGTCGCTTCCTGGCCGGCATCCGCCGCCGCATCGCCGCGTCCGATGCCGAGATCGATCGCATCGTCGCGGCCGCGCTGGCATCGCGCGGGCTGGGTCAGCGCCAATGCGCCGAGTTGGCATCGATCGCTGTCGGGCTGGGCATCCCACTCGCCTCGCACGACGATGAGAGCGTCGCCGCGGTCGAGGCTGCCGTCGCGCATGGCGTCCGCATCTGCGAATTCCCAGCTTCGTTGACGGTCGCGCGGCACGCGCGGGCGCGTGGGCAATCCGTCCTGCTCGGGGCGCCCAACTACGTGCGCGGCGGATCGCATGTCGGATGGATGGGGGTGGCCGAGGCGCTGGTTGGCGACGCGATCGACTGCCTGTGCTCGGACTACCATTATCCCAGCCTGTTCCACGCCCCGTTCCGCATGGCGGCGACCGGCGTGCGCAGCTTGGCGGCGGCCTGGTCGCTGGTGAGCGACGCGCCGGCGCGGGCTGCCGGCCTGGAGGGAAGGAAAGGGCGGATCGCCCTCGGACACGCCGCCGATCTGCTCGTGGTCGACATGACCGGATCGGCTCCGCGCCTGTCAGCGGTCATGGTGGGTGGGAGCGAAGTCGCGCAGTACGCACCGGCGCTCGTGCGCAGCGTCACCAGGATGGAATCGCGTTCGACCGCCCAATCCATGGCGCGTTGACCGATCGCGGTTCGCGGCCTGCATTCAGCAGCAGGAGTTCGGCCGTGGCTTGCGCGCCGTGACGGTGGCGGCGACGACCAGATCCTCGGCGCGCGATCCCGGCACCCAGTCCTTGATGAACTCGCGGCTGGCGTCCTGGGCCTCGACGCGGATCGCTTCGAAACCCGCGGCGATCAGCAGTCGCTCGATCTCAAGGGCCGGGACCGCGCCGCCGATGCAGCAGGCACGCAAGCCGGCGTCGCCTGCCACGTCCGCGGGCAGTGGGGCGAGCGCCACCACGTCGGAACAGGCAAGACGACCACCAGGGACCAGGACGCGGAACACCTCGCGGTAGACCGCGCCCTTGTCGGGGGCGAGGTTGATCACGCAGTTGGAGATGGCCACGTCGACGCTGCGGTCGGCGAGCGGCAGGTGCTCGATCTCACCGAGGCGGAATTCGACGTTGGTCACGCCGAGCTTGGCCGCGTTGCGCCGCGCCAAGGTCAGCATGTCTGGGGTCATGTCGACGCCGATGACCCGCCCGGTCGGACCGACGCGCTTGGCGGCGAGCAGGCAGTCGATGCCGCCGCCGCTGCCGAGGTCGAGCACCACCTGACCAACGGCCAGCGAAGCGATCGCGGTGGGGTTGCCGCAACCGAGGCCGAGGTCGGTTCCCTCGGGCAGTGTGGCGAGGTCGGCTGGATCATAACCGAGCGCGGTCGAACCGGAGGCATCGCCGGCCGCCGGAGCCGCACCGCAGCAGCCGGACGCGGTGGTCGAGGGCAGTGCCAGCGCGCTCGGCCCAACGCAGCCCTCGCCGTCGGCGGCGGAGCGGGCGAGCGCGGCGTAGCGGTCGCGGACGTCGGCGTGGATGCGATGGGGGTCGGTCATGGCGCGGTCCCTGGCGATACGTGGGGAAAGCAGGCTTTCTATCTTCCTCAAAGAGCAACGGCGTCAGCGCGGATCAGGCCCGTGGCCACACCAGTTCATCATCGCTGCCGACCGTCACTGACGGTGGCAGCGCGGTGGGATGCGCGTCGAGCCAGCACTGCAAGCCGTGGCCGACATGGGTGAGCACGCCATGACGGCTGCCGATGTCAGCCAAGGTCTCCAGGGCGAGACCGAGGTCATTATGGCCCTTCGGCGTGAAGTGATCGGGTGCATAGGTGCAGTCGAGTACGGTCAGGTCGGGCCGCCACGCGCGCAACCGATCGGCGGTGGCTGGCGGCAGGCCACGGGTGTCGGTCAGGTAGGCGACCCGCGCGGCGCCCGCCTCGAACAGCCAGCCGTAGGTGGCCTTCGAGTGCGCGAGCGGCACGGGGGTGGCCGAGATGGCTTTGAAGCGCAGGGTCTCGCCCGCCGCGGCGGGATGGAAGGCGAGCACCCCGGGGTGCTTGTAGAGATCGGCGCAGCCCTCGGTGTCGGGTGGATGGTGGACGGGCAGCGAGCCGACTCCCCAGCGCAGGTGGAAGAGCCCCTGGACGTGGTCGACGTGGAAATGGGTGAGCAGGACGGCGTCGAGCGTCCCGGCCGGGAAGCGATCGCTGAGGTCCATCAATCCGGCATCGAGCAGGAGGCGCACACCGTCGGCCTCGACCAGGGCCGAGCACGGCGCACGCCGCCGCCGGGGATCGTGCCTTGCCCCGGTACAGGCGGCGCAGGCGCACCCCCATTGCGGGATGCCGCCGGCGTTACCCGTGCCCAGCAGCGTGATGCGCATCCTCGTCCTCTCCGGCGAGTGCGCGCATCAGCGCCATGCCGGCGCGGGCGAGTTCTCCGCCGTTATCGATCACCACCATGCCCGGCACGCTGGTCGCGGCCAGCGCGGCATTACGGTAGATGCGTTCGGACTGGCCGGCGGCGTCCTCGCGACCACGCGCGGCGAGGCGCCGGGCGATGCATTCGGGCGGGGCGGTGATCAGCACGGGCAGCAGGTTGGGATACGTGGTGAGGGCCTGCGCGAGGTGGGCCCGCGACCCATTCACCAGCACATCCAGCCCGCCGTCGCGCCAGAGGTCGATCTCGGTGCCGATGCCGTAATGGAGGTCATTGGCTTCCCACCACAAGGCGAAGGCTCCCGAGGCGAGGCGGGTGGCGAACTCGATGTCGCTCAAGGCGATATGGTTCTCGCCACCCGCCTCGGCAGAGCGGGTGATGTAGCGATGCGCGAACGTGACGCCGGGGGGGTGGCGTTGGCGAACCCAGTTCAGGACCGAGTCCTTGCCCGCGCCACTGGCGCCGATCACGTAGACGAGTCGGCCGGCTTCACTCACGACGACCTCGCGCGTCCAACACCACCCGGCCGGCGACGATGGTGGCTTCGACGGTGACCACGTCAGGCGACCGGCGCACCGCGACCAGGTCGGCGCGGCGGCCGACGGCGATCTGGCCACGGTCGTCCAGCCCGGCGGCGTGCGCGGGATTGGCGGAACCGATGCGGATCGCGGCGTGCAGGGGCAGGCCGGCCAGTTCGGGCAGGCGGAACAGCGCCTCGATCAGGGTCGCGGGATGGTAATCCGAGCACAGGCAGTCGGCGACACCGGCGATGATGCCGTCGATGGCGCGCATCGAGCCGCTCTGGCTCTTGCCGCGCAGCACGTTGGGAGCGCCGAGGATGGTGGCGAGCCCGGCGCGGTGGGCGGCGGTGGCGGTCTCGAGGTTGATCGGGAACTCACTCATGCGCGCGCCCATCGCGCTGAGCGCGGCGACCCGCTCGACCGAGTCGTCGTCGTGGCTGGCGAGCGGAATGCGATTGGCGCGCGCCAACTCGACCAGTTCGTGGACGCGTTCGGCGGCTCCGGCCTGCGCGGCGAGCTTGGCCTGAGCCATCGATTGGGCCTGGGCGGCGCTGACCTGGTAGGCGCCGACCATGTAGTGCTGGTAGGCTTCCAGACTCTTGAACTGGCCCTGTCCGGGGGTGTGGTCCATGAGCGAGAGCAGGTCCATGGCCCGGTCGCGTACCAGTTCGACCAACGGGGCGTGGCTGGTGGCGTCGGTGATCTCGTAGCGGCAGTGGACCTTGTTGTCGACCATGCCGCGGTATCCGTGCAGCGCGCGCACAGTCTGCGCCGCGATCACTGGATCGCGCACACCGAATTCGTCGTGCGCGAACGAGATGGCGTGGAACGGCGTGGTGATGCCGGCCATGGCGTTGCGGCGGTCGATCTGGGCGATGGCGAAGGGCAGGGGGAAGAGCACCTTCGGCCGCGGCGCGATCTCTTTCTCGAGCGCATCGCAGTGGAGATCCACCAGGCCGGGGATGACGGTGGCGCCGCCGCAATCGAACTCGGGCGCGGCACCGCCACTTTCCGGCGCGATCTCGGCGATGACGCCATCCTCGATCAGCAGGGCGGCGTCGCGCAGCTCGCGATCAGGCAGGACGAGGTGGGCGTGGGTCAGGTAGCGTTTCATGATGCGGTGGCCTCCAAGGCGGGAATGGCGGCAGGAGCAGAGAGCGTGACCACGTCGTCGGCCAGGGCCGCCACGAGGTCGGGATCGTGGAAGACGGCGAGCACCGCGATGTCCTCGCGCTTGATCGCGCGGATGGCCTCGACGACGAGCGCGGCCGAAGCCTGGTCGAGGCTGGCGGTTGGTTCATCGAGCAGCAGCAGGCGCGGCCGGGTGACCAGGCCGCGAGCGAGATTGACGCGCTGCTTCTCGCCGCCCGAGAAGGTGGCGGGCGGCAGGTCCCACAGCCGTTCGGGAAGATTGAACTGCGCCAGACGTTCGGCGGCGCGCGCGCGCGCGGTATCGCGGTCGACGCCCTGCACGATCAGCGGCCGCGCCACCACATCGAGCGTCGCCTGACGGGGAAGCACATGGAGGAACTGGGTGACGAAGCTCAACTCGCCTTTGCGCAGGGCGATCACCGTGCGCTCATCGGCGCTGACCAGATCGACCTCGCCCTGTTCGGTGCGCAGCAGGATGCGGCCGCTGGTCGCCAGGTAGGTGCGATGGATGCACTTCAGCACCGTCGATTTGCCGGCGCCCGACGGCCCGACCAGGGCGGTCAGGCGAGCTGGTTGCACTGCGAAGGTCGCATCGCTGACCGACGGCAGGATCTTGCCGGCGCCATGCAGCGTGAAGGTCTTGGAGAGGTGTTCGACGCGGAGGAGGGGGGGCATAGGGGTGCGGGGTCCGGCAGGGTGCGTGGTCCGTGGTGCGTGGTCCGTGGTCAAAGTCAGGAGAGGGAAGTCTGAGTCGGTTCTTTGCTCCGTTCCCGTGTCTTCGACCACGGACCACGGACCACGGACCACGCACCCTGCCGGACCACGGACCACGCACCCTGCCGGACCACGAACCACGAACCCATCATAGGGCTGCCGACACCAGCTGCTGGGTGTAGGGATGCTGTGGATCCTCGAGGATCTGGTCGGTCAGGCCCGACTCGACGATGCGGCCGTGGCGCATGACCAGGGTGCGGGTGGCGAGCAGGCGGATCACGCCGAGATCGTGGGTGACGGCGATCATCGCCACGCCCGACTCCTGCTGGATCTCGAGGATGAGGTCGAGGATCTTGGCCTGCACCGAGAGATCGAGGCCGGTGGTCACCTCGTCGAGGAACAGCAGCTGCGGATCGGGCGCCAGGGCGCGGGCGATCTGCAGACGCTGCTGCATGCCGCCCGAGAAGCCGCCCGGCATGTGGTCGATGCGCGCGCGCGGGACCTCGGTGCGGGTCAGCAGCTCGGTGGCGCGGGTGCGGATCGCGCGGTAGCCGAAGACATCGCCCATCAGCAGGCGTTCGGCGATGTTGCCGCCCGCACTGACGCGGAAGTTGAGTCCGAGGTGCGGATTCTGATGGACCATGCCGAAGCGGTGGTTGCGCAGCCAGCGCTGGCGCTGGGCGTTGGCGGCGAACAGGTCGTCGTGCACGCCATCGTGATCGCGATACTGGGCGCTGCCCGCGGTCGGCTTGTCTTCGAGATGCAGCAGCTTGACCAGCGTCGACTTGCCGCTGCCCGACTCGCCCATCACGCCGAGGATCTCGCCGTGGTGGAGGACGAAGCCAGTGTTCGCGATCGACACCACCGACCGGCAATGCGGGCAGACGTTCGTGCCGGCCTCGTCGCCGGTGGCGCTGACGCAGCGCGGGCAGCCGGGGCCATAGATGCGGGTCAGGCCGTCGACAGTCAGGATCGGGGCTTCGGCGATCATGCGTGGTCCTCTCGGTGGCGCGCGCACCAGTCGCTGTCCGAACACTGGTGCCGTTTGCCGCCGTCGGGCAGGGGGATCTCGTCGAGGAAGCTTTCGTGCGAGCCGCAGCGCGCGCAGGTCAGGCGGCCGCCATCGGTGGCACGGAACTCCTCGACCCGGAAGGGGACGTCGTCGAATGACAGCGGATCGGCGTCGGTGAAGGGCGGCACCGCGTAGATCTTCTTCTCGCGGCCAGCGCCGAAGAGGAACAGCCCGGGCGAGCGGTGCAGGCGCGGCACATCCCAGCGCGGGATCGGCGACGGATCGATCACGTAGCGGCCGGCGATGCGCGTCGGATAGCGGTGGGCGATGGTGATCTCCTTGAAGCGGACGAGGTCCTCGTAGAGCTTCACCCACAGCCGCGCGTAGTCGCCCTCGGCATGCATCGCGCGCCGGCGCAACTCGTTCGACTCGACGATCACCAGCGGATCGGGGTAGGGCACTTGCAGCACCAGCACCTGGCCGCGCGCGATGCCGACCTCGGGCACGCGGTGGCGGGTCTGGATCAGCGTCGCACTAGCGGTGCGCGTGGTGGTGTCGACGCCGGGACAGGTCTGCATGATGAACGAGCGCAGATTGACCGCGTTGACCGAATCGTCGCTGCCCTGGTCGATGACCTTGAGCACGTCGCCCGGGCCGATCAGGGCGAGGGTGATCTGCAGGCCGCCGGTGCCGAAGCCGCGCGCGATCGGCATCTCGCGCGACGAATACGGCACCTGATAGCCGGGGATGCAGATCGCCTTGAGGCAGGTGCGGCGGATCTCCTTCTTGGCGAATTCGTCGAGGAAGCCGAAGTGGCCGTCGCCGGTGTGGGCGTGCTGGATCACGGGGTCTCCTGCAAGGCGGCTTCCGCGGTTTCGGGCGACTGCTGCTTGCGGCGGGCGGCGCGCAGGCGGTCGAGGTCGGACTGGAAGGTGACGTAGTGCGGCAGCTTGTAGTGGTTGCAGAAGCCCATCGAGTCGACGCCGTCGACGTGCAGCAGGACGAACTCGGCGTCCTCCGCCGGGTGCGCCGGACCGTCCTCGGCGCCCTTCTGCAGCGCGCGGTCAAGGATCGACATCGCGATCGCCTTGACCTCGTTGTGGCCGAAGCAGCAGCCGTAGCCGAGGTTGAACACCGGCGGCTGATCGCCGCCGCGGTCGAACATCGCCACCGTCTCGCACTCGGTGACCAGCACCTCGCCGGCCTCGGTCGGTTCACCGGTGATCGGATGCGGCAGCACCACGGGCAGCCAGCCGACGCGCAGTTCGGCGACGGTGGGATGGATGTCGCCGTAACCGCGCATCGCCGAGTAGGCGATGCCGAGCAGCGAGCCCTGTTCGGCCCGGCTCATGGTCGCCAGCGCGGCCGAGCGCGGCACCGGGAACTGCAGTGGCTGGCGGGTGATGTCGAAGGCCTCGGCGGGCGAGCGCGTTGGCGCGGGCAGCAGGCCTTCGGCGCGCAGCGCGTCGAGCACTTTGGGGAAGGTGTCGGGCAGGCGTTCCTCGGGCAGGTCGCGCAGCCACGCGCGGGCGATGGCGCGCAGGCGGTCGGGCGACTCGTCCATCAATTCGTAGCGGAACAGGCGCTGGAGGTAGTCGGTCGACGGGCCCAGCATCTGCCCACCGGGGATCTCTTTAAACGCTGACGAGATGCGGCGGATCACGCGCATGGTGCCGCCGGCGTGCGGCTCGGTGGTGCCCAGGCGCGGGCGGGTGCTGCGCCAGGCGCGCAGAAAGAAGGCGGCTTCCAGCGTATCGCCAGCGGCCTGCTTGATCGCCAGCGCGGCGAGGTCGGGATGGTAGACGCCGCCTTCGGACAGCACCCGCCCATGCAGGAAGTGGAGCTGGCCGCGGATCGCGTCGAGCGAGATCGGTTCGGACGGCGCCGCGGGCGCGGCGACCGCGCCGGTGCGCAGCGTTTCGAGCAGGCGGCCGGCTTCGGCGATGGCGGTCTCTCCGCCGCGGATGGCGACATAGCCCATGCGATCAGCCCTCCTGGAAACGGATGACGGTGGTGCGCGGAACGGCGACGACGCGCTCGCGGTCGGCAAGGATGAGATCGACGCCGATCGGGAAGTCGGCGTTCCACTCGGCGCGGCGCGTCAGCCAGGCGCGGTCGAGCCCGGTGACGGCAAGTCGGCGTTCGCCGTCGACGCCTGGTCCGCGCAGAACGAGGTCGAGCGGACCGCTCCCGAGCGCGCTCACCGTCAGTACCAGGGTCGCGCCCTGCTCAGGCATCATCAGCGTGCCGATGCGCGGCGCGAAGTCCTCCGCCGGAGCCTGCCCGCCGTCCGCGAGCACGAAGGCGGCGTCAGCGAGTTCGACATGGCGCACACCGAGCATGCGCCACAGCCGTTCGTCAAGGCGTTGGGCGTGATCATGCAGCGGGGTGGTCGCATCGAGCAGCGCCGCGAGCACCCCGACCAACGCCGGCTCGGCGCCGGTGTGCTCGGCAAGGTCCACCACCTCGCCGGGATAGGCGAAGGCGCTGAGCAGTGCACGGTAGATGCGCTGCTGAGGTAGCGGAGTCCAGATCGCATCGAGGGTAAGCATGGCTGGCCTTGTGCAGAAGAAGGGGAATGCGATGCGGTGCTCACCGGCTCTCGACGCTCAGGGAAGAGAGTCGAGAGCCGGCAGTGGGACCACCGACCACCAGTCAGTCGTCGTCATCGCCGAGCCCGCCGAAGTTGACGGTGGTGCGCTGAAGCATGGCGCCGCGCACGCGCGCGGTCTCGGCGCGGACGGCGGCGCCGCGGGCGACGAGATTGGCGACCTCCTGCCAGCCGGCGAGACGATGGGCGAGGACGGCGTCGCACACCGCCACGGCTCCGGCGAGTTCGAGCGAATCGCCGAGCAGGCTGGCGCCGCCGGTGGCGCGCGTGCCGTCGCTGGCGATGACCTCGACCGCGGCGGTGGCGACCGGGATCTCGCCGAGGTTGTAGCGGTCGTGGAAGACGCCGTCGCGCATGGTCAGCAGGTAGAGGCCGGCCTGGGGCACGCTCAGCGGCGCGACGCGGTGGTCGCTGGCAAGCCGGTCACCCAGGGCGGTGACCTCGGCGGCCGGGGCAGCGCACAAGGCAGCGGCCCACGTGATGCGCGCGGGAATGGAATCGGTGGTCATCGGATCCTCACTCATGATCAAGGTGCAGTTCGATGCGGTCGGCGCGGGCGCGGGCGATGGCGTACTCGACCGGCACGCCCTCGCTGTCGACGTTGACCGTCTTCAGGCGCAGCACCGGCGTGGTGCGCGGGATGAGCAGGTGCGAGGCATCGTCGCCCTGCGGCAGCAACGCCGAGACCAGGGTCAGGGCCCGGCGCAGGGTGACGCGGTAGCGGCGCTTGAGCGTGGCGTGCAGCGAGCCGCCTTCGTATTCGGTGAGCAGCTCGGGGAAGCGCTCGGCGGGCAGGAAGTGCGAGATGACGGTGAACGGCCGGTTCTCGACCATGCGCATGGTCTCAAGCCAGAAGACGGTGTGGCCGGTCTTCACGCCGAGGCGGCTGGCGACGCCTTCCTCGGCGGGGATGGTCGCGGTGTGGATGACCCGGCTGTCGTGCGCGCGGCCGAGCGCCTCGACGTTCTCGGTGAACCGCGCCTGGGCGTGCACCGGATAGGCGATCGGCCCATCGAGTACGAAGGTGCCCAGCCCGCGGCGGCGCTCGATCAGCCCGGCGGCGACCAGCCCATCGATGGCGTGGCGCACGGTATGGCGGTTGACGGCGAAGCGCGCTGCCAGTTCGTGCTCTGAAGGCAGGCGCTCCCCTGAGCGGTAGCGCGTGCTGATGTCCTTGGCGATGCGCTCGCTGATCTGGCTGTAGACGGCGCGCGGGCCGTCGCGATCGATTCCTGTCATCTAGACGTCTCCATCTTTGCTATTCTTCTCACCTATGGCGGCTCGCCGCCAATGAATTGGCAATGGAGATCGCGCGAAGACGGCGCACCAAGCCTTCATCGGAAACACACGGGGAAAATGAGTTGTCGAGGGAATAGGACAGCCCTCCAAGGCCGCCCGTGCGCCGCGGAAACGGTGCATGAGGTCCACCCAACTCGCCGCGGGTCGCTGCGCACCGCAGAGGTCATGGTGGCATGGTCGTGCCTGCGGGTTAAGTCGCGGTGAAACCCGCGCCAACACGCGGGACATCCTACGCCATCCCCGACAGATCCCGCCCGCTGCCGACCACCGCTTCCATCACCCCGCCGGTGGCGCTGAAGCCGTGGCGTTCATACAGCGGGCGGCTGCGCGGAGTCGGCCAGAGGATCACGGCGTCGACGCCATTGGCCTTGCACCAAGCCATGGCGGTGGCGAACAGTGCGCTGCCCGCGCCCTGGCCGCGCAGGATCGGGCGCAGGAAGAAGTTGCTGATGTAGGCGTGGCGCTCCGGCTCAGCCACTGGGTTGGGGATCTTCTCGATCGGCTGCAGCCACAACTGTCCAGCGACCACATCCCCGCTCTCGATCACCCAGCAGCGCCAGCGCGCGTCGGCGAGGCGTTCGGCCATCCACGCCGCACAGCGGGTGCGGAACGCGTGCTCGGCCTCGTGCGCGGCGCCGAGGGCGGCGCGGAATTCCCAGCGCAAGGCGGCCAGCGCCAGCGCGTCCTCGGCATCGGCCGCGCGCACGCTCCACGATTCCACCGGCTGCGCGCCCGCGCTCACAGGTCGACCCGGAAGCTGTAGCCGTGGCGGACGAAGCCGAGGCCCTCGTAGAAGCGGTGCGCGTCCTCGCGCACGACATTGCTCGACAGCACCAGCTTGTAGCACCCGCGCACGCGGCACTGCTCCATGGCGTGGTGCATCATCTGTCGGCCGATGCCGTGGCCCTGGCGGTCGGTGGCGACGGCGACGTTCTCGACCACGCCCTCGGGCGCGCCGCGGTGGCCGAGATTGTCCATCACCAGCAGGCTGTAGGTGCCGACCAGCGCGTTGCCCTCCTCGGCCAGCCACACGGTGTAGTCGGGGTAGGTCTGGATGCGGGCGAAGACTTGCTGGGCCTGGGCAAGGG
>ENA-ORBV01009760-ORBV01009760.1-microbial-mat-metagenome-genome-assembly--contig:-NODE-9760-length-15606-cov-7.193380_pt1 | contig 15606 bp, 14 predicted proteins | sample MGYA00237777_ERZ505514 | MGnify/ENA primary metagenome ERZ505514 (study PRJEB26160, sample SAMN06269048) | microbial mat metagenome | isolation source: Oligotrophic lake microbial mat | place... | reverse complement strand
GTGCCGAGGCTGATGACCGCATGTAAGTAATTATTAGAACAAGATTTTCTTTTGTTGAATTAATTAATTCGTTCGTTCAACTCTCACCGCAACACTCTTAATTGCTCCTTGCCGCAGCGAGGAGAAGGAGAATGAACCGTCTTCTTTGAATAGCTCTGCGCGTCGGGAACGGGAACAACAGCAATGGCGTTGGGAACGGGAACGGGAACAACAATGGCAACGGGCAGGGGGGCGGCGAGGAAATCTTCGTCGGCGTTGCAGGCAGCACAGGCGTGGCTGGGGCCAAACTCGGCGGCATAGGGACCATGTGCATGACCAACGTTATCGCCACCCAAGTCAAAACAACAGAAATCGACCTCCCCAAGCTCCACAAAAGCCCTTCCAGACTGGAGAGCATCATTTGTGGAACCATGGGCACCGCCACGATCAAGGCCACGATCAAGGAGGCTACTACGAAAACCAACGAAATCAATTTTCTCCTCGTCGCAGCCCCATGGACAATCGCTTTGACGTTAGAAACCATGGCTTCCATCCACAGGCTCCTCCATGTCACCAAAACACGACAACAAGCCGCTCCCAGGTTTCAAATTACCAACGTTCTGTTGGGCATAGCAGCAGCGCCGTGAACCAACATCTGAGCAATCAAAGGGTCCATCCAAAACCTCCTCCACATCACCAAAGCCTGGTACGTCTCTACAATTCACTTCGTTGCTTCTCATTTGCTAGGGCAATGGAGTTGGTAGGCAGATGCTCTCCCATCATCTCTTTCTGCTCGCAATGGCCCATCAAAGTCCAGCAGCGTGCCATTCTCGTTCTTCTTCTGCTCCCGGCAGTTGAACCGGATTGGAACCGTTGGCAAACTGTCTGTTTTGTAGCTTATTGTCTCCTCTTGCAACTCTTTCTGTGTCTGTTGGATGTCATCTCCTCCCTTCATTCCCGCCGTCATCCAATGTGCCCTGGCCCTTGAGCAATGTCTTTCAAGATGTGGATCATTCTCACCCTCTTCTGCCACTTTCATCTTGTTGTTATTTAAGTCCATCCCTCATCAAAAAGCCAATTCTGCGCTGCAAACTGATTTGAGCACCGTGCGGGAAGAAGAGCAAGAAAGCGAAGTGCAAGACTTGTCGTTGTTGGAACACGGAGATTCGACAAGCAAAGAGAAAGACCCAAACACAGATTCGGCATCATTCTCCAGACACTTTGCCTTGGATGACGACAAGAGTTGCGACACATTAATGCTGGGTCTCTCCCCCATAGGAAAGGATCCTAGTCCAAAAGCTACAAGCATGGCCCATCGTCCACTGTCGCAAAAGACAGAAGAGCAAGAAAGCGAAGAAGACTTGTCATTGTTGGAAGACGGAGATTTGACAAGCAAAGAGAAAGACGCAACCACAGATTCGGCATCAGTCTCTGGACACTTTGCGGTGGATGACGATGACGACAAGAGTTGTGACACATCAATGTTGGCCCATCGTCCACTGTCGCAAGAGACTCCAGAAGAGGAGGACGTGCCTTGGAAAGATTATTGTCGTGGCATTGCAAACATTGGTTCCACCTGCTTCATGGCCAGCGCCCTCCAATGTCTCTTTTCGGATCACGACTTTCTGAATCATGTCAAAAACGTTGGTGGTCCTTTGTCAAAGGAGTTGATGCGACTTGCTGGGAAAGTTCTGCTTCAGGACCACAGGGGTCCTGTCTCTCCCCATGCTTTCAAGGCCCAACTGGAGTCACTGGCTCCTCAGTTCAAGGGCAAAAACATGCATGATGCTCATGAGTTTCTAACCACTGTTCTCGACACTTTGCGTGAGGAACTTATAGCAACAAAAGATGAGAGTCTTCTTGCATCGGGCACCGGGTTTTATGACAGCCTGGTCAAACAGCATAACACCTGCTCCTGTGGACACCACTTGTGAGTTGGATGATGACTAAGAAGATCTAGTCACTTGGCATCTTGCTCACCTTTTGTTCTCTGCGTCCATCAGCACAACATTTCAAAGGGAGCCGATTCTCATTGTGGACATTGTCAGTGCGCTTGACGGTGGAACCACAACTGTCCAACGTTGCCTAGATGGCTTTTTTGAAGCATTCACCAAGGAAGGCTACAGGTGCGAGGAGTGCCAGGCCACAGACACGACATCTTGCTACAAGAGATTGGGGAATCAGTGAGTCCTTCATCTCCAAATGCACAGTTTTTGCGCCCTCGGCCTTTTGGCTTCTCATCCAACGCCATTTCTTTTTGCCATTGTTGTTCAGGCCAAAATCACTAGCTGTTCTCCTCTCACGCTACAAGACTTCATGCAAGGACGACGATGGCAATCTGACTGAGCTACGCAGCGTGAAGGACAACACCGCGGTGGGGATTTCCAATCGAATCTCTGTCACAGTGCACAAAAACAACACCGAGTCCAGGGTCGACCAATGTGTCTGGCAGGCAACAACTTTCCACCAGGATTGGAGGTCTCACTACATTGCAGAAGCCACTCGACCAAGCGAAGATGGTGTGACTGATGTGTTGGTCACTTTTGATGATGGAGTCTGGACCCATGGACCCAACGCTGACACTCGAAGATTGAATGACTGCCTCATCATCTTCTATCGACTTGACAACAAGGAGGAGGAAACTCCAGAACCCGAGACAACGGCGCCATCTGCTTGTGACTCCCGTCGCAGCAGCAGCAGAGGCAACACGGCCGACGACGAGGACAGCGCCCGTTCTGGGACCATTCAAAGGGAATTGATGATGTTGGAGCACGACAGCAAATTGGATGTTCCCAACGACAAAGCATTGAAAATGGAGCAAGAAGCCGAGGCCATGTCACACAGCAATGCGGCTATGGACCCCTGCTGCAGGCACTACAAAAACCACCCGCTTCTCAGATGGATGCTTGTGCCGCATGCCGTCCAGAAAGTAAGGCTGTTGAAACCAGACAAGTGGGAATTGCGGTTTGTCAGTGGATTTGAAAATGAGAATGAAAAAGTAAGCTGCCTTTGGTTGTGCTTGTGCTTGTGCTTTGCATGGTGGCGCGTCTAACCCAAAAATGTTTCGCTTGATCTGCTTCGCTCGGCCCATCTCCTCTTTTCTCAAGGCGGTTGCTTGTTTCCAAGAACATCAAGTCAGCAACACGTTCATGAAATTCTTAGCCACACCGTGTTCTCTTCGATTGTTTCGACGGGCTGCCAAAGTCGACAAAGCAAACGGGAAGCCTCCCGGCTGGAAGAACTTCTATGAGAGATGTGACCTGCGCATAACCAATGATTGGAAATTCGTAGACGGAAGACCTCGACCTTGTCCTGAAGGGAGGTGTCAATTGCGAACATCCAGCGGAAAGGCAATGACTGTTGACCGCTCCTATTTTCGAAATTTCAAAGAGCCGGCGAGCAATGGACAGACGTTTGCCACAGACCTTTTGGCACAGGAAGAAGAACGCCGAGAGAACGAAGATTTTAAATGGAAGCAGCTCAAGGCAGGGAGCATTGTTGCAAGAGCTTCTGCTGTTGGTGACTGCCATGTCAGAGGGCCGTTTCAAGCTGCAGGGTCTGGCACCGAAGTAGAACCGTCAACTTTGAGCGCCGCAGCAGTCCTTGAGAATAGCGAAGAAGTTGAAGACTCAATCTGCATGCCAAGGGCCCCACCTGTTGCGGTCATGGCAGTTCACGGTTCGACCATGACAGAGTACACAGGTGTGGATTGGGAGCAGCCCAATCCTTGGCAACAAACATCGAGGATGGACCGCTCGTGCCAGTGTGGTGGCTGGTGCTTCCCGTGTCTCTACCTGCCCGGGTACGAGTCAAAAGCCAGCGATTTGATGAGCGCATTGACCAAACTTGAAACTGATGTCCCTTCTGTGGAGTTCACCAACGTGTGCAACAGGAAAGTGGCAAGCACATTTGGAGGCCAAGTCGTGCGAATGAAGAAATTTGATCCTTTCAAGGACCACGAGCACTTTGCTTTGCAACCAGTGTGGGCCAGGTGGCGCGACCAGCCTCATGCTACTGGGTTCTTGGGAAGTAAGTTCTATGATCCTACTCTAGACTTTGCCGTCGAAATTACTCTCGAGAATTTACAAGCTCTCTTTGATGGGCAATACAAGGATGACAGTTTTGGGTTGGCCTACCGCATCAATTACGTAGATTACAAGGGAGAGGCAGGCAGGCTGACAAAACGACAGAGACAAAAACGAAATCGTAGTGAAAGAAAGGCTTTGGAAAGGCAAACAAAAAAGCAGAACCAGGGACGAAGCCAAAGCCAGCATCGGTGGGGATAGAATGCCCACGCCATTGCAACTAGTAGCATGCAGCCGCAACAAGGTCCTTGTCCTCTCGGAGTGAGATCTCAGTCTGCTATGATGGCGCTGGGTGATGTTGTTCTTTTTGGATTAAAGTTGGTATGATAGCATTGCTGCAAACCATTTCTATACTGTCTGCGTAGTCGCTTAGTAGTACTGTATAGTTACGCCCCCTTTTTGTTTACCAAAGCTGCCTTAGAAGGAACTGCCGCTCGCTCCAGCGATCTGGCAGCGCAAGGCGAAAAATATCACCGCAAGCGGACAACCCGCCGCGATCCTTGCTGTGTTAGGAAGAAGGGGTATCGCCTCCGTCGTGCTGTTCTGGGTCTTTTTGTTCTTGCTCTTTGCCTAGCTGATCTTGCAGCTGCTGCTGTTCGCGTTTTTGGTTTCGCTGTCGTTGTTCTTGTAAATACCGTTGCAAAGGTATGGGTCGACTGGATTGAATGGATTCATGACATTTGGGGCATGGAAATCCTGTACCCATCGTCACAGCCTCGTTCTCGTTGTCGGTGGTGCTGCTGCTGCTAGTAGTAGTAGTGTTGTTGTTGTCGTTGTCGTTGGCAGCCTTCCACAAACAGGTATAGCAAAAGACATGACTGCAGGCATTGGAATCATAAGGAATGACGATTGGTTTTTTGCCACAAAATCCACAGGATTGCTCCTCTACCAACAGTAGTGTATCCTCATTCTGGATTGCGGATTGCTGTTGGCTTGACAATATCCTTCTTTGCAATTGAAGGAATAATCGAGGAATCGATCGGCTCATGTAGGTATTGGAAAATGTAAAGGCCTGTTGCAAATACTGTTGCACCTCCCGCATGCCCGTAATCAAAGGACCAAACACCACTCGAAAGGTTTGCATGGATTCTTCATATAACCACCGTCGATGAGCATACAAGACAAACAATCGTGGTGGAAAATTGCCGCCAGTAGTAGCTGTAGAAGATGGAGGAGCCGTCACATATTGCAATCCTGCCAAAACCATGGGCCAGGAAGGAGGAAGATTCCACAAGGGGTTGCCTTGGGCGCTGGCACTTGCCGTAGCCGAATGGGTGGGACCTACCAACATGGATAATAAGAGTCCCAATTTCAAGGCGGGCAAGGCCTTTTGGACCGCTTGGACTATTTTTTGTGCCACCCACAAGCGACGGTGTTGTGCTTGCCGTTGTATTCGTTCTTGTTCTGCTGCCGCGGCTGCTTCGTCGTCATGATCATTCAAAATCAAATTCTGATTCGATTCGCCTTCGTGACTATTGTTGTTTCTTGCTGCTGATTGTGCTTGCTGTTGTTCTTGCTGATGTTGCTGTTGTTCAGCGTCCATGACGTATCGTTGCAACAATTGATAAATCAAGGGAAAGACTACCGTAAAGACAATATACCGCCATTTGGTAGCTCGGATCACTGCTTGGGCATCCCCACTCGTAGCCGCAGTAGGAGTCAGGACGGCCCGTATTCCCAAGGCCTTGGTAGCCGGAGTTTGAATGTGGGTGCTCCATATGGTTGCGGCTGGCACGATTGCGGACAGCAATATTTTCAAGTACATGCGCAATGGAAAGGTCTGACTCCTAATGCCATTGCCATTGACCATCCATTGTTGCAAGAGGGGATCCAAGGAAGACCAAAACCGAGTCAATAACAACGAATACAAATATTCATCCAACAGGGGAACATCCCATTGCATTCCCAAGGGAGCGGGTTTCGATGTCGTTGTCGTTGGTGGCGTCGTTGGCGGTGGTGGTGGTGGCGTCGTCGTCGTTGGCGGTGGTGGTGCCATTATGGCGATGCTGTATTTCACCTTTAATTATTTTCGAGGAGTGCTCAATACAGTACTTCTAGACGGACGTCGTCAAAAACAAATAAGCTGCCCCAGCCACCCCTTGGTACGCCACAGTCTTGTTTGGATCACGATAGCGTGATAATCAAAAGCAATTACTGTAAACCGTCCGTCAGACTCAGAGCATCATGATTACGGAGGATGGGTGGATTTGAAGTAGTCTAGTATTTCGTCCTGTAATAATGATCCTTCAAATAACTACTACTCGTGGGACTTCATTCAGCATCTACTATACATGAGTTCCATGCAGTACTCGTAGACTAGTATGCCGTCGTCCACTGTTGGCATGCCGTTGTCCTAAATATATTTATGCATCCCCCTATTTCCTCGTGCCATTGTCGTCGCTGCACCACGAAATGGCGAGTCAGTGTGGTACGTAGAGGAAGGGTGTGCGACTTCAAACATGCCAACCAGAATAGCCACAGGCACACACTTGCTCCATAATTCATTAAACCGACATCTCTTCGTAGTCTTGGAGGAAATCCCCTCCCAACAACTCATCCATGCTTCATGCGCGGGGTTGTCCCACTTGATGGCCCTGCTCTCTTACCTAATTACAGAACTAACCCAAAAGGAATACATGGGTTCAGAAATGATAGGGTAACAGTTAGCAGCTGTTGCAGGGCATCCATCAGCGAGCTGTGTTCTGTTGCTTAGCTGCCAGTTGAGTTAAGTGCCTGCAGTTTCCGCAAGCTCACATTGAAGGCATCAGCTTCCTTTCAACACACAAACCAAAATCTTGTTTAGGCAAACAAGGAAAAAGTCAAGTTTGAGTTCAAAACAATGAGTCAAAACAATGTTGGAGGGCAATCAAAGCATCTGTTCCCAGGATCCTACTCCAGACAATTGCTCAATTCCAGAGACACTGCCATAACCAGAAAGAGTGCAGAAGCCCAGATCGGAGCCAACTTTTAAGCATCACTGCAGACATGTGAAATGAATCACTTGATTGCTCAGGTTTACCAAACAAATGCTTTGAAGCATGACAGTCAAGAAGCCCCAGTTCCGTTTGGTCAAAACATTAGCAAAAGCATTTTCCCAAACATGGTGAAGGCATTCAGTTGTGTGGAATTATGATTTCCACTTTGCCAATAGCAAGAAATTGAGAAACAATTTGGAGCAGTTGTGTTTCAAGGTGAACTCACGTGCACGACCGGTGAAATGGAAAATGGCAAGCAATGTGCAGAGGTTTTTGCCCGGTGAAGGAAGCTAGCATGCAAAAGGCAGTGAAATGAACAGAATGAGATCTGCTGTGCTTCAGAATGATAGCTTTGGAAAGCCATCGAAGAGAGAAGAAGGAGTGGCTCATTGAAGAAGCTCAGTCTGAGTCATAGAAATGCTGTGCGTCCACAGAGCTCTGCATAGGGCCTTGCAGGGGTTCAGTGCAGTTTCATGGCATGAGGATGATCTGAAGATCTCCCACAAAAACACAGAAGTGGTGGACCAATTTGTTGAGGGGTCAATTAAAAAGCATGAAGATGGTGACATTTCAAGCTCAAAGTCTCAAGGCACAAACTGCATGAGAAAGAAGCAGACAGATTGTGCATGAAGGAGTGCATTGCAAAAAAGTTAGAAGAATTCAAGCATGCAAATGAATTGAAGGATGTCAAGAAAGTTGGCGCCTCAGCATCAAATCATGTGTTTGAAGTCAATCCCAATTGGTACTAAGTTGGGGAAAACAAGAGAGAGGAGTTGCACACAACAGTGGCAAATGCTTTGTTTCATTCAAAAGAGCAAGACAAGAATTGCAGCCTTGCCACAGTGTCAGTCAGCCCACAGAAGAAGATGATTGGATGGCACCACTGAGAATGTTGAAGCATTTTGAAGACATTGTTGAGGAGGTGCAAACATTCAGAGCAGATGAAGGAGATGTTTTGTTGACAAGGCATTGTTATGAATTCCGACATGAAGAATCACACTGAGTCACACTGGAAACATTCAGACTTCAGGCATAGGAGCAGCCAACACAATCTCCAACAAACAGAAGCTCAACACTGAGATTTCAATGAAGATGGATGCAGTGGCAGCTGATGATTCAGTCCCATTGGAATTGTGGACATGAATTTTTTAGAAAGAAGAAGGACATGAAAGCAAAACAACAATGTGTCAAGACAGCACAACTGAAGTGTCATGTTGTTTGAAAAGAAAAGCAAGGCAATTCCACAAGAGATCTAGCCACATCAGCATCATGTGTGCTTTTGTCGAGGACTGCATTGGTGAGGGATGCCCAACAGAGGAGCATTGTCCAATTTGACACTGTCGCAGCAAGTTTAAATGTGACAAAGCTCTTGTTATTCCCAACTTGATGCATGTCATCAGATTGGACAACAGGAGCATGTTGGAGCAAAGTTTGTGGCTAAGACCGATTTCAACTCAATGAGACAAGGGCAAATTTTAGTTTGAGTCAGTGGATAGCTGTCCATGCTTGCTCATTGAAGTTCTTAAACACAATGTCATCAAATCCGCCAACAGGGCAAACTCAGAGGGTTCATGTTCAAAGTTTGGATAAACAATTTGCTAAGAACTACCAAGACCTTCAGTTTGCCTGCCTTTGGCAAATTGTTTTTGATAGCAAGTTTCCTTGCACAGTCCAGTGAAGAAGCGCAGAGACTGTGAACCCACAGCATGTTCTTCCCACGTTAAACATTATCCTCATTGCTAAAGACATTTTGTTTGTGGGAATGGGACAAGGATGTCTGGCTTCAACCAACCAACAATCAGACAGGGATAAACTAACATAGGAAGAAGATGACAACATCCTCTTTTTGGGTGAAAAATGTTGAAAACAAGAACAATGCAATGGCTTTGATCAAAGCGGATCTGACAAACACAGATGTTAACAACAATGTCACAGAAGAGGTCACTTCTCCAGCAAACAACACCAGGAACCAATTGAGCAGATGGAAAAGAGAGCACCACATTCTAACACCACCACGATGGCAGCAATGATGATATGATACCACTTGGAATAATGCCGAGCTTGACTCATCCTCCTCATTGAGGCCACCATTATCAGCATCATCCCTGCCATTGCCAGTGGGAAAAGATCTATGGGCGTTGCAGGTCTTGCTGGGAAAATGGGTCTTGTGTCAGTGGATTTAACGGCGATGCTCAACGACACTGTAGGATATGCATACAAGCTCTCCATCTATTACTTGTAGCAAACCTTTCTTAATAAATTAAATAATAGATAAATTGAAATTGTCCCAGGCTCTCGTGCCTGTCTCATGGCTCATCCTGCAGCACATAAAGGTCGTCCGTAGAACTCTCCTCCATTCGAATCCAATCCAATACGTAAAATATCTGCGCTTTATACCGTTTGCACTTCCTTTTCCTTTTCGGCCACAATGGAATCAATTTCCTTCACGTGTTGATCCGTCAATTTCTGAATGCTATCCAAACCATCTTTCATTTCATCTTCACCTACGTCGCCGGATTTTTCAATTTTTTTAATGCTATCGACACCATCTCGTCGAATATTTCGTACCGCCACTTTGCCCTCCTCGCCAATGGCCTTGCATTGTTTGGCCATATCTTTACGTGTCTCTTCCGTGAGGGCCGGAATATTGATGCGAATCATACTTCCGTCGTTGCTAGGAGTCAACCCCAAATCGGATTCGGAAATGGCTTTTTCCACTTCTCCCATTTGACTTTTGTCGTAGGGATCAATAGACAATTGTTGTGCACTCGTCACCGAGATGGAAGCCAATTGATTGAGAGGAGTATCCACTCCATAATAGGGGACTTTGATGCGATCCAACATTTTGCTATTGGCACGACCGGTGCGAATCGTTTGGAGATTTAATTTGACACTATCGACGGATTTGGCCATGCGCTCGGACGCATCTTCTTCCACTTCCTTGATAGTAGCAAAGAGAGGAGTTGCTTGATAGAGGCGTTGTTGTGAAGAAGCAACAAGCGACGGTTGGAGACGGCATGGGGATGTCACAAAGGCATTGGCAGATGCCAGTAGGGAGCATAACAATACAATTAGCTTCATCTTGAATCACTTCTTGGTCTATAGAACTAGCTAGCTATTGACGGGGGCTGGAGTTGTCTTTTTTCTTTTGTGCATGGAGGCTTCTGGAAGAGCAATCACGATAATATCAACCTGTTGTGTCGGGCATCATGGTTGGATCTGGTGGTGTCCATACATCCGATCCATCCGTTCAAATTAACACATCACATGCATCATCGATAAAGATCGGAAGCTAAGATACTGATACTTGGCTGACGTCATCATGCTGTCTCATGATTCAGATTGATTCAAATTTCCTTTCAGACGGGTACCGGTAGGGCCAGCAAACACCTAGTACGCACAGTAGCTCCTTCGCAAAGAAGCTCCTTTAAAATGTGGGTCAGTAAAAGTGAGCCGCCGAGCGCGCGTCCTAAATAACCAAGCTCAATATCGAAGTTTCTGTAAGACGCGAGTTAATCTGCGAGTGCTGAGATCTAATACCCTTATCTAAATAAATCGCAATTTTCATTGGCGAATTCATTTAGTACTTTGTATCCATACTTTTGTCGAACCATCACAATTTGGATCGCTTTTGTCATTTTGCCTCCTCGTAATAACCAGCGACAGACTAGATTACTACTACCATTGAAAACGTACTCTGTGTGAGCGACGAGCCAAACAAACAAACAAAATTGAAAGTGTTTGGTCGGCATCCCGTTATCATTCCACTGGACATTTGGTTGTTTTCAAATTCCCTGAGGAGTGTGTCGGATAGTATAGTTTGTTGGTATTAGACTTGACGTTCAGAGTGTTGCCGTATATCTAGGTAGAATACAACAAAATGAGGTTCTTTGGCGGTAAATCCAGCAAAGGCGACAAGAAAGAGCCGCTAATGCACGAAAGTCGTGCTATCGACAAGAACGTCTCGTTTGAAGATGAACCTCGTGCTTCGCCACCACAAGACGCACCACAAGCTGCTGCTGGTGCTGACCGTGCTGATGGCGTTGCGATTGGAGCCACCAGCAATATCATTGATGAAATTGATATTGTGCCTACAGGACCCAGTGGCGAGATCGAACTCGATGCTAACATCCCAGCTAGGCGAGTGACCAGTGGAGAAAAGGAGATGATTCTTCCCAAGCATTTGCGAAAAAACTTGGATCGCGATGTGTTGCGACGAATGGAACAGACCGACGGTGATGCCTACTTTCCCCTTAACGAAATCCATACGCAAAGTCTTGACATTTCGGAATCCAACACGGGGGTCGTCTCGGCCATTTCCCTCAGTACCATTGGTGCGTCGATTGAACGGGAAGTCGAACAAGCCAAGAATATGCGATCGGCGCCGCCACTCGAGATCAAGGCCATCAAGCAAAAGACCAAAAAGAAGGAAAAGTTCACAGTCAAGACGTGGTTCAACAAGACCCTTCCAAATTCCATTATTGATGGCCTCGCTCACACGTACGATGTCATGCACGGTGTGGGAAAGACAAAGACCCGCGAAGGAAAGGAGTTGGATGACGTTCCCATTACGGCACGCCGATACCGTAGGGAACATCCAGATCTCCTGCTGCCTGGCAATGTACCAAAGGTTGGATTCAGTGCTTGCTTTGCTGCCATTCCGGCTTGGGTCAAGTTTAGCTTGGTGGGCGCCGTGGCTGCTTCGGCGCTCATTGGCGCTGCCGTACAGTTGGAAGATACCATGTTAGGCAACGAGTTCTATGATTGGCAAGAGGAGAACTTTGTGGATTGGAAGGAAGAAAAGACGGTGGCCTTTATTGGGAACTCTTACATGTTCGTCAATGATGTTCCCCGTCTCATGGAGAAGATCAGTCACGGCCGCATCCATCAAGATTCTTGTATCAACCCTTCCGCGTCGCTTGGTAAGCTGCTTCGTGCCGGAAACGGAATGTACGAGCTGTGGCAAACCGAAAATGCCGTGACCTGGAAGTACGATACCTCGTGGAGTGGTCAAGACGAAGTCTACGACTATGGTTCTTGTAGTGTCTTCCAGCTGTTAGAAGGTTACGATAATGACTTGACCTACAAGAATTACAATGGTGCTTATTACTACGAAGAGGATATGAACCCTTGCTTTGAAGACGAATACTACATTTTCTACCACAATGACAAGAACTTGAAGGATCCTATGTGGTATGACTACATTGTCCTTAATGACCAGACACGTCGTATGGCCGATTCGGAAGCCAGGGCAGATTCAGTGGAAGCCTTGAAGTACGCTTATGCCCCGATGATCAAACAATCGCGAGCCAAGCCTCTCATTGTCGATACTCACGCATGGCCATCCGAAGCAGGAAGCAACGAAACTGCAGATGGTGAAACCATCCCATACATGCAAGCACAGATCTACTATGGTGTTCAGGAATACATGATGGCGCTCAAATACAACTTGCCAAGTTCTCAAGCACCCAAGGTTGTTCCTGTCGGCATGGCCTACCTTGTTGTTTGGGACGAAAATTTTGATTTGTGGTCCAAGTTGTTCTTGAATGACACTCTGCCGTATGCTTCTCCCTATGGATCCTACCTCTTTGCGAATGTCCTCTATGCTACTGTGTATGGTCACATGCCCAGAAGACCCGTGTCACAAAGTGAAATCAAGGCTTTCTTTTCCACGGCTCGTTATGTGCCTGAAATGCCCGAGGACTGGAATGCTAATGACTGGGTGAATCTTTACCCGACCGTGGAGGAATCCGACTATCTTCGTCTGGTGGCCCGTCGTGTCGCTTTGAACGGATACATTCCTGGAGCCTTTATTGACGGCAGAAACCAAGTAGAAGCGTTCCTGCGATCAACTGGAGACGACTGTGTGTGTGAGGATGAGGAGGCTGAAGGTGAAGAAGGTGGAGCGAGTGGAGACGAGGGAGAAGGCGAAGAAGAGGAGGCATGTACATGTGAGGACCAAGTAGCTCAGTACTACGACACTTCTAATATGCAATACGAGTATCAAGTGAACTACGACAATGATGCAACGTATTATGAGTATCAGGGAGGAGATGACGAATATGTGGATGTGGATGAAGAAGATTATAGACGTCATTAGTTTCGAGTTCATGGTTGTCGGCCGCCGAATAACCATTTCAGGCGTGCCTTTTTTGGGACTTCTTTTTCTTGAATTTGCATTGCACATCATTCACACTACTAATAAATTGCATATTAAAAAAAAACTAATTTATTTTCATTCGTCTCTTTATTAGTGTTCAGCATAGCACTGGTTGTGCGTGAAAAAGTGCCCGGAAGATCATGTTCAGGTCCGCCGCAGAAGAAACGCATCATGCTGAAGCTTACCAACTTAAAAGCCTTTGATCAATTAATAACTACTAGCAGTAAAACTTTCCGATTCCACAATTTATGCATGCATGCATGTTGAGTGTAGGCACTAGTGCAGATAGAAGGGCTGTTTGATCCTGCCATGAGTGGTTGGTCTAGCTTGTGTGTTGTTTTTAAAGTCATGGCTGATTTCTGACCTCATCTACTGTAGTGCAGACCACATCACTCTGTCTCAATGCTAGTTCTGTTGTAAAAACCATTTTTGTCACCTGTCAATGTGTCTCAATTGTTGTTGTAAATTGATTGCTTTTAAAAAAACTCAAAGGGCAGTGCAAAGCTGCACCTGTCTGTAACTGATGGAGAGGTTAAAAGACACTCTTTATCCTATGTTCTTCATCTCCATTCAGAACGGCAATTTGGACTTTATTTGTGATGCCTTGAAAACCTGTTCTCATCATCCAAAGTCACGATTCTCAGCATGCGTGCAAAGTTTGTCATCACATGCACGCTGTTAGAAGATTAGCTCAAAGACACAGGAAGAAAAGGATTGGTTATTTAGAATGACATTTTATTCCCTCAAGCAGAAGCTATGTGTCACTTTCTTTTTCCTGCTTTGATCCAATTCTTTTCTTTTATCCCTAATGGAGTTTTCCTTGAGTGCGTTCACCAAAATTTGAATCATGAGTGTTGTGTACACATTCTGGGTCTACTGTGTGTCACTACGATTGGCAATGATTCTCAGTTGGTGCCTGCCCCATGCAACAGAATCAATGAAACTCTTCGGAAGGCATAAGGTCTTGCTGCTAGCAATCACGATGGGAACACAGATCGTCTTCTGTGGTGCATTAAGACAATGACAAATCTAGCCAACAGCATGTGGATAAATCAAAGCTACCACACACACCAACCACATTGATCAGCACAACAATTCAGCATGATGTAGTACATCAGGGACAAAAATGCTCCTTGTTGCCCCTTTCTTGTAACTTTCTGCCCTTTTTGTAATCCCTCTAAAAAGGATTCATTGTTCCTCTGTTTCTTTTTGTTTTGGAACCAGTCCCAAAGGAAGATCAAAGAGGAAGTCATCTTTCTTCATGTTGTGCCCAAAGAGTCTTGCAAAATCACTTCATCCTTGAGTGCAACAAGTGACAGTTTGTTACTGCCTGGGAATCTGAGGATAGCAAACATGCTAAACATAAAATTATCTTGAGCGTTGCATTGTTCTTCATGTTCACTGCTGAGCTAGACAGCAACATTTCATAAGAAAATAGAATTTGTTGTCAAGTGTCAAAGCAATTGATTACATTTCAAGGTCCCATTGATTTTCTCAAACTGTGCACCTTATGCAACAAGATTGAATCCAGAGTCCACTCTAGCAAAAAGTCATGCTGTTATCAGACACATGTCATGTAGGCTTCAAGACAAAACAATGGGAGGAATGGGAGGAAGTGACCAACTAGCTGGCTGAATGTCATTGGTGGAATCAAATGGTCATTGTTGTGCAATCTACAAGCATTTTGATTGCACAATCAACAAAATCATTACTTAAGTTGTTTGCTCCGGATCTGACTGAATTTGAGGTGACACGTTTTCACCAAGATGTGGAGAAAAATCACATGTTTGCCAAGATCTTCATCTGCAAACAAAGATGTCTCTCAATGGCTCCGTCAGGTCAATGACAGTTAGGTCCAACTTTGCCCACTGACATGATGAATCATTGGTTGACAGGATCAGCCATGCAACCAACAAATTGAGATCATTCATGCTCTCTGTGGACATCTCTGATGCTGCCACAATGGCTCAAGAGTTGTGCTAACACTAACACTTAGTGTTCCACATCGCGAATGAAAACCAAAGGATGTGCCAACGGGCACAATTTCACCAAAACGCACGAACTCAATACCTGTTCCAGCTGTCATGGGTGATGCCCAGGAACATCACAATGGGGACAACACACCCTGTTGAGGAATGATCAACATTTAATTCAGATGTCAGTTTCCACGATGACGCTGCGACGATCCTAATAGAATTTAGCTTATTCGAGATTAACTGTGCTCTGTTATTAGGTTAACAATGCTCCACTAATAGTAGCCAAAGATTGATTGACAAAGGTGGCCCGCCACTAACCAAAAGAGTCTACTGGCCCACAAAGTTGTCAAAATTGAACATAAAGTGAGACCCAGTTTCATAAGACTCCCGTACTAGTGACTGAGGCTGGCCCATACACAAAAGCGTCGCAC
>ENA-ORBV01009759-ORBV01009759.1-microbial-mat-metagenome-genome-assembly--contig:-NODE-9759-length-15606-cov-9.877004_pt1 | contig 15606 bp, 16 predicted proteins | sample MGYA00237777_ERZ505514 | MGnify/ENA primary metagenome ERZ505514 (study PRJEB26160, sample SAMN06269048) | microbial mat metagenome | isolation source: Oligotrophic lake microbial mat | place... | reverse complement strand
ATAGTCCATATCAGCCTGCAAAATCAAATTGCGTGGAAAGTATACGGCCTAAGCGCGGTGCGCAGTGTTTTCTCATGTGTAGAAATCGGTACCCGATCTGGCGGACATTGCCAGATCCAATTAGCTTGGATCTCACCACGAAGGGCACGAAGGACATCCTTTTCTATACCCCCTCGAGGGGTGCGAAGGGACACGAAGAAAAGCAGAGCACGTGTAGTGGCAGTCAATGACGAAGCGGAAGAGCCGGAATCAACAGGTGGCAACGGGTGGCCGGGTGTTGGGAATTCGTGACCCGGGGCGGGGATTCAGACATAAAAGTCGAGGACTGAGGGCTGAGGGCCGAAAGTCGAGGACGCAGGACTGAGGACGGGAGACTGAGGGCCGCCGGGGCCGGACGGTCCGGAACCGAGCGGATTGTTGTTATCTGTGAACATTGATAAAGGATTGGATTGCGGTTCTATTTCCGGCTGCGCCAATATCCAGGACGGCGGCTATGATGAGCGACCGCCAGAATTCGGATCTCTTCGCCAGATACAGCATAAATAAGCGCTTACGGAAAATGCCTCATGCCGTATCGACGTTTGCCGCGCCGTGCCATAAAGCGGTGATACGTGGAAACGGCGGTGAGGCCGAAGGACGAGGACTGAGGACTGAGGGGTGCCAGAGGTCGGGTGCTCAGACTTAAAGGCGGTGCTCGGGGCCGTCTGCGGCGGAAGAAGCCGAACCCGGTTGATTGTTGTTATCCGATGCCATTGTCAACTATCGTGAGTGCGGTGTCCAAAGGGATATCGGGCTGCGCCCATACGGCTCTGCAATAACCGGGCTGTGCCCATAACTCCGGGCTTCGCCAGGGTATTCGACCATAATCGTTATCGGCCATGGTCAGCTATCGTGACCTTCGAAAATAATCGACGCAACCACTGCCTTATTGTCCCATCCCGGATGCGAACCGCTCCGTCGCGAAGCGCCGAATCCGATCCACCGTTTCGACCAGATCGGAGGCCAGCCGCAACGCATCATTCAACACGTTCGCGAAATCTTCTGCATCTTCCATGTATTCGTGGACGAGCCTGTTGCGCAATTGCCGCATCACAATCCAGTCGTCGGGCCGGTCGACCAGTCGAAGCCGGTCGGCATGATTCAGGTTGTCGATTGCACTGCCTACGTTTTCGCCGGCCGCCAGTAGCAAGCGCGGCAGCACCTTGTCCATCACCGTGTCCTGCAGGCGCCCGAACCGGGCGGAGAATGCTTCAAGCCGTTCGGACAAATCCGCGTCTTCCGCCACCCGCCGGACCCACCCGCTGTCCACTTGCTCACCGGTCCGAAACAACCGCCCTCGCGTCTGCGTCAACAAGCCCGTTTCCTTTTCAGCTACGGTCAGAGACAACACCAGTTGCCGAACACCAGGATTGCCCTTTTCGGCGCTCATAACCTTACTCCCGTTCGCCGGGCCATTTCGTGAATCGGGAGCGGATGGGTGCTACCGTCGCGCAGGATGATGTCGATGCGTTGTTCTCCGAGGGAGCGTTGCAACTGCGCGGCGTATCGCGCAACCTGCACGCTCCTGTCCCGGACGATACCCGGTACGTCGATAAAAAGATCAATGTCCCCACCCCGACGCGCATCATCCACACGAGATCCGAAAAGATACACGATGGCCGACTCACCAAAGTGCTCCCGGGCGAGATCGCGGATTACGGCCAGTTGACGAGCGGGGAGGCGCATGGAAGATTCAGTACGCCTTCGCTGGATACCGGGCTTTGTCCATAACGGGGTGACGAAGGATCCCATTCGTCAGAATCCGGCACTGGCGTTTCGTTATCTGTAGACATACTCAAAGCGGCACTTAGCGGAGGACAAGAACGTGGGGAACATCACAAGCCAGAATCTCATACGCATTCGAGTGAACTACCCCGCTTAAAACAGTTCCAGGAGACCTTCGGCGTTATTCGCTTCGAGCGATATTACGTTCGCGTAAGCGTGGCGCAGTATCTGCTCTATCTGCTGCCTATTGCAGTTGCCCCGCCGAATCCATGGTCCAGCAAAAGTTTCATTCCGCGACGACTGTCACCTTACGCTCCCGATCGGCAGCAAAGCTCAGGCAGGCCTGAATATCTTCACGCGTCAGATAGGGAGGATCGCGGAGAATATCCTCGGCCGTCATCCCGGAAGCAAGATAGTCGAGAACGTCGTAAACCGTGACTCGCAATCCACGAATCGTCGGCTATCCGTTTCGCTTGCCCGGTTCCAGGGTAATGATGCCGTGATAGTCCATATCAGCCTGCAAAATCAAATTGCGTGGAAAGTATACGGCCTAAGCGCGGTGCGCAGTGTTTTCTCATGCTACGTCCCCGCACTGCGCTTAGCATCCGGACTCTCCAGCCAATAGAGGACTTGATCATCACAAGTCGCCCAGCACCTTCAAACCGGCTACACCAAGGGCGAACTGGTAGAAGATCTGGCTCCAGTCCTTGAGCTCTTTGGTCCAGTTGAACTTCTCGAAGTCCTCGGGAACGATGACCGCGTCGCCCGGATTCAGGTTCTGGCCATTGAATCCCCCAGCAAACCAACCCTTCTGGCGCTTGCTAACTACGGTACCGTCCGCGCGCACTATGTATATGGAGCTCTTGTCGGCATCCTTGGTCGGGCCGCCGGCTTGGTTGAGGTAGTCCGAGACGTCCTTGCCCGAACGGTAAATGAATGCATTCTGGTTGTAGACCGACCCGAACACGCTGATGGTCGACGGCTGGGGCGGAATGAATAACCGGTCGGCGTCGTCCAGCACCAGGTCCGGCAGATCCTTGAACGCCCTGGAACCTGGCTGCACTTCCAGCACGATCCGGCCGGTGGCCCTGATCGTGCGCAGTTTCGCCAGCAGGGCGCGCTGCGCGATCGCTTCCGCTTCCAGGCTTTGCGCCTGCTCGACCGCAACGACACCTTGTGCGCGCCGTACGCCGGAGCGCTGCATCTCCACTTCGAGGCGGCTGAGTGCATCATCCAGGCGCTCCTGCTGACGGATGCGCGTCGATTCACGGGTGAACTCGGCACCGTAAATATACGCGTTCTGCGTAATGCCCCCGGTTCTCGACAACAACTGGCGCAGCGTTTCGCCGGCCTGGATTTGATAGATGCCCGCCGTCTGGAATTCGCCTTCCAGGCGCACAAATTTGTTTTCTTTGGCCTGAGGACCCTGGATATCTTCCTTGGAGAAAATAGTGACGATGTCGCCAGGCTCGAGCTGAAGGTCCTGGTCCGGGGCCTTCTCACCTATGGCCCGGCCCAGATTGAAGGGAATGAGGACGGTGGAGAAGTCCGCGGGGTTAAGACGTTCGATGACCGCGTAGTCCCAGTTCACTTCCGCGCCTGGTCGCTTGACGTCGCGGGTAACCTTCGACACGCCATCACCTCTAGCTTCGGTGGCCTCCACAATCCAACTCTGCGGCCGCCCGGCGCGGTTGCGCTGCAGCCAGTAGTCCGGCACCACCAGCATGCTGCGCTCGGGAATGATGTCGCTGACCTTGAGGCCCTGCTTCCACTCGAAGCGCAACGGCGTGGCCACGTTGCCGCGCAGGGTAACCGCGTTGATCAGCCTCGGCGACAGCGTAAAGACATTGACGATGTCTCCATCCGAAACGGGGCGGGCCAGGCCGCCGGCATCCAGCGCCAGTTCTTCGACCACGCGGTTTTTGCGGTCGAAAATGCGTTCGAGCGTGACTTTCTGGCCCGCCGCGCTGGTGGACAGGCCGCCGGCCATTTCCACGAGTTCTTCGAGCTTCTGCTCCTTCTTCAGCTCGAATATCCCGGAAACGTTGACGCTGCCGCTGATCGCGGCCAGCCGCCCCACCGGCGGTACGAAGATCACATCACCAGGAAGCAGTTGCGCGTCTTTCGATTTATCGCCCTTGAGCAGCAAGTCGTAGAAGTCAAATTCGGTGACGACCTTGTTGCCCCGCTTGAGCTGGATCTTGCGCAACGAGCCCTTGGTGGTGGGCCCACCGGATACGAACAGGGCGTTGACCAGGGTCGACAGAGAACCGACGGTGTAGTTGCCGGGCTTGCGCACTTGTCCGACGACGAAGACCTGGACCGAACGCAGCTCGCCGAGGGTCACGACGAGGTCGAAATTCTTGAACACCCGGGAAACTGCACTGCGGACGCGCGCGTCGAGATCCTGGTAGCGGGTGGCGGCCACGTTGATCGCGCCCACCTTGGGAATGTAGATGCGGCCGTTGCGGTCCACCGTGGTCTTCACATCGACATCGATCTGGCCCCAGGCACGGACCATGATCTCGTCGCCGGGACCGATCACGTAATCGGTGGGTACCGGGACGCGGTCGAGGGGCGCAAAGGTCGAAGGCGCGCCTTCGAAGAAGTTATAGCCGAACATCGGCAGGTCGCGGCCCGTCGCCTTGAGGACGAACTCCTGGAACTCATTGCGCTGGAGCGGTGCCGGACCGACCTGCTGGATGATGGGCTGGCGCTCGGATTCCCGCTGCGGCGCCTGGTAGAAAATCTTGTCGGTCGCGGAAGGCGCGCCCGGCGTGACGATGGTCGGCGACTGGATCGGCAGCGTCGGTGCCGACTGGGTGGAAAAGGAATCGAGCTTAAGCTCATTGGAATTGGACTGCTGCGCTTGGGCGCCCAGCGGCAACAACAAGACCAACAGGCTCGCGCGGAGCCCTTGCCAGACCTTCGAGTTCATCCCGACTCCTTGCAACCAGCGGTTTTCTGAAGCTTTTTTGCCGGGGGCAGTATAGCGTAAAGGCCGTGAACACCGTGCCCGACTTCGCTGGATACCGGGCTTCGCCCATAAATGTCGTGCCCGACTTCGCTGGATACGGGGCTGAGCAGCCCAGGAGCAGCTCAGGAGCAGCTCAGGGTCAGGCCTTGCCTTTTGCCTGCATGCGGGCAGATTAACCGCGGGGAGGCAAAAGGCAAGGCCTGACCCTGGGCTGCTTGACGGGCCGCGGGAAGCGAGGTGAAAGGTCAAAGGTGAAAGTAAAGGTGGGGCCATACCTGAAGCGCGGCAGGAGCTGGGTGCTGCGTGCTGGGTGCTGCGAGGGAGCGAAGGGCAAGGTTTCGGGCCTGACTTTTCGCGGATCACCGTTTACATTGTACGCTTGACGTAAAACGTATGACGTACTACGCTTCGGCGATGATCAGAACCTTCCATGACAAGCGAACCGAAACACTTTACAACGGGAAGCGCGTCAGGGAATTCCAGTCGATCGCCCTCCAGGCAGAGCGAAGATTGCAAGTACTGGATAACGCGACAAGTCTCCAGGATCTGAGAGGGTTGCCCGGCAATCGCTTCGAAGCCTTGAAAGGCGATCGCGCCGGACAGTACAGCATTCGCATCAACGATCAGTGGCGAATTTGTTTCGAATGGAACGATGGCGATGCATTCAACGTTCAAATCGTTGACTATCACTAGGAGGCGGAAATGCCGAACAACATGAGACCTGTTCATCCGGGCGAGATTCTCAGGGAGGAGCTTGCCGAACTCGATATGTCGGCCAATCTTTTTGCGCAGGCGCTCGGGGTGCCGGCCAACCGCATTACCGGCATTCTGAATGGACAGCGCTCGGTAACCGCCGACACTGCGCTCCGGTTTGCCCGTTACTTCGGGACCACCCCGGAGCTCTGGATGAATCTGCAGACGGCTTATGACGTCAAGATTGCGAAACAGTATAACTGGAGCGAGATTCAGCGCGTGGTGAAGCCGGCCAAGGCGGCGTAAAGGCCGTGGGTAATAGCCGAGTAAACCTAATACCGGGGTCAGGCCTTGCCTTTTGCCTCCCCCAGGGTTAATTTGCCGGCATGGCCCGCCCGCTACGCATCGAGTTCCCTGGTGCCGTCTACCACATCACCGCCCGCGGCGATCGCCGCGAGCCGATCTTCGTCGATGACCCGGACCGGCATGCGCTGCTGGATGTCGTAGCCCACGCGCTCACCCGGTTCGATGCCCAGATGCTTGCCTACTGCCTGATGGGCAATCACTACCACTTCGTGCTGCATACCCGGCAGGCCAATCTGTCGCGGCTCATGCGCCAGATCAACGGGGTCTACACCCAGGCCTTCAATCGCCGGCACGACAAGGTCGGGCACCTGTTCCAGGGCCGCTTCAAAGCCATCCTGGTAGACCGGGATGCCTACCTGCTGGAGGTCTGCCGCTACGTGGAACTGAATCCGGTGGCCTCCCGATTGGTCAGAAAGCCGCAGGCGTGGCCTTGGTCGAGCTACCGGGCACATGTGGGCGAAGAAACCGCGCCCGGCTGGCTGGACAGCGATGGCCTGCACGGCTATCTGCTGGGACGGACGCTGCGCACTGCCGCCGATCGTCGGCGGGCGGCTGACCGCTATGCCGAACTCGTGGCCTCCACCCCCACCCACGCCAGCTTGTGGGACACAGCCCTGCGCCAGCAGATCTATCTGGGCGACGAGGCCTTTGTCGAGCACATGCAGGGGCTGGCCGAGCCAAGGAACACCGTCGATCGGGATATTCCCAGAGCACAGCGCAGCAAGGCGCGCAGCCTGGACGAATGGCTAAGTAGCTGCCCGACCCGGGAGGAAGCGTTATACAAGGCTCATACCGAAAGCGCCCTGAGCATGAGCGCCATTGCCCGGGAACTCGGGCTGTCGGTTTCCCGCGTCAGCCGGCTCATCGCCCGCGCAGAGCAGGCAAAAGGCAAGGCCTGACCCCGGGGTGATTCTCACTTTACCAGCGTCACAGGAACGCCCAGTTTTTTGCCCGCGCCGGACAGGACTCGATCGAGGGTTACCAGTCTGGCCTTGCAAACGCAAGCACAGGCCAGATGCAACGCATCGAGTGTCCGCAGCGGCGTCTTTCTGCCGAGCAACCAATCTCTTGCGAGCGCAAAATGGGCCGAGGTCAGGGCGTGTACGATGAAGCGTCCAGCAGCCATATCTTCGGTGAACGCACTCTGGATCAACTTTGCGCTGCGCTCATCAAGCTCCTTCATGCGCACCAGACGCGCCAGCGCAGAGGCCACCTCGACCTCGACCAACACACTAATCGTTACCGGTGTTTTTGCTCGCAGGAGGAGTCGTTGCACGGCATTGCTGGCCTGCTCCGGCCGATAGTATGGAATGACAGCGCTGGTATCAAGGTAAAGCACCGTCAAGCACGCTCCTCGTCTCGCGCCTTGCGGACAAGGTCGCCAGCCTGTGTCTGGGCAACAGGAATTTTCGAACGGAACTCGCTGCGATCCTGGAACGCCGCACCTTCGGAAACTCGGACCAGTTTCGCTACCGCCTTGCCACGCCGGAGAATGACCACTTGTTCTCCTTTGGCGACGGCGTCGAGAAGTTTGCTGATTCGGCTGCGGGCTTCGCGGATGCTTACGGTGTGCATGAGTTTAAAACCTCCTGTGTACACATACATTGTACACACAATAGCGGCGAGATCCATCATGCGGACAAAATCCGTGGGGTCAAAATCCGTGGGGTCAAAAATCCGTGGGGTCAGGCCTTGCCTTTTGCCTCCCCACCGGGGACAACGACGTCCTGGCTCCCTGCTCCAATCGTTACCCGAGCGCCGGGGCCCGAGGATCGCCGTTTTCCTTCGTCGACCCGATTTTGGCCGGCGACTCTTTCCCCTTGTCCTTTTTTATCTGCTTCGCACCGTCAGGTGACTACTCGCGTCACTTCCTACCCTCCCCAGCAGGGAGCGCATCCAGGGCGCGAACGGGTCCACCGCTCGCGGAGAATATGCAGAGCAGCGGTTTCCCTATGAGCGCCAGGTACGGCGCGTTGTCCGCCTGCGCAGGCAAAGCGGCCGGCACGGAGATTGCCAGCGTAGCCACGAATATCCTCGACATCCTGTCCCAGGACCCCCCATGGTTATCGATCAAGATCAGAAAAGCATCGCCGACCGGCTTATCTCCGCCCTGCAAGAGGACGAGTTCGTCCTCTATGCACAACGCATTCTCCCGGCGGGCGCGCAGCCCGATGAGTGGCCCTTCCAGGAGATTTTTGTCCGCTTCAAGGAGGAAGACGCCAAGTTGCTGCCGCCCGGCACTTTCTTCCCTCTGCTGGAGGAATGCCGGCTGCTGCCCTACCTCGACCGCTGGGTTGTGAACCGGCTCGCGCGCTGGGTGCGCAGCGGGCTGGCCATCAAGCCGGACTGGAAAGTACCGCGCAGCAACGTCAACCTCGCGAGTGCGACTTTGCTCGACCCCGAGTTCGGCCGTTACACGCGCAAGTACGTGGACGACTCGTATCTCTCCAACGGCGTACTCGCGTTCGAGATTGCATGGCATGACGTGGTTGCGCACGCCGAGCCGCTGCAACGCCTTATCGAAGAACTCCGGCCCTACGGGTGCGGCTTCACGCTGGCGAGCTTCGACGGCGGCAAGGCGTCGCATGCCGTGCTGGAAACGCTGGTCCCGGATTTCATCAAACTCAGCGTGTCGATCACCCGCGACATCGACACCGTCCCGTCCCACGCCCAGAAACTCGTGGAGATCAGCGACCGCTGCACGGCGCTGGGGATCAAGACCATCGCCGAGCAGGTGGAGAATCCCGTGATACTCCAGCGCCTGCGCCAGACGAAGATCGACTTCGTGCAGGGGTACGGGGTGGCGGAAGTCAAGATGCTGTAAACGAAGGTGCGGGGTGCTGAGTGCTGCGTGCGGGGTGCTGGGTGCTGAGAAAAGGGCCATTCAAACGCGCAGCGGCTTTCGTACTTACGCAGACTCAGGACTCAGGACCAGGCCGGTTTCGGCGTTCCTGTATCCTACCGGCCGCATAGCCCGATAACTTTCTGTCCGGAGAAATCATGTCAATCTTCTCGATCATCATTCTCGCCGCCGTCGTGGCCGCCGGCATCTGGGCGATCATGATCTACAACAACCTGGTCAACCTGAAGCACGGGGTGTCGAAGGCCTGGTCGAACATTGACGTGCTGCTCAAGCAGCGCCACGACGAGCTGCCCAAGCTGGTAGAGACGTGCAGGCAGTACAAGCAGTTCGAGGAATCCACGCTGCAGAAGGTGACCGAGGCCCGCGGCCGGGTGCAGGACGCACGCGTGAAGCAGGACATCCCCGCGCTCGGCCAGGCCGAGACGGCACTGCGCGCCGGACTGGGCGGGATTATGGCCACCTTCGAAGCTTACCCCGAGTTGAAGGCGATCGAGACCTTCCAGCACCTGATGACCCGCATCTCGGGCCTGGAAAACGCCATCGCCGACCGCCGCGAGTTCTACAACGAGTCCGCGAACATCAACAACGTCGCCATCGAACAGTTCCCCGAGCTCATCATCGCCAGCATGTTCCGCTTCGCCTCCTTCGAGTTACTGCGCTTCAGCGATGCGGAGAAGAAGGATGTCGATGTGAAGCAGTTGTTTTCGTAAAACAACTGCGGGTGCTGTGTGGTCCGGAGGAGTGAAAAGAAGCGGTGCTGCGTGCTGAGTGCTGCGTGCTGCGTAAGTACGGAAGCCGCTGCGCGTTGGAATGGGCCTTTTCTCAGCGCTCGGCACTCAGCACGTAGCACCGCTCTTATTCCTTCTCAGCACGCAGCACACAGCACTCAGCACTAATCCTCATGTTTCGCGACCAGCGCGAGCTCCTCGCCAATCCCGGCTTCCTGGGCGTTTACCTGATCGTCGGGATGCTGGCGGTATACGCCGAGAACCGGCAAGCGATTCTGTTCGCGCTGGTGGTGATCGCCGCAATTGCGTTCTTCGCCTGGATGCTGAGTCTCAGGCGCCTGCTGGCGATGTCGGGAACGCCGACGTCGCGCATCGCATCGGCGGCGCAAGGTTACGTGGAGCTGGTCGGCCGCGGACGCAGCCATCCCGACTTCCAGGTGCTGTCCCGCCTCACTTTCCTGCCCTGTATCTGGTACCGCTTCATCGTCGAGCAGCGCAACAGCAAAAACAAGTGGGAGCGGGTTTCCAGCGGCCGCAGCGACGAGAGTTTCATGCTCCACGACGGCAGCGGCCTGTGCGTCGTCGATCCCGACCACGCGGAGGTGATTCCGCGCCGCAAGGAGGTCTGGACGCAGGGCGAATTCCGCTACACGGAGTGGCTGATCCTGCCGCAGGAAACGATCTACGTGCTGGGCGAATTCTCCACGCTCAGCGGCGAGACCATCGAACTGGATCTCAAGCGTGACATCGGCGAGCTGCTGGCCGAGTGGAAGCGCAACCAGCCGCAACTCCTGGAGCGCTTCGACCTCGACAGGGACGGCACGATCAGCGAGAAGGAATGGACCCTGGCGCGATCCCAGGCCAAACGCGAAGTCCGCAAGACCCATAAAGAGATCCGCACCCAGCCCGGCACCAACATTCTCCACAAGCCCCGCGACGGCCGCCTGTTCCTGATTTCCAACATTGACCCGGAGAAGCTGGCGCGACGCTACCGTTTGTGGGCGTGGGCGCATCTGGCCGCGTTCGTGGGGGCGGTGGGAGGCGCGTCGTGGTTATCGACGATGGCGATGTAACAGCGGAAAACAAGGGCGGAGAAATACGGGGCCGCCCGACTTCGCTGGATACCGGGCTTCGCCCATAAGGGCCGCGGTCCGAGGGCCGAGAAAAGGCAAGAGCGATCTAATGGAGTTCACGCGGCCCTCGCACCGCGGCCCCGTTCTTACCCGGCCCGTTAAAAATAGGGTCAGACTCGATTTACTCCCGCGGCCCGAAAAGAATTCGAGTCTGACCCTATTTTCCCCGGTACCGGGTTTCCCCCGCTCTTTCGCAGCACGCAGCACCGGTTTTCCCCCGCTTCTTCGCAGCACTCAGCACGCAGCACCGGGGTTTCCCGTTTTCTCTCAGCACGCAGCACCGTTTTACTTCGCCAGCAACGCCGCCGCTTCCTTGTGTCCGGCATCCGTTGCAATAGCGAACGCGGTCTTGCCCCTGTCATCCTTCATGCCCGCATCCGCGCCGCGTTCTAGCAGCAGCTTCACCGATTCGGTCTTGCCGTAACCTGCGGCCCACATCAGCGCGGTGAGGTTGTGCTTGTAGGTCTTGTTTACTTCCACGCCGGCATCGAGCAGCAGTCCGACGATTTCGGTATGGCCCTGGCCGGCAGCGTAGATCATCGCGGTCTTGCCGATCTGGTCGGCAACCGAGGCATCCGCGCCCTTCTCCAGCAGCATGCGCGCGATCCCGGCATGGCCGCCGTAAACAGCGGTCATCAGGGGCGAAACCTTGTCGAGGTTGCGCAGGTTGATGTCCGCGCCTTTGTCGATCAGCAGCTTCGCCAGTTCGGCATTGCCCTTGCGCGTGAAAATTATCAGGGCGGTATCGCCGCTGCGATTGCGGGAATCGACCACCGCCCCTTCCTCAAGAACCCGGCGGACGGTGGCGATGTCGTCATTGCGCGCGGCGACGAGCAATTGGGCGTTCAGGTTCAGCTCGGACTGGGGCTGGGACTGAGCATATGCACTGCCATGCATAGGCTCGCCAGAGGATTGCAGCATGGGAATCAGGGGCGGTGCCGCAAATATCACCGCTGATACAAGGCAATGTGTAATAAATCGCATGGTTCCTCGGTGATCAGATATGAACAGGACTGCCAGTGCTTCCTTTGAACGGCCGGGAATTGTTCCTTATAGTCCCACGGTCCGCAATTGCCACTTCGGATTTTATCTCCCGTGGCGAAAGCGAAGACATCGAAAAACGAGATCAACGGGAGGTTCTATGAAGTTACGCACGCAATTGAAATTGCTTGCCGTGGCGATGATGGTTGCAGGTGGTTTCAGCACCGCGATCGCGGCGGAAATCGAAGGCGGCGTCGCCGCGCAGGCGAAGCCGATGTCGTCCAAGCTGGGCGCCGTCACGCAGAAGCGCCTCAACAGCGCGGCTAGCGACAAAAGCAACTGGCTGCACCCCAACGGCGATTACGCGCAAACCCGCTATTACCCGGGCACGCAGATCAACTCCGGCAACGTTTCCAAGCTGCGTCCCGCGTTCATGTTCCAGACCGCGGTCACCGAATCGATGGAAACCGCACCGCTGGTGGTCGACGGCGTGATGTTCCTGACGACCTCGTATAACCATGTCTATGCCATCGACGCCGCCACCGGCGAAGAGTACTGGCACTACAAGCAGAAGCTGGGTCCGATCACTGTCTACTGTTGCGGTCCGAACAACCGCGGCGTGGCAGCTGCCGACGGCCTGCTGTTCATGGGCACCCTGGACGCCAAGCTCGTGGCGCTCGACGCCAAGACCGGCAAGATGGTCTGGGAAACCGAGATCGCCGATCCCGAGAAGGGCTATTCCGAAACCATGGCGCCCACTGTTGTCGACGGCAAGGTGCTGATCGGAACCAACGGTGGCGAATACGGCATCCGCGGTTTCGTGAAAGCCTTCGATGCCAAGACCGGAAACCTGCTGTGGACGTTCCACACGATCCCCGAGACGGGCCACGAAGGCGTCTGGGCCACGCACGATGCAACCGGCCGCAACATGCTGCGCGACATTGCCGCGGAAAAGAAAATGCTGCAGACCGGCGGCGGCGACTTCTACCAGACCCTTGGTGGCGGCGTGTGGATGACCCCGGCTGTGGACCTCGAAACCCGCACCGTGTTCTTCGTTGTGGGCAACCCGTCACCTGACTTGTACGGCGCGATCCGCCCGGGCGACAATCTTTACACCAACTCCATGGTCGCGGTCAGCCTGGACAACGGTTCGTACAAGTGGCACTCGCAGTACATCGCGCACGACGTATGGGACCTGGACGCTGTCAGCCCGGTCATCCTGACCGAAGCCAAGGGCAAGGACGGCAAGATGGTCAAGGTCGCGATCCACGGCGGCAAGACCGGACATGTGTACGTGCATGACCGCGCCACCGGCGAACTGATCCGCTTCTCCGAAGCCATGATCCCGCAGGAGAACATGTGGGTACTGCCGACTGCGGCGGGCGCACGCATGTTGCCCGGCGCGAACGGCGGCGTGGAATGGAACCCGATGGCGATCAACCCGAAGACCCGCATGGCCTATGCAGCGAACCTGCATCAGCCGATGACCTACCACGTGGAAGAAGCCGATTACCCGGGCGGCGACAAGCTCTGGCTCGGCGGCGCGTTCAAGGTCGTCCCCGGCGAGAAGCAGTGGGGCCGTCTATCCGCTGTCAACATCGACACCGGCAAGGTCGCCTGGAAGGCCGACACCGACCAGCCCCTGATGGGCGGCACGCTGGCCACCGCGGGCAACCTGGTGTTCACCGGCGAAGGCAATGGCTCGTTCAATGCGTACGATGCCAAGAACGGCAAGAAACTGTGGTCGTTCAACGTCGGGGCGGGCGCGAACTCCCCTCCGGTGTCGTACGAAGTCGGAGGCAAGCAGTACATCGCCGTGGCTGCCGGTGGCAACACCCAGCTCGACTTCAAGCGCGGCAACAGCATTGTAGTTTTCGCACTGCCGTAAACTTTTTGGCGATTGCGACGTTCTAAGAAGTACCGAGGGCCGCCTGAGGGCGGCCCTTTCTCTTGCCTCTCTTCGAGGGGCAAGAGAAAGGGAAGCAGTGCTGAGTGCTGGGTGCTGGGTGCTGGGAAGAAGACAAGAGCGGTGCTGGGTGCTGGGTGCTGGGTGCTGAGAAAGTACGTAAGCCGCTGCGCGTTTGAATTTTGCATTTATCTCAGCACGCAGCACCCAGCACCGGGTTTTTCGGTTTCTTCTCAGCACTTAATACGCAGCACTGATTTTCGACTTCTGGATCACTGACATGAAAAAACTCCTGACACTTCTCGCCCTCTCCCTCCTGCTCCCGGCTGCCGCCTTCGCCCAGGACGCCGCCGCGGGAAAGACCAAAGCGGCGGTCTGCGGCGCCTGCCACGGCGCCGATGGCAATTCGACCATTCCGCAGAATCCGATTCTCGCCGGCCAGACGGCGCGCTATCTTTACCTGCAGTTGCGCGACTTCAAGGAAGGCAAGCGCAAGGATCCGGTAATGTCGCCGATGGCCGCCAACCTGTCGAAGCAGGACATGTTCGACCTCGCTGCGTATTACTCGGCGCAGAAACCCAATGGCCAGGGCACGAAAGGCGATGCCTCGAAAGTCGCGGCGGGCAAAGTCGTCGCCGACAACGCGCTCTGTCCGATGTGCCACCTCGGCGGCTTCTCCGGCCAGAACGAAGTGCCACGCGTCGCGGGACAGCACTACGAATATGCGCTGAAGCAGTTGCTGGACTTCAAGAACAAACGCCGCACGAATGATGCGGGGAACATGACGGCTGTTGTTCGGACGTTGTCGGATGCGGATTTGGAAGCCGTCGCGGCGTATGCGGCGAGCCTGGATTAGAAAGGCCTCGACGTAACTACGTGAGTGTCGTGACTACCGTGACTCGTGGTTAAAACAGGGGCCCTTCAGGGCCCTTGATCTTTTGATACAGGATAAACTTCGGTCATCCAGTTCTCACAGAGAGCATTTCCGACAGTCACGCCAGTCACATAGTCACGATAGTCACGACGAATGCTCTCCCGCTCCCTCCCCTGCCTCGGCCCCCACGGCTTCCACACCCTCAACTATTACGAATGGGGGGACGCAAACAATCCGCGCGTGCTGATTTGCGTTCACGGGCTGACGCGTAACGGCCGCGACTTCGACGATCTCGCAAAGGCTTTGTCGGGCGACTATCGCGTGCTGTGCCCGGACGTGGCGGGACGCGGGCAGAGCAAGTGGCTGCCGTACAAGGAAGACTACGGCTATCCGCTTTACCTGGCGGACATGGCGGCGCTGATTGCGCGCAGCGGTGCGGAACAGGTCGTCGCGAGCGTTCACCAGAATCCACTGAACAAGACGCGCTGGATCACTGAGTTCCTCGGCGCGGGCGACATCGACCGCGTGATCATCGAATGGCGAAGTCTGCTCCGCCAGATTGGCAAGGCACCGTCATTGGACTGGCCGCGCTGGACGGCTCTGCAAGAGCTGGCCAGGGAAATCCTGAACGAGACGCAATCGCCGACGCTCACGGAGTTGCCGCCACTGGATTACGCGCAGACCAAGCGCATCGAACATCGTCTCACCTTTCGACGGCACTGAGACGAGGAGCGGATTCGGCCACGAAGACACCGCGGGATGGACTCGCGCAAAGACGCAGAGCCGCAAAGAGGCTAAGATCAGCCCTGGTGGGCATGCTTAGGTTGCCGGCCTTTGCGCCTTGGCGTCTTTGCGCGAGCCACTCATTGGTGTCTTTGTGGCAAATCCATGCTGCCTCACCTCTTCCGCCATTCGGTCTTCGGCGGCTCGGGCAAACCCTGGGCTCGAAGCGCAGTGCGGAAATGCATCTTGGAAACCTTCGGCAAATTCTCCACGCCCTGACGGGTAATGAATTCCTTGGCCGCGGCATCGACCGCCGCGGAAGCGCCTTTTGGCAGCGCCATGCCGAATTGTTTTTCCAGCTTGGCTAGCCGGGAAACGAATTCGTCGCGGGCGAGGATTGAAGCCGCGGCGACCGCGAGGTCTTCTTCCGCTTTGTGTCGTTGCACCAATTCGATCTCCCGGCCCAGGCTCATCAACGCCTTCGACACTGTCTCCTTGCTGGAGGCAAATTGATCGCTGATCGCCCGCACCGGCAACGGGTTCATGCGCTGTCTCTTATACACATCTCCGAGCCCACGAGACTAAGGCGAATCTCGTA
>ENA-ORBV01009758-ORBV01009758.1-microbial-mat-metagenome-genome-assembly--contig:-NODE-9758-length-15606-cov-11.955116_pt1 | contig 15606 bp, 8 predicted proteins | sample MGYA00237777_ERZ505514 | MGnify/ENA primary metagenome ERZ505514 (study PRJEB26160, sample SAMN06269048) | microbial mat metagenome | isolation source: Oligotrophic lake microbial mat | place... | reverse complement strand
GGCGATCGCCATGAGCGCGGCGGTGGGGAGACCGGGGAAGGGAACATCCTCGCGGAGACGGTTGCCATCCTGAACGGGGTTGGCCAAGGGCTCAACGTCGGAGATGTCCAGCTCGCGGAGGCGGTCGACATACCCAAGCACGGCGGTGAGCTCGACGCGGTAGCGCTCGACCTGTGCATCGGTTGGGGAGAGGCGTGCGAGCGAGGCGACCTTGCGGACCTGCGCCGTGGTGAGTTCATCGCGGGGCGGTGTGCTTGCGGGCATGGCCCGGATGGTAGTCGGAGCGCAAGAAAAGAGGCCCGGCGATGTGCCGGGCCTCGTGTGGGCAACAGGAGGGACGCGGGAATCAGTTGTCAACGGCTTCGAGCGCGGGCTTGAGGCCGGGGATGAGGTCGGCTCCGGCGGGAATGGTGAGCGATGCGCCCTCGAAGTCGCTGCCGAAGGGCTGGGTTCGGCCGCCGAGATGGGCCGCGAGGAAGTGCTCGGCGATGGCGTAGAAGGACATGCGGTTTTGCGGTCGCGCAAAGCCGTGGCCTTCATCGGGGTAGAGGACGTAGGTGACGGGGATCTTCTTCTCCGTCATGGCCTGAACGATCTGGTCGGCTTCGGCCTGCTTGACGCGCTGATCGTTGGCGCCCTGAGCAATGAGGAGGGGCTTCTTGATGCGATCGACGAAGGTGATGGGGGACCGGGACTTGAGGAAGGCGCGGCCTTCTTCGGTGCGGTGATCGCCCGTCTTCTTGACGAGGACGTCGATGTAGGGAGCCCAGTGCGGGGGGATGGAGTTGAGGAGGGTTTCGATGTCGGAGGGGCCCACGATGTCGACGCCGCAGGCGAAGACATCCGGGGTAAAGGTAAGGCCGACGAGCGTGGCATATCCGCCGTAGGAGCCGCCGTAGATGGCGACCTTTGCGGGGTCGGCGATCTTCTGATCGACGGCCCAGTTGACGGCGTCGATGAGGTCATCGTGCATCTTGCCAGCCCACTCGAGGTTTCCGGCGGCGATGAACTTCTTACCAAAGCCGCTTGAGCCGCGGTAGTTGACGCTGAGGACGGCGTAGCCGCGGTTGGCCAGCCACTGGTGTTCGGGGTTGTATCCCCAGCCGTCGCGCGCGGTGGGACCGCCGTGGACGTTGAGCACCAGGGGAACGGGGACATTGGGGCGGCCGTCACCATCGGGATCGGTGTGCACGGGGAGGGTGAGATACGAGACGAGCTTGAGCCCGTCGCGTGCATCGATGACGACCGGGTGCATGGTCGCGAGCTTGTGCGTGGCGAGCGCCGGCTGGGAACGGAAGAGGAGCCTGTGGGCTTTGACGTTGTCGCCGGGGCCGCGGTCGTAGAGATAGACGGAGGGGGAGCTGTTGTCGGGGATGAAGGCGACGGTCCAGTAGCGGTCGTTGAGCGATCGGCTGGTGACCGTCATCGTGGAGGTGTGGTCGATCTTCTTGAGATACTCAAAGTCCTTGGCGAGCTCGTACCCCATCAGCGACCACTTGGGCTTGTCGTAGTTGAACTCGACGGCCTGGATGCGGTTCTCGGTGGGGTGGACGAGCATCCCGCCAACATCGCAGTTATCGCGGGAGGCGACTGACTGCTTCGCGCCGCTGCGGGCATCCATCGCAAAGATGCCGGAGGTGTCGCGATCGCGGGCATCGCGGATGAAGAGAATCTTGCCGGAGGTGTCGAAAAACAGGGGGCTGAAGTTATCGACATCGCCGGCGGGAATTTCCTGGAAGGGCTCGAAGGTCTTGCCGTTGTCGGGCGAGCGCAGGAGAGACATGCCGCCGTCCCCCGAGGGACGCATGGCAAAGCGAACGTTGTAGTCTTCGTCGGTGACCATTCCGAGGAAGCCTTGGTTCTCGCAGACCAGGGACATATCGCCGGTGCGGATGTTGAGGCGGTGGATGTCGTGAAGGGAGGGATTGCGGCTGTTCAGGCCGATGAGGATCTCATCGGGGAACTTGCGGCTGACTTCCTGGATCTGCGCGGTGGGGCGCAGCTTGTTGCCCGAGGGGACAAGGATGGGGTTGCCATCGGGTCCGTTGATGTGGTCAATCGGGGTGAGATCGCGGACCTCGGCTGTGCCGAGATCGACGCAGTAGATCTTCCACTGCTCATCGCCGCCGACATCCTGGTTGTAGAGGATGTGCTGGTTGGTGTAGGCCCAGTAGAAGCTGCGGATGCCGCGGGTCTTCTCGCTGGTGACGGGCTTGGCGTCATCGAGGTTGTCGGCCGGTCCGACGTAGATGTTCATGACGCCGTCGACGGGCGCGAGGTAGGCGATGCGGTGTCCATCGGGGGAGATGCGGGCCTGCGCGCGGACGGGATTCCCGAAGAGGATTTCCCTCGGAATGAGACCGGCCGGGGTTGATGCGGCCTCTGGCTGGACATCGGGCGTGGGCATCTCTTCGGTTTGCGCGAAGGTGGATGTGGACGCCGCGGCGATGAGCGCGAGCGGCAGGACCAGGAAACGAGACGTTGTCATGCAGAGCCTCCGAACCCACGCCACCCCACCCCCCCCGGGGTGTCAGTAAGTGCTTGTCTGACGATGGTGTAGGGAACAGGGGAGTGTAGGTTTCAGCAGCCGCGTGGGAGAGGGCGAAGTCGCAGGATGTTTGGCGAGTGTTCAGCCTGGCGAGGAGGGAGGATGGGCAAGCTGGCAGGTAGGAGACGGAATCAAGCGGCACGTGCATCGGAGCTTCGCTGCGCGGTGACGCGGGCGATGGCCTTGTTGGCGATGTGGCCAATGACTACGACGACGATGAGGGTGAGGATGATGCCGCCGATGATGACCTGCTTGGGCGCCTGGCTGGGGCTGAGGGTTTCGCGGGTGAGGACCTCGATACCGGACCCCAGATAGACGGCCAGCGCGGTGCGCGGGGCCATGCCGATGGCGGTGCCGATGATGAAGGGGAGGAGACGCACGCCGGCGCTGGCCATCACGAGGTTGGTGAGGGCGAAAGGGGAGTTGGGCGGAAGGCGGAGCAGCGTAACGATGCCGAGCGTCTTGAGAAAGCCCCGGCCGATGAGGGCATCACGCACGGCGCGGGATCTCGCGCTGGATTCGATGACATCCTCGACGCGGTGACGCGAAACCGTGCGAGCGATGGTGTAGCCGATCACCGATGCACCCGCGAAACCGGCAAGCGCGGCGGGGAAGCCGATGCTCACACCAAAGCACCATCCCCCCAAGATGGCCTGCGCGTAGGTGGGGAGCATGCCGATGCCGGCGAGGACCATGAACGCGAGGATGTAGATCACCAGCCCCAGCGCGTCGTGGGACTTGAGCCATTGCGAGACGGTTTCGATCTTCCACAGGAGGGCGAAGCCGGCGAGCGGGGGCATGGCGACCCAGGCGATGCCGAGGAAGCCCGCCGGGCCAAGGCGTTTGAACAGAAGCAGCCAGCGGGAGAAGAGCGATCCGCTGGTAGGGTCGGTGGTTGAGGGCGGGGTTTCTGGAGGCATGGTGGAGAGACTAGACGAAGTGTGGGTGCAAGAAATACGGGGGCGTGGTCTTGACGGAGTTGAAAATGGTGGTAGTGTGTGGGCATGACCCTTTGCTGCTGCCAGTTTATGCATACGTGCCAGCCCACTTGCGGCGGTGCGCGTTGCCAACTGGGCCGGGTCGTGTAAGGGACCCGAAAGCATCCAGAATGGCTGACGCCGCCGCTCCGAGAGGGCGGCGGTTTTCGTTCGAACTTTGTGTTCTTGAGATTCGAACTAAGGCTGACACATCCGTTGGGTGTCCATGGAACGTGAAAGGAAACTCACATGAGCCTCGCGACGATCGACGTTGAACCGGTACGTTCTGCACGCCGCGCCCCCTTTGCCGCCGACAGCGTTGAGCTTGTAGCGCACCTGGGTATGCGGATGAGCAGCCCGGTGGCGATGCTCGATGCGCCTGGCGGTGAAACGTGTGAGTTCGGTGGTGAGACGCGCGCGCCTGGCGGTGAGACGTGCGAGGTGGGCGGCGAGACTTGCACAGTGGAAAGCGTTGTGCCCTCGGGCGCGGGGGAACCCGTCGGGATTGCGATGGATGTGCCGCCGTTCGGCGTCTCGTGGTCGCGTAGGGGGTGGAAGAGCACTGCGGCTTTCACCATCGGAAGGCCGCCGCGGGCGCCGCGGGCCGGGTGAATCTGTAGAGCGTCGGAGCGCAAGGTGTGTTTTGGGCGCGCCGATTGGGATCCAGGGATGGACGAAGCCGCCTCGCGAGTGAACGCTCGCGGGGCGGTTTTTGCATGATCGTGGAGAGGAGAGAGAGCGAACAGGGCGCCCGGGATTGAATCCGGGTGCGGGGGGGCGGCGAACCCCCTTGCACGTATCTCCGGACGGCACCGCGGCAGGCGGACCCACTGGAGCGTCGGGCCCTTCGCGACAGCGGTGGTGAGCGTGTGCTCATCGACTGACTGCCCCGGGAGCCGTCTTTTCGATTGATCCCGAAAGGACCTCCCATGAATCGTGTCTTCAAGATTGGTTTTGTTGCGGCCAGCCTGGCTGCCTGTGCGGGCTTTGCGGTTGCGGCAGCGAACTTTGACAAGGTGGCCGTCCGCGCCGAGTCAGCTGCCGTGGAAGCGCAGAGCGCACAGGACATCGTGGCGACGGCGATGGGGAACAAGGACTTCTCGACGCTGGTCTCGGCGATCAAGGCCGCGGACCTGGTTGAGGCTCTGCAGGGGCCGGGCCCTTTCACAGTGTTTGCGCCGACGAACGCGGCATTTGCCAAGGTTGATCCGAAGACTCTGGACGCGCTGCTAAAGAACAAGCCGCTGCTGCAGGGCGTGCTGAAGTATCACGTGGTATCGGGCAAGGCCCTGGCCGCCGATGTGGTGAAGCAGACCGGCTGGGCTACGCTGGCGGGCCAGCGGATTGACGTGAAGGCCGCCGACGGCAAGGTGATGATCGACGGCGCGACGGTGACGGCGACGGACATTCAGTGCAGCAACGGCGTGATTCATGTGATCGATACGGTCATCCTGCCGAGCACGATCGACATCGTGGCCACCGCGATGCAGGCGGGGAAGTTCAAGACGCTGTGCGCGGCGGTCGAGGCCGCGGGGCTGGCATCCACGCTGCAGGGCGAGGGCCCGTTCACTGTGTTTGCGCCAACAGATGAGGCGTTCGCCAAGCTGCCCGCCGGTACAGTGGAAGGCCTGCTGAAGCCGGAGAACAAAGGCAAGCTCACAGCGATCCTGACGTACCACGTGGTGCCGGGGCGCGTGTTCTCCGACAAGGTCGTCGCGAGCAAGACGCTCAAGACCGTGCAGGGTCAGGAGATCGCCATCAGCCTGAAGGATGGCAAGGCGATGGCCGACAAGGCGACGATCATCAAGACGGATATTGACTCAAGCAACGGCGTGATCCACGTGATCGATGCGGTGCTGATGCCGGCAGAGAAGGCGGCGAAGTAAGCGTTCGGTCCTGAGGTAACTTTCAAGAACATGTTCGATGAACGACGGCCGGCGCATCGGGTGATGCGTCGGCCGCTTTCTTTCGCGCGGGGAGTAGGCTGTATGGAAAGAGGACCGGCCGCGCCCGTGACTCCGCTGGTGTTGCGAAGCCGCGAGCGCGGCCGGAGAGGAATCACGAGATCAGGAACGGATCAGCGACGACGGCGGAGCGCGGCGATCCCGCCCATGCCCAGGAGCGCGAGCGCGCCGGGGGTGGGGACATTGAGCTCGAACCGGTGAGACTGAGTCGTGAGGGAACCTTCGCCAGGCTCGCGGCTCTCGGTGCCGACGGTGGGGAGCGAAGTCGAGAGGAACCACTGCCCGGTGGTCGCGGCACCAGCGGTGAGCTGGAGGTAGCCGCTGGCGGGGATGAAGAAATCTGAGTCCTTCAGGCCGGGGGCGGACTCGAAGGTGATCGTCCAGATGAAGTTGCCGGCAGAAGGAAGGCCGAGCGAGGTGGTGCTGACGAGGATGTCATCGGTGTCGAAGAAATCGAAGGTCATGATTCCGCCGACGCTGGTGACGCCGCCCACAAAGCGCATCGACTGGAGAGCGAAAGAGTCGCCATCGGTGAAGGTTGACTGGTAGTCGTCAAAGCCAAGGCTGCCGGTCGCGGCCGAAAAGGCCGCGTAGGGGCCGGAGATGGCGCTGAAGACGGAGGAGAACGCGCTGCGGGGGACGAAGCTGCTGTCCTCGGGGATGGGCTCCCAGGTGATCGTGGGGCTGCTGGCCTGAGCGGATGCGGCGGCCGCGGCGACAATCAAAGCGAACAAAACTGGAGCTTTCATACTTCACTTCCTCTTGTTGCGGGCAAAGAACGATGTGCGGCCCGCATGCACGCCAAAGACCCACCGCGCGACCCGGAATGGGAGCGGCGGCGACCCTCCACGAACGGCACAAGCCGTCGTGGTAACGCGAACTGCTTTGGAGGAAGGGGTCTCTCTCCATCCACCAGAGCGAAACAATCATGCCACACGCATGGGGGATGTGTCAACAAAATTCGCGCCATCCTCACGGATCGGGCGAGTTCTCGGAGCTTGAGCGGAGCGTTGGAGGGTGCGGCAGAGGGTTTGGAGGCTCAGCCGGGGCAGCCAGCGAACCACAGGGATAGGAAGGCGAAAATGTCGGGGACGGCGACACCGTTGACACCGTCGATGTTGGCCGCGGGATTGCCCGCAAACCAGGCGGAAAGAAAGGCGAAGATGTCCGGGACGGTGACGCCGTCGACGCCGTCGAAGTTGGCGCGGCAGCAAGTGGTGGGGTTGCCGGCTGTGCCGCACGCGGTGCCGCCCCCCTGCCAGACACCGCCGGAGGCGCAAGCCGCCTGGGTGGTGACGACGCAGGAAGTGCCGAAGCAGCACGCACCGGAGACATTGCCGACGGTGAAGGTGTTGATGCCGGTGCCGGCGGAGCCAAGCCCGTCAGAGTTGGTGATCGAGACATTGCGAGCGCCGAGGGATGCGCCCGCGGTGACGGTGACGGAGAGGCCAGAGATCTGTGTGCCGAGGTGGTTGACGACGGGGGTGCCGCTGACGGAGGCGCCCGAACCGGACACGGTCACCTGTGAAGCAGCGGTGACGCCCTTGAAGTTGGTCCCGTGGATCGTGACGGGGATCGTGGTGCCGGGCGATGCACCGGGCGGGAAGACTGAAGCGACGGACGTCACGGCGTTGTAGACGGCGACGCTGATGGAGTCGGTGCTGGTGGTGCCGCTTGAATCGGTGACGCGGAGCGTCGCCTGGTGGGTTCCGTTGGAGACATACTGGAAAGTAGTGGGGGAGCCGCTGGCTTCGAACACGCCATCAGCATCGAGGTCCCAGCTGTACGACGAGATCGTGGCACCGGGAGCCTGCGCGCGGGAGTTGATGTGGCCTATGAGCCAGCAGTCGGTGTTCGCGGCGACACGCTTGTTGATGCCGGCGACGGCGAGGGGCGGGAGGGGCGCGGAGTCGACCTGGATGGTGAGGTTGTAAAGCTGCACGCGCTGATTATTGGGGATGTCGACGGTGTTGATGTCGCGGACCTTGACGAAGTAGGTGCCGGCGGGGAGGGTTCCGGCGTTGAGCGTCTCTGGGAAGCCGCGGCCATTGGCGCTGGCGAACTGAATCTGCGTGTTTGCGGGGCGGCGCAGCTCGATCCGGAGGTTTGCGGTGGCCTGCGCATCGATCTCGATGAGCGGGGAGCCGTTGCAGCCCGAGCTTTGCGGGGCCGCGGAGTAGACGCCGCCGTAGGGATCGGCGATGATGGTGACTGTGCGCGGAGTCGCGAGGGTGAAGGTGAACCAATCCTCGGAGCTGTTGTTGTATCCGTTGAAGCTGTTGGTAGAGAGGGAAGAGAGGAAGATGGAGCGCGGCGTGGGGGAGGCAAGCTCTCCGAGCGGGGCGGCGGTGATGCCGGAGATGTTGCCGGAAAAGCGGTCGCCGTAGTTGCGCTGGCCGCCGCGGATGTCGTCGATCTGGATGCCCTGGATGGTGCCGCCGACCTGGGGCTCCATGATTTTGGTGACGTCGCAGGGGACGCTGTGGCGGAGCCCGAGTCCGTGGCCGTGCTCGTGGGCGATGGTGTTGCGGAAGTATCGGAAGTCGCTTCCGGGTCCGCCGAAGTAGGCGGGGAGGAAGTATTGAGAGTTGAGGCACATATCGCCTCCCGACAGGGATGTGCTTCCGCTTCCCAGGGGATAGGCGTTATACGCCAGAACGCTGGCGTTGAGGTCTGTTGAACCGATGCGAATGTCGCCGCGCACCAAGACACGGCCGACAAGCTGATCCATCGGGCTGTTGTTGTCGGCGACTTCGGTGTAGGCCACTCCGGAGTGGAGTCTCCAGGAGGCGATGGCCTGGCGGATGTGTTCGCGCCCGCGATCGGTGTCGCCGAAGGTGGCCAGCAGGTTGGCGTTGAGGACATTGGGGCCGGTGGGGAAGCCTGAGGCGCTCAGGCCCCATGTCGTGCCGTCATCGGGGAAGGAATAGGTGAGTCTCGCGGCCTGGGCGCGGCCGGCGGTATCAATCTGCGCTTCGCCGAGCCACGCGCTGGGTTCGGTGTAGTAGCGGACCTGCACACCATCGCCGCCGCCATCGCCAGGTGGCAGGAGGCCGGTTGCCTGAAAGATCGCTTCCCACTCTTCGGGGGAGAGATCATCGGGATAGCAGGTTGGCGCACCGCCGAGCCGGAGCAGGAGGGAGCCGCGTGTGCGCTCGGGGTCAGTAGAGGCTTTGACGAAGCGGTCGAAGGCAAACTGGAAGGCGGTCTGGGGCCCGGGGTGCGGCTGGGCGATGCAATCGGGGCGGCGGCTGATCTCGTCGCGCGCGGGCGAGGGGCCGGCGGCGGCGCCGGAGACGGCTGTGGTGAGAGCGCAGACGCTGAACAGATTCATGCGCATAAGAAGAACCGGATTCGGAGTGAGCGGCAAGGCGCTCACAGATGGGTGTATTCAGAGCAGTTCAAGATACCGTGCGGCGGATGGGGGGGCTAGGAACTTCCGGAAGAACAGCGCGCAGGAGATTCTCGGACTCGCTCTGAACGGCATGGGTCGCGTGGCGATAGGGCTTAGGGGCAGGGGGTGAACCACACGGAGAGGAAGGCGAAGATGTCCGGGACGGTGATGCCAGGGTTGCCGTCGACATCCGCCGCGGGATCGGCGGCAAACCACGCGGCCAGGAAGGCGAAGATGTCGGGTACGCCGATGACGCCATCGTTGTTGAAGTCGCCCGGGCAGGCGGCATCGCACGTGAAGGTGGTGACGAGGAACTCGTCAAGAGCGGCTTCGACGAGAGAGCCGTCGCCCAGATCCGCGGCGACAAAGCGCATGCGCATGCTTGCGGTGAGCGGGAGGATATCCGCGACGTTGAACTGGCGGAAGTACCAGCCGCCTTCGGTTTCGGGGCCGGAGGGGCCGACGGTCTCGGCGGTGGTCCAGGTGGTGCCGCCGTTGTTGGAGATCGAGACGACGAAGGTGTCGGCGCCCGGTGCCGCACCCGCGTGGTTGGAGTACCAGCGCCAGTAGGCGATGGTGGGAGCGGCGGCAGAGGAGAGATCGAAGATGGGACTGGTGAGAGTTGTTGCACCGCCATCGATATCCTGCGTTCCGGCGTTGGCGCCGGGGGCGGCGTTGCCGGTGACGAAACAGTTGATGCCGGGGTCGAGCGTGACATCGTCTTCTGGCTGCGACTGGAGACCGCTGGCGAACGCGCCGGTGGGATTCGTGCGGAGCCAGATGCCGGAGGTCGCGAGATCGCCGGGGGCACCGACGGTCCATCCGGTGTTGGTTTCAAGCGCATCGGCGAAGACGGATTCGGTGCCGGTTGCCGCGACGGAGGTACGGAACTCGGCGGGGGCGGTGATGGGGTTGGAGACAACCACGTTGCCGACCGTGCGCGCCGAGACGTAGTAGCGGATGGGGGTGCCGCAGGGCGTGGCGGGGAAGTCCGCGCGGTAGACGTTCTGGTCGATCTGGGTCATGGGCACGGTGACAAAGCCCGAGCCGTTGTCGTACGTGAGAGTGCCCGTATTGAGTTGGGGGATGCCGGTGACACCGGAGACCTCGACGATCATGCTGGTTCCGCCGGAGGGCGAGACGACCTGCGGGCGGCCGTCGGGATAGGCAAAGCCGAGGGCGGGAAGCACCGGCGGCGTGAAGCCCTTGGTGGTGAACCCGGCGGCGATCTGTGAGTAGTTGGGTGTGCCGTTGGTGATGTCGTCGTCGTTGTCGTTGAGCGTGAGAAAGTCGATGACGATGTCGTTGGCGATGGATGTCCCCTGGTGAAGGAGGACGGAGTTCACAGCCATGTCGGAGATGATCTGGCGGTAGGTCGCGGGGTTGGAGGCGAGCAGGTTGGTCCGGATGGCCCAGACGCTGCCGGAGAGGATCTGTCCGCAGGTGTGGATCGCGCTGCCGCAGGAGGAGCAGTTGGCGGGGGAGTAGATGCAGCCGTTGTTGGCGTTGCGAAGGCCCGAGGCGCAGGACTGGAAGCCGCGGCCGAGGGAGGATTCATCGGTGATGAGGACACCCATGACGTCGCCAAAGCCCTCGCCATAGGCGCCTTGGCCGGAACCGGCGACGCTGACGATGTGATGGCCGTACTCGTGGTGCACAACGGTGGCGAACGCAGTGTTGTTGCAACCGCCGCCGGCGAGGAAGAAGTTGATCGATGATCCGTCGTAGAAGGCGTTGCAGCTGTCGGCGATGTTCACGTTGACGCGGAACTCGGAGCTTGTGGCGACGGAAGGGAACGAGGGGTTGAACGCGAGTGTGTAGTCGCGGACGACGTTGGAGTGGATGTAGGCGTTGACCTCGGCCAGAGTGGCTTCGGTGGTGACGCCGGGGTTGTGAACAAAGTTTGCGGGCCCGGGCGGGGTGATGCTTTGCGAGAGCTCGCTGGTGGTCGCGGCCTGGTTGTAGACGCGGAAGAACTGGCCGCGGGGGGAAGAGGTGACGGTGACGGGCGCGCTGCCGCCGTGGGGGATGGTGTAGTTGCCGTCGATGTCGGTGTAGGAGAAGTTGCCGCCGGTGACCTGCACGCGGGCGTAGGGCATGGGCTGGAGGGTCGCGGGGTCGCAGACTCCCGCGCGGCTGGTGGAGGTTGCCCAGGCGCTGACATTGCCGTTGACATCGACGTGGGCGATGAGGCTTTCGCGGTAGATCACTGCGCCGGAGATGGCATCAACGATGAAGAGCCAGCGCTGCGGGACTCCGTCTGCGCCGGCGGGTCCATTGCCGATCACTTCCCATGCAAGGATGGGCGCGGCGGGGACATCGGGGCTTCCGGCGAAGATGACCATGCGTCCGGGCTCAAAGTTGTTGAGCGCGGGGAAGATCTCGAGAGCGGACTCGGTGGCGGCGACTTCGGTGATGGCCTTGTCTCGCAGGCCCTGAGCCGGCTGGAACGCGCCGAGGTCCTTGAGCGCTGACTTGGCGAGCACGAGCGGAAAGTCCGCATCGTTGCGGACAAGCAGACGCAGGTCTGAACGCCAAACCGGGAGGCCGTCGCGAACCTGGGAGTAGCTCACAAGGGTGAAGCGATAGGAATCGGTGGCGGCGTCGTAGGAAACGGGGAGGAGGTGGGTGCCGTCGGCGTTGAGCCCGCGGGCGGTCAGGTCGGCGTACTGGGCGCCGAAGATGGGGGTGTGCTGGCGGGCGAAGCGTGCGGCACTGTCCTGGGCCGAGACGCCGCGGGAGAAGGCCGGTCCGTACACGGTGGTAAGGCCGCCGTTGGTGTGCATTTCGACGGCGGGCATGCGGGCGGAGAAACTCGCACGCGCGGCGGCCACCTGGCCGGAGCCAGCGGAGTGGACATCCGCGGCGATGGCCGGAGCGGCGAGCCCGGTGATCGCGAGGAGGAGGGCGGGGAAAATCGATCGTGCGCGGCGTGTCATGGAGGGCTGTCCTCAAAAAGGGAGGCGATCAGTGCGTTGAAAGGCGAGTCATCGCGACCGGCTGGGGGGACGCGGTTTGGAGGCACGGTTGGGGGGCACGGTTAGGGCGCGTTGCGTGGCGGCTGCTCGGAGCGGCATCAGCAGCCGGCAAACCAGTCGGAGAGATAGGCAAAGATGTCAGGCACACCGACGCCATCCTGCTCATCCCAGTCTGCGAGCGCATCTCCCGCGAACCAGAGGGCGAGGAACTGGAAGATATCGGGCACGCCGAGGCCCTCGATTCCGTCGAGGTCAGCAGGGCAGGTGTTCACGATGTTGACGGTGAGTTCCGCGGGGTCGCTTTCGACATCGTCGCAGGCGTTGGAGACGATGACGTCGTACAAGCCGGCATCATCTGTAGTGGCGGGGTCGATAGTGAGGGTGGCGGTGGAGGAACCGCTGATGCGGACATCATCAAGAAGGGGCGAACCAGCAAGCCGCCACTGATAGGCGAGGTCATCGCCCGAAGCGTCTACAGAGAAGATGGCGGCGAGGCCTTCATCGATGTTGACCGAGCGGGGCTGGTCGATGAAGGCGGGGGCACCGCAGGGATCGGTGACGTCGCCGGTGATGACAAGGGCGTAGCCCTGGGGACCCTGATTGACGGTCGTGCCCTTGACGAGGATGGTGTAGGTTCCTGCGTCGGGGGTGTTGAGCAGGAACTGCTCGACATTGTTCTTGAGGTCAGCGACTCCGCCGACTGAGGACTGCCCGGAGGTGAAGGCGTTGCCTCGATAGACCGAGCTTGAGGGACCAACGACTTCGAGGTCAAGGTTGTTGATGACCGGGTTGGAAGCGCCGACGGTGGCGGCGGGGCCGGTCCACACGAGGGTGACGCGGAGGGGCTGTCCGGGGCTGTTACAGATGATCTGCTGCTCGACCTGCTGCCCGGTGGTGAGGCCCTGCGCGTTTCGGACGTCGGTGACGTGCAGGCCGCGGGCGTCGCCGGGGAAGTAGAGGCCATTATCGAGGATGAGGCGGCCCCAACCCTCGCGGTTGGTGGGATAGCCGGAGACGCCGGACATATCGACGGTGCCGTTGAGCATCACGGCGCGGATGAGCGCGCCGGAGGGGACCAAGCTGTCATTGAGGACGGCTGCACCGGAAGGGTAGAAGCCATCGGTGAAGTATTGGCGGACGAGCAGGCCGGCACCGGAGATTGCTGGACACGCCATCGAAGTGCCGCTTGCACTGGCGGTGCTGCACTGCCCGCTGGTCGTGGCGGAGACGGTGCCGGAACCGGGCGCGTAGATCTCCGGCTTGCGGCGGCCGTCGATGGTGGGGCCCTGCCCACCGGAACTGATAGTGCCCTGGTTGGGAGCATCGTTGGATGCGCCAACTGCGAGGACATTGATGGAGTTCTCGGGGGTCTTCAGGCTCGAGAGATTGCTCACAGCGAAGGCCACGACGCTCTCTTCGTTCGCCCAGGTGAACAGGTCGATCTGCCGGCACCAGGTGGTGTAGGCGGTGGTTCCGTCATCGCCCCAGGAGTTGGAGTGCACACGAGCGCCATCGGCGTGCTGGTTCTCGAGGCGCGGCTGAAGGGTGGACGGCGAGCTGACGACGGCGTCGAGGCCGGAGAAGGAGATCTTGGCGGCGAAGGCGAGCCCGTCGTGCAGGGTGTACGCGCCGAAGGGGGATCGATCGCCGGCCATGGTGCCGGCGGTGTGGGTGCCGTGGAAGCCGGGGCCGGTGGCGTTGCGCCAGCCGATGAACTTGCGGTGGCCGGGGGTGCCTGGCGCAGGAGTGTCATCGAACATGCAGTGGCCTTCGTACGGCGTGTCGTCGATCAGGCCGCCAACCTGTCCCTGCCCCTGAATGCCGCGATCCCAGATGGGGGTCTGGCCGCTGACGTTGCTCTGGACGATCCAGCGATTGGAGTCGTTTCGGAGCGACCCTTCGGGAGCATCTTCGATGAACTGAATAGAAGGAATGGATGCGAGCCCGCGTGCCGCGGCGGGCGGGAGCACGGCGTCGATCATCCACTGAGAGCCACACAGGCTGGATTCGAGGATCTGTGCGCCGGCCTTGAGCAGAGCGTCGTGCGCTTCGTCGGGCGCTTCGCCGTTGAAGACGACGACGACAACCTGGCACAGGCCAAGCGCGGCGAGCGATTGGCGGTCCGGGGTTGCGTATGCGCGAATGGCCAGTTCCGGGTCGATCTTCCAGGCGGCATCGAACTCTCCGACCCAGGTCACGAACGGGAGCACGGCGAGCGCGGCCGCGCTTGCTTTGTCGAGGCGGACGATCCAGGAGTTGTCCGGGAGATATTCGCCGAGGGTGATGCCCGACTTTGCGATGATCTCGCTGCGCTCAGGGGTCATCGGGCCGTCGAACTGGACGACATGACGACGATCCGGGGTTATCCCGTGGCCGTTGACGAGCACATTGGTGCCCGGGGTGGTTGCAATGGTGCCGACGCGAAGATGGAGACTCGAGGCAGGTTGGGCTGCGGCGGCATCGGCGATGGCCGAAGCCTGACCAGCGGCGGCCAGCAGGGATGTGACCGCCACAAAGGGCGCGCACACGACAACCCGACTACGGGTACGAACAGAACGATTCCAAGCCATCCACGCCTCCGATCGGACCAGTGCCAGGGTCACGGACAAGAGTTTGGGGCGAACGCCCCGATGAACCCGGCACCGCCAGTTTACTTCGAGCCCGCGGTCATGCAAAGACAACCGGGCGAATCTCGCCCAATTGGCCCGGCACGGCGAAGGCCGCGTCTATACGCATCGCGGCACGGGCGGTTCTTATTGCTCGCGAGTTCGGCGCGGCGGAAAACGGTCAATAGAAGGGTATTCGGCACCAATAGAGATGACTGGGCCGGGGGCGGTGGCAATAGGCTTGTTCATGGGCACGCTTCCGGCTCCGATCCTGTTGCCGACGCCGCGGCGGATGGTTGTGCAGTCGGGCGCGGCGGATGTACCGGCGCAGCTCCGAGAAGCATTGCTCAGGCCCGGGGGCGAGATCCGCCTGATGGCCGAACTGCCGGAGATGCGTGGGTGGCTGTCTGTCGAGACGGCGGATCCGCGGCTGAAGCATGATGAGGCGTATCGCCTGACGGTTCGGCCGTGGACGGCGACGGTTTCGCGCTGGCCCGCCGTGGAGATCCGCGCGGGGAGCGCGCGCGGAGCGATGAATGGGATTCGGACGCTCGCGCAGCTGGTGCGGCAGTATCCGCGGCGGCTCGCGGCGATCGAGATCGATGATGAGCCGGGGTTCAGCAAACGCGGTGTGATGCTTGATGTGTCACGCAACAAGGTTCCGACACTGGATTCGCTGAAGCAGACCGTGGATCTGCTTGCGTCGCTGAAGTTCAACCACTTGCAGCTGTATACCGAGCACACGTTTGCGTATGCGGGGCATGAGGATGCGTGGCGAGGGTCGTCGGCGATTCTGCCATCGGAAACGCGGGAGCTGGATGGATATTGCCGCGAGCGGGGCGTCGAGCTCACAGCGAACCAGAACTGCTTCGGGCATCTGGCGCACTGGTTGAAGCTGCCGCGATACAACGCGATGGCGGAGATCGAGGGGGATGCGGAGTGGAAGTTTCTGGAGTATCCGCGGAAGGGGCCATTCTCGCTGTGTCCGGTTCTGCCGGAGAGTGAAGAGTTTGTGCGCGACCTGCTGTCGCAGTTGACGCCCTGCTTCGCATCGCACCTCGTCAACATCGGGTGTGATGAAACGTTCGATATTGGCTGGGGCCGGAGCCGGGTGGAGGTGGTGCGTCGCGGCGGGGGCG
>ENA-ORBV01009757-ORBV01009757.1-microbial-mat-metagenome-genome-assembly--contig:-NODE-9757-length-15610-cov-18.768300_pt1 | contig 15610 bp, 20 predicted proteins | sample MGYA00237777_ERZ505514 | MGnify/ENA primary metagenome ERZ505514 (study PRJEB26160, sample SAMN06269048) | microbial mat metagenome | isolation source: Oligotrophic lake microbial mat | place... | reverse complement strand
CAAATAATTGTCGTAATGCGTCCATTTTAATCATTCGGTGTCCGCTTACATTTATGCCTCTTAAAATTGAAATATATGTCGTCATTTTTTGTCTGTCTATTTTATGGTTGCACTGTCGTTTTTTACAATGACCGCTAACGTTCTTCGGCTTGGCGATGTGGCGGAATTCGAAGCACAAAACTTCAATTTTGCACTAAAGTTCAATTGAAAAACTGAACTTGAATTTAGCACTAAACCCGCCATATTGCCAAACCGATGTTAGCGGTTCGTTGTTCTTCTTTTCCATTCTTCAAGTGTCATTTCAAACTTTGTTTCATCATCTCCGTGCATTCCAACTACCGTCCAACCTCTCTTTTTATAAAAATTTTCTGCTTTTGTTTTCTGCTCTGTTCCAAGCCAAATTTCCTCGTCTGTTTGATTAAAATACCAATCCATCATTGTGTCGTGAAGTTTTTTACCAATTCCTTTACCTTCAAATTCTGGAAGTACAAAAAGTGCCCAAACATTACGTTGGGTTAGTCCAACAATTGCAAATCCGATAATTCTGTTTTCAACTTCACATACCCAACCTTTTCCGAATATAGTTAAATAATCTACGTAGTCTTTTCGTGGAACAAATGCTGGATTATTTAGAATATTTTCCTTAACAGCCATTCTAACAATCATACAATTGTCAATGTCATTTATTGTTGCATCTCTGAAAATCATTGTTTATTATTAATTTTATTTAGTCCAATTTTGTTACCAAGAAAAATAAATATTGGTCGTATATAATTGAAAATTAAAAAAAGGATAGTTGCCAAAACAATTGCAATTATAACTGGTAATGCTCCTCCAAAAGTGTAAGTTAGACCAATAATAAATCCTAAAAAATATTCAGACCTATATATTGGTATAAACAATGCAACAAGAAAAAGCAATAAAAACATCGAGTAAGATAATGTTGAATTTCCTGTTGAAGAAAATACAACAATTAAAATAGCATATAATATTGCTGTTAAAAATGGCAGTAAATGTTGTTTTATAAAAACTTGATTACTCACACCTGTTTTAAAATCAAGTCGTTTCTCTACTCTTTTTAATGAAAAAAATGTCACCAATGGAATTAATATTATTCCCCACCAATTTGAAATGAAAGGCAAATCCTTTCTTTTTAAAAGATTGTGTCCTGAAACTCCTCCGTGAAAATGTTCCCAAGACAAGAAACCTAGAATAGAAATTGTAATAAATAGTGTAAACAATAATATTAATTTTGAAAATGTTTTTTGTGTCATCGAAATTCAGTTTTATTTTTTGATATATGTCGAATGATATTATTTTTGTTACAAAGTCATTTAAAAAAAGTCTTAATTGTTGTTTTCTGTTTTATGCAGTGTCACTTTACAATGACCGCTAACGTTTTGGCGCTTGGCGAAGAAGCGGATTTCGAAGCACTAAACTGTCTGCCAGCACTGAACTTGATACGAAGCACAAAGCTTCATTTAAGCACTGAAGCCGCTTTTTTGCCAAACGCCTGTTATAAGCCGTTTTTCTCATTCGTGTTTGGTATGAATTGTCCATAAGTTACTCCGGCAATCTTTTTTTCAGTTGTCATTTTCCCTTTATCAAAGTGTTGCTCGTAAATGTCACCACCAGTAGCACCGTATTTTCTTATTGCTTTTCCAGTTCCATCTTTCAGAATTTGTTCACCTTCTTCAGTCCAGAAATTTATTAGGAAATATTCGTCATTAACAAACTCGCCCGCTTCTGAAAGCTGTCCGTTTTCATACCATTCTTTATATTGTCCGATGTCCTTGCCATTTTGATAGCAATGGTCTGAATGAAGATTACCATTGCTATAGAATACTTTTCCGAAACCTTCTTTTATTCCATCCTTATAATTTCTTTCAATGTTAAGTTGTCCGTTTTCGTAGAACTCTTGCAAAGTTCCGTTCTTCAATTTCCTTGTCCAGTATGAAATATGTTGAATGTTTCCATTGTCGAAATAGGTTATAAGTTTTCCATTGCCGTCAACTATAAGCGGAATTCCCTCTTCTGTCCAATAGTTAATAATTTCAAGATTGTCACTGTTAAGTGAAAACCAATTGCCTTGGGAGGAAATGGCTTCATATTTTATTTGTCCGTTGTCAAAGTATTCAGTCCAAACGCCAATTGGATTTCCATTGTTGTCATACTGTCCTTTGGAAAACACTTTTCCGTTCTCGTGATAAAAAGTCCAATTGCCAACCTGAACTTCTCCATTTATGAAGCCTTCGCATTCGAGTTGTCCACTTGGGTAATGTGTCTTAGTTGGTGTCATTAAAATGGCTTATAACGTTTTGCAGCTAAAAGAAGTTGGCGATTTCGAAGCACAAAACTGTCTGCCACCACAAAACTTGCTACGAAGCACAAAGCTATATTTAACCACTGAACCGCCAATTTTTTGTAGGTGCTGTTATCGGCTGCCTTTCTCTTCTGTCAATGCACCGCTGTTACACTTACTTTCTCAATTCCTTTTAGATGTAACTCAATATGTCTGTTATGTGCTTTGTTGTGGTATTCGCTTATGATTTCTAAAATATCATAGTCGATGAAATTACATTCGCTTCCATCAATTGTCAGCACGCTGTATTCTGGAATTTCTTCTAATGCCTTTCTCAATTTCACTTTGTTGAGGAAGGTAATATTGCTGTTGAGTTTGATTAAGTAAGTGTCAATTCCCTGCTGTTGAGTTTCGGTAATTTTATATTCTGCTTTGAAATTATTTTGAATGATAAAGTAAACGGAAATTAAAAGTCCGATGGTTACACCGATGAGCAAGTCGGTAGAAAGAATTACAATGATTGTAATTACGAATGGGATAAATTGTTTCCATCCTAAACTCCAAACATTTTTATAGAGTTTGGGTTTTGTCAAGTTGAAACCTATTACAAGTAAAATAGCCGCAAGCGAAGCGTAAGGAATTTTGTTTAGTAAAAATGGAACAAGAAAAACTGCAAGCAAAAGAAAAAGTCCGTGTGTAAAAGCAGAAAGTTTTGTACGTCCGCCAGCATCTGCATTGGCTGCACCTCTAACTACAACTGCTGTAATTGGAATACCTCCAAGAAGACCGCAAGTCATATTACCGATACCTTGTGCAATAAGTTCACGATTTACAGGAGTGATGCGGTTCCGAATATCCAATTTGTCAACCGCCTCGGTAGATAGCAAGGTTTCTAAAGTTGCAAGTAGCCCGATTATTATTCCGTCTTTCCAAATCTCTGTTGTAGAAAATAGTTTTGAAAAGTCGGGGAATGAAATGCTTGCAAAAATATTGGAAGGAATATTTACTAATTGAGTTTGCTTGAGTGAAAAACCTGAAGATGCATTAGTAAATAAAATGTTTGTGATGATGCCGATTATAACAACTAATAAAGGTGCAGGAATTACTTTCAACTTTTTAGCAAATGGTTGTTGCAAAGCAACAAGAACAATTAAAGAAATAACGGTAATAAAAATTGCTCCTCTTGTTATGTGATGATTGAAGGTGTCAAAGTTTCCAAGAAAATTGTCAGCAGAAAAAAGTTTTGGAAAACCGCTTGTCCAAAAGTCGGGTTGGTCGTAACCCATTGCTAACGGAATTTGTTTTGAGATTAAAATAATTCCGATTGCTGCTAACATTCCTTTGATTACGGATGAAGGAAAGTAGTTTGCAATTGCACCAAGTTTAAGCAGTCCAAGAACTAACTGAAACAGTCCTGCAACCATAACAGCCAATAAAAATATTTTGTAGTCGCCAAGTGAAATGATAGAAGCAGCAACCAAAGTTGTCAACCCTGCAGCAGGTCCAGAAACTCCTAATTGCGAACCGCTGATAATTGAAACTACAAGTCCGCCAATGATGCCCGAAATAAGTCCAGCGTAAAGAGGCGCACCCGAAGCCAAAGCAATTCCTAAACAAAGTGGAAGTGCAACAAGAAAAACGGAAAGTCCGGCAGATAAGTCGTGTTTAAACCAAAGCAGTCGGTAGTATTTTATTGTTCGTTTCATTATATTTCAAAATATTTTCTGTCAAAGGTAAAAGTTTCATAGTAGCACTGTCGTTGCTTAAGGTTGCCGATAACGTTTTGCAGCTACAAGAAGTTGGCGATTTTCACCACAAATGTTGATGCGAAGAACCAATGTTCGATTAACCACAAATGTGTCTGCGGAGCACTGAACCGCCAATTTTTTGTAGGTGCTGTTACCTGCTGGTGTTCTTTCGGTCGTCAATGTTACTCCCATTTGTCAAGCAAATTAAATTCTTTGTCAATATATAATTTTACACACTCGCCTTTGTCTATTCGTGGCAAAGTAAAGTAATGTGTTGTAAATTTTTCCTTAACAATCAAAGTAACGCTGTCAATAGTTGGATAACTTGAGTTAACTCTTTCGTCAATATATTTTGGGTAATAAAAGTCAACAATAGTTTCTGTGTCGCTAAACTTTCCAAGTTGTTTATCAAAGTCAGATGCTTTTAATGTCAACTCTACATTGTCTTGTTTGGTCTTATTGTAAATTTTAATGTATGCTCTTGTTTCAAGGTCGCCTTGTTTCAATAACACCAGATAAGCTGTGGGGATATTTACTAAAACCAAAAGAAGTCCAAGTAGTAATTGTCTTAGGAAGTTTGGATAGTTTTTAAAAGCAAAAATTGTCAGTACTAAAAGTCCGATTGAAGCAACAGGAATTGAAATAAGTGTCCACAAAAAACCATAAGATTCAAAACTACGAAGGTCAAATGCGAAAAAAGCTCTTGCTATCCACCAAGCGAAAAAAATAAAAAGTCCTACCGTCAATGGAATGGATCCACATAGAAGTCCAATTTTGTATAGAATTTTATTTTTCACGTTTGTCTGTCGGTTTGTTTGTGTCGTCCGCTACACTTGCAGGTAACGTTTTGGCGCTTGGCGAAGGTGGCGATTTTCACCACAAATGTTGATGCGAAGTACAAAACTTTGATTAACCACAAAACTTTCTACGGAGCACTGAACCGCCACTTTTGCCAAACGCCTGTTGAACTGACACCCTTTGGGTGAAGGCCTTGTAGAATTATAGTAATTATCTTTGGGCATACTTAAACAACTATTTATTATGCAAGATGCTAAAAAAACAATTTAGGAAAAGTACCCCTCAATCCGGAAGCGCAAGGGCTGCTTTTAAAACTAGCAGACTTCCTTTCTGCTAAACATTATTCTCCCCGTACCATCCGCAATTACCTCTCTGAGTTGCGTTTCTTGTTTGGCTACTACAATGATGTAACGCCCAGTTCCATTTGCCAACAAGACATCGTTCACTATCTCAACTACATCAAGACCACCCACGGTGTAGGCCGCGATAAATGTAGAATGGCCTGTTCGGCCTTTGCTTTCTTTTTTAAATATGTGTTCCCCACCCCATATGTGCTTCCCAGCGAATTATACCCTCGTAAAGAATTCAGGCTTCCCGATATTTTGTCGGTAGAACAATTCTCTAAACTATATGGCTGCATCACCAACCTCAAACACAAAGCCATCATCGGCTTGCTCTACGGATCAGGTATTCGATTATCTGAATTACGCTTTCTAAAGATGGCAAATATTGATCGGGCAAACTTTCAAATTAAAGTCATTGCGGGCAAAGGAAATAAAGATCGGTTTACCCTTTTACCCAAAACACTACTGGTTGACCTTGAAGCCTATTACCGCTTGCATACACCCAAAGTATATCTCTTTGAAGGGCAAACATCCGCACAGCCCATGAACGACCGGTCTATACAGCATGCCATTCGTCAGTGTATGAAACTGGCAGAACTTGAGCAATACAAGTTCTCTGCCCACTCGCTGCGGCATTCCTTTGCTACCCACATGCTTGACAATGGAAACGATATTCATACCATCAAAGAACTATTGGGCCACAGCAAAATTGAAACAACCATGATCTATCTCCATCTGCAAAAAAAGAAACGAGCGGCACTGAATTCTCCCTTTGATGTATTGATGGCAGAGTCATGTCAGTAGTCAATAATTTGCAAAAACTATTTGGAGATCATCAGGTAAAAAAGTTTAATCCATATAGTCAGGCGGTGTTTAAGAAACTCAGTCATTGCCATACCGCTCTTGCCGGCTGTCACCTCTATCGATGCAGCCAGCCAGACTGCAACAAAGAGAAACTGCAATACCATAGCTGTGGCAACCGGCACTGCCCCAATTGCGGAAGTATGAAAAAGGAAACCTGGATAGAAGAACGGACCAATGAACTGTTGCCCACTGCCTATTATCATGTGGTCTTCACGTTGCCTCATGAATGGAACCCCCTGATCATGGGCAATAGAAAAGTGATGTTCAAAATGCTCTTCGATGCTGCCAGCGAAACATTGCTAAACTATGGAAATAACCCCGCGTTCTTAGGCGCCCAGCCCGGCATCACAATGATTTTGCACACCTGGGGACAAGCTCTTACATTTCATCCTCACGTGCACTGCATTGTAAGTGGTGGTGGCTATGCCAATGGCGCATGGGTAAAAGCGAAGCGCGCAAACGGCAACTTTATTTTCCCCTCTTCCGGTCTGCGTAAAATGTACAAAGCCATTTTCCTGAATAAAATACGCCAGTCAAAAGAACTGAAAACACTTGGCGTGGATATCCGTTCCATCATTGATATAACAGGGAAAAAGAAATGGAACGTATATGCCAAGGCACCTTTTGGAAGTCCGGCAACGGTGATCGAATACCTGGGAAGGTATACCCATAAAATTGCCATTACCAGACATCGGATCGTATCGGTGACCGATCGACAGGTAACCTTTACCTACAAAGACTATGCAGATGGAAATAAAACCAAGGTGATGGAATTGAGCAGAGAAGATTTTCTGCACCGCTTTGAGCAGCATATTCTACCAAAACGGTTTGTGAAGATCAGGTATTACGGATATCTGCAAAACAGGAACAAGCATCAGCGCCTGGATGATATAAGAGCATCCTTGAAACTGGAGCCCCGAAAACCAATTGTAAAAGTTCCTATTGAAATCAGGATGCTCAGCCGCTTTGGTGTAGATGTTCTTAAATGTCCTTGCTGCGAAAAAGGAAGGTTGGTGTTGGTGCGAATTGTTTACCCTACTACTCAAACCAGAAACAAGGCATCGCCTTTGGAAAACAGATTTGAAAAACAATGACCCTCAAATCAAAGACGTACGATAACGTTGCTCTCCAAAGATTGGGTAAGGGAAGTCATTTGTAAAACAGAAAAAAGATGAACAATGGATGGCAAAAAAATATTTATGGAAACAGATTCTTGCCCAACAAAATAAATACAAAGGATACAAAACCACCTAGCTAAACCGGATGTCAGTCAACACCGTGTAACAAAAAGCCCAATAGAGCGGTGCATCTATTGGGCTTTTGTGCGGGGGCTTTTCGCTACTCGGCTAATTGTTAACTGCTGCCATTTATCCAATTCGTTATAATTACTCCTAAAATTGCAGATATTCCAATTAGAATTAGGCTATAAAGCCAATGGTCTTTTGCAAGTTCAAATAGTCCTTGTGGATTAATTCCATAGATGTCACGAAGTTTCGATTTTGTTTTCAAATCTTCTTCCGCTGTCATTTTTAATATGTTTTCCATAACGTCAACTTTCGCTAAAGTTGATTGATGTAGTTTAACATATTCTTTGTCGTCAAATGCTTTTGCTTCTTCATCTCCGTTCAGCCAATGTTTAGATGAAATTTTATTCATTTCTAATATTGATGGAAGTCTTGGATGACTTGAATAACCCTTTCCATATTTGTCGATTAAAAGTCTTGCAAGGTCAAACTTGTTTTCGTCTTTAATGTCATAAGTATTAGTTCCTAAAATTGTCGCACGATATTTAAGGGCTTCAAAACCATAATTAATGTCACGCATATTCCAATGTATCCATTTATAGTCTTTATGCTCTTCCACAAATTTGTAAAAGTCTTTGAGCATTTCTTTTTCTAATTGGTCATAACTTCCATTGATTTGGTCGATTGGAATTCGCTCTAATTCAGCGACTTTGTGGATAGAAAAAGATTTTGTTTGTGCTGTATTTAAATATCTTACTGCGATAGAGGTTATTCTCGGTGTTTTTCCGTCTTTTATGTCGTAAAAGCTTTCGCACGAATAGTGAATAAGTAAACAATGAGAGTCATTGTCGTAAAAGCCATTGATTATATTTTTCGCTTTTCTATGCGTTTTAATTCGTCTTAAAGTTTTACTCATTCGTTATGTGTTGGTCGTTTTTATGGTTGCAGTTAACGTTTTGCAGCTACAAGAAGTTGGTGATTACGAAGCACTAAACTGTCTGCCACCACAAAACTTGATACGAAGCACAAAGCTTCATTTAACCACTGAACCGCCAATTTCTTGTAGGTGCTGTTATGTGTAGCCTTTCTTCTCATTGTCGGTGTTTGCTGTTATCAAATTTCAAAAAGTCAAACTTCATTTTAGCTATTTCTTGGCGCCTGTCTTCAATTATGTCGTTTAGCTGTTGCCAGTAATTTTTATTGTCGTCCCAAAACTTGGTGTCTACTTCTAATACATTTTTCAATAAGTCACCTTCATACATATCGCCTTCTGCAAACAAATTGTCTGTCAAAGTTTCAATTGCTAACGGCATTAAAAAATAAAGTCCAATTTCCTGACCAATCATTATTCTCAAGTCTTCGGTTGTAAAGTCTTGAAGTTGTTTTTTGCGTAACGAGTTACAAGTCTTTATTAAATAAGAACCTTCGTCAGAACTCAACGTAGGCCAAGGTTTCTTTTCAAGACTTTCAAGTGATTTTTGTCGCCAGTTATTTTCAAGTTTTATCATTTGTCATTTTAACTAACAGGTCACTTATTTGATTTGCTAAGTCTTGACCGTCACTTCCTACAAAGTCGTCCCAACAAGAGGTTGGCAAAAACCATACATTAAGTTTGTCAAGCTGTGAATTGTCACCGCTTTTGAGTTTTGTTATGCTGTCAACTAAAGCTGAATGAAATTCTTCCGCTGATAAAAATTGTCCAGAATAACCACCTGAAAATTGTCCAGCCAAATGTTCTGCATTGTCAAGCAATTCTATTAGTATTTTACTGTCTGTTTCTGTCGTCATAAGGTTACACATAACGGTTTGCAGCTACCCGAAGGGCGGGACTTTTACCACAAAACTTGATTCGGAGAACTGAACTTTCGGCTTGCATAAATGTGTCTTTGGAATACGAAACCCCGCCTTTTGGGTAGGTGCTGTTATCAGCTGCCCTTCTGTCCGTCCGAAGTTGTGTCCGTCCAAGTTTACACTGAACTTTGGCACTGTCTGGGTGCGTTGGCTTGCACTCTCTTTTGCTTTTTTTAGGTTGGTTTGTGCGGTTGAAAAAAAGCAAATGTGAGTGCAAATGCGTTGGGATTTGGAAAGCTGTCTGTCGTGTTAGAAACAATGTCATTTGCTTTGTGATTTAGGCTTAAGAAAAATACTGATTATCAAACCAAGTCCTACTACAACGTCAATTATATTCCACATTTGTCTGCCGAGTGCTATTTTAAAAAATGGTTGAAACAGTAAAGCAAGTCCACAGTAAATAATCATTTCTGTTTGTCTGCTCTGTTGATTTGCTTGATAAGCTAAAATTGCAAAGCCAATTAGTCCAGCAAACCTTACAACTTGGTAAAAGCCGTATGGCATGTCAAGTAAGCAAAGAAAAAACAGAATTGCTAAAACAACTTTTATGATTTTGTCCATAACTATAGATATTTAATATAATACAAACCTGTCCCACGTATACCGAAACTCCAATACTTTTTACCGTCTGCTGTTTCCCCAAAACGAAAACCAAAAAAGCCAATGCTCTTTCCAAGTCCTCTTTTAGAAAAAGTCGTCCGAACAGGACCAAAATTTATTGCTCGTCTCCAACGCCAACCCATAGAACTATTTTTTTTGGTGATAATTTTTAAAACTTTGAATTTTTTGAATTACAATATAACCTCCACCATACAATGCAAAGCCAACTATAATTCCTAAAAGTATTGGTGTTCCGCTCAGACAAATGGACAGCCCTATAATGCCAGAAAAAAACAAAAGAATTTTAGTCGCAGTCTTTTGCCAATCCTTTACTTTATTGTAAGGCGGTTTTGTGAAATCGGTTTTACAACATGGACACATCAAAGCATTTGCAAATATTTCTTCTTTGCACACAGGGCAATGCACTTTAGCATAGTAAACAGATTCAAAACCTTTTTTGAAACCGCTATTGACTTTATTAAAACCTTGAAACATTTTGTTTATGTGGTTTTTTGTTTAGAGTTTCCATTATTAATGAAATTATATTTAGGGTCGTTGTTTAGTCTTTCTTTTTCATCATGATACCATTTCTCAATTGCAACTTGTGCAAGTTCTTCTTGTCTTGTTGCAATTTTTTGAAGCAAAGACTGATTGGCTTTTAATTCAGCATCAAGTTTTGCTTTTTCAGCATTTATTCTCACATCGCCTTTCATTTTATTCATTTGTTGCATTTCACTCATTAGGCGGTTTATATTGTCATTGATGTCCGAAATTATTCTCTTTTGCTCAATAAATATTTCATACTCTCTTCGTTCTAGGATTTCATCATAAGGGCCTCTTTTGGAAAGTAGCTTTACTGTCACTGGTGCTGTTTCAAGTAAAATAAATAGTAACGTTATTACTAAACTTGCCCACCAAACAGAATTCCCAAATGACTTTAAATTTCCAAGAGATTCAAGTCTTGCAAGCAAGTCGGTGTTCTTTGCTGATTCTATTTGCTTTTGTGCCTTCTCATTTGGGTAATTTGCCTTCTTACTTTCTAATTGTTGTGTCAATAATCCTTTGGATTGTTGATTTTCTTCTTCGGCCTTTTTTACTAATACAGCAAGTTCACCTTCTCGTTTTTTTATTTTTTCCTCATTATCATCTAAATCACCTTTTACTTTTTGCAAATCTGTTCTTTGAATTTTGTTGTCGCCAATTGCATTAACAGCAGGTTGTGTGTATCGCCTTACTTTATATGGGTTTCCATCATTATCATATTTTGTTTCAAAGAATGTTCCTTGAACAATTACCTTGTTGTTGGAAGCAATATTGCCGTCTATTTCATCCTTTTGTTTTCCTAATGAAGATTTGTTCTCAACCAGTTTTACATACTCAGGGTCTTTATTAAATATTTCCTGTTTTTTCAAAATAAGTCCATTATCTAAGGATGAAAGTTGGTCAGTAACACCAGTTATATCAGAGTTATACTGCTGGTCAAACTCGTTTATAGATGCTTGGTTTTCTTTGCCTAATTGTTTTGAAATTCTGTTTTCAAATAATCTTAATTCTAATGGTTTTGAAATTGTAACAGCCAAAACTAATGCTATGAGAAAACGGGGCAAAGCAAATACTGCCTCCTCTTTAAAGACACCAGTTTTTTTAATACTTAATACAATGTATCTGTCAAGATTGAAAATTATTATTCCCCAAAGAATTCCGAACGGAATAGAAAATGCTAAATTCTCAAACACAAAGTGGATTGCATAGCCACCTGAAAATGTTGCTAAAACTGCTGTAAAGAATATTGTTGCTCCAATGCCTTGATATTTGGCTCTCTCTGTAGGGCAAAGTTCAAGAATGCCTTTATCAGCACCTGAACAGAAAATAAAAAAGTTACCAATTGACTTCATACGGGCTTGGTTAAATGTTATTTAAAATTTGTTGTTTTATCTTTTCAAAGATTGCTGAAATAGTAATCTTTTCTTTTTTGAATAATGGTTTAGCAGAAGCAATACTTTGATTCAATTCAATAAACTGCGGTGTTGATACAAGCAGTGAGTTTTCAAATTCTACTTTGTTTTGAATGTATGGAGATGAAATGCTAATTGGTGTTATACTTACGCCTTTATTAAAATCGGGTGTCGGAATGAAAAGCGTCTCAATTACTGGTGTAGGAAAAATCTTTACTTGTGTTTCTGCTTTTGCAGTGTCATAATATCCTGTTGCAGTTATTGTATATGTTGTGTGAGTTTGAGGTGATATTTTCACTTCTGATAGTCCTGTTACTTCACCCACGCCATTATCAATTGAAATGGAATGTGCTTTTTCAATTCGCCATCTTAATTTTATGGGAACTCCTGAAATTGCGATTGGTTGGTCGGGTTCAAAAAATAAAATCTCTGGGGGCTGTTGTGTTTTTTCTAAAACATTTTTCCATTTGTCATAAGTCGTTCGTAAATGAGGTTTAAGATAGCCTTGATTGATTGTTGAGGCTAATTGTTCTCTGACTTCTTGAGGAACATTTGCATTTATAAAATTAATATACTGGTCATAAACTGCTGAATATTGCTGATTGAAATAAGGAACATTTTTATTTATGTCTGGCCATTTATTATTGTGTTTATGAAAATAATCGTCAATAACTTTTGGGCTTAACTCAGTTAGAAAAAATAATGGATGGCAGGTAGCAAAAAAATAATGAATACCAATTGCAACACTCCATGTGTCAGTAAACAAATCAACCTGAATTTTTCTTTGTTGGTTTGAAACTTGTCCTAATTGTTTCCAAATTTCGGGAGCTACCCAATCATTGGGTGCTCCCCATGTTGTGGCATCATCTCCAATTTTATCTGTTACAACTCCGCTATCAAAGTCAATAATTGCACAAGTATCATTTTTAGTATTGATAAAAATTGCCTCTGGCTTGATGTCTGCATGAATATATGAACACTCTTTTAAAACTTTAAATGCTGAAACAAAATGATAAGCAATTATCATTTTCTTTTCAATTGGTAAGCCCTGATATTGGTCAAGTAAAGTATCGTTTTCAAGTATCTCCTTAAATTCTTCAAAGCCCAAACTCTTTAGATTGTTTGAAGAAAATCCTTTTACTGTTTGTCCGTTAAGAGTTCCAGTAAAACTAAATTGAGGTATTGCCAAAAACGCAGGGAATTCTTCAATTAATGTTTTCTTTTGATTTGCTAAGAGGTCATCATTTTTTTTTGATAACTTTCTTTGCAATTTTTGAATTGTATTATAGTTTAAGTCGGCACTACCCGAAAGATTGTCTTTGAATATTTTTATTATTTGTGGCGTTGCTGTTTTTTTTCCATTGATGGAAACATACAAATACACTTCTCCAAATGCTCCTTCATTGAAGGGCTTATCGTCTATCTCAATCGTTTGAACTTGATTAAAGTCTAAATTGAGATTTGTAGAAACCGCTTTAGTTACTTGTATTTGCTTCATTAGTAATTACTGCTTTTTTATTCTCAATCATACTGGCTTGATAACGTAAAACAACTTCGGGAATAATTACACCAACGGTGCAATCATCATTCATTAATTTCTTCTCTTTAATGTCTTGTAAATATCTGTCTAAACAAAATTGTAAATCCTCACTTGTAACCGATGTTGGGTTTTCTGAAAGCAATGAGGAAATGGATTTGTAAAACATTTCCATTGTTTCTTCTCCGCTTATCCAAATTTTCCCTTCTTCGTCTTTGCCAACAATCACAGAATCATAAGTATAGATTCCATCCGTGCAAATCATTATCCACTCACTTGGAGCAAATACATTTTTTGAAATGGTTACAATAGTTGGTGATGCTTTAACATCGCTAATGGAAATGTATCTGTAAAGAGCAGATTTTCCATTCTCCTCAACACAATGAGGGTTAAGTAAATTTATAGAATTCCAAGGTAAATATCGTGATTCACTAAACTGATTAAATGAACCTCTAATTTGCCATGCAGAACCATTGCCAGCATATACAATTATAAATTTATCTGCTGTTTCAATTGCACAAATAACTGTTGTGCTTAATGCAGAACCTTTGCTTAACTCTGAATAATTTAATTCGGGGTTATTTTTTGTGTCCTCAACTAAGCCTTGCTTAGCACTTTGAAAAAGGGCTTCAAAATTTAAGTCTTGAATATTTTCTAATGCTTCTAATTTCTCTTTTAAAAATTTTGTAACAAATGCAGAAGCCTTGTCCGAATGTTTATGTGAACCTAAACCATCGGCAACAACAATTCCATTAAACGGAATTTTCTCATTAGTGATTATGCAACAACTATCTTCATTTACTTCTTTTAGGGAAGCGGTGGAACAAGCGATTATACTTTTCATTTATCATTTTGATTAGCCTATATTGATACCAACTGATTTTGAAATTGATGATTCAAAGAATTTTCTCAACTCGTCTGCATCATAGGTTGTTTTATAATATTGGGTTGGGTCTGAACAAATTTGTTGCAATAAATCTTGTGCTGCTGAATCATTTGCTCCTAATGTCCCAAAGTAGGCACATGCTACTTTTATTGATGGATTGCTTTTTAATTCTTGTGCAACAGCAACACATTTTTGAGGGTCTTCACTAATTCCGTCTGACATTAAAAGTATGATTGCACTGTGATTAACTGAACCGGCAGGGGCTTCATTTATAAATTTCTCTGCGTAGGTTTTGGCTTCAGCCAAACCTTCAAAGATTCTTGTTGTTGAGGCATCAACAATAAGAGGGTCAAAGTTTCCATTGTCGTCAATGGTCGCTAATGATGTTATAGGTGTATGCTCTTTTGTATTACCTCCAAACATTGTAATTGCAAAACTGAAATTATCTTTTACCCTTCCAGCCTTTAGTCGTCCTAATAATTCTTTAACCGCTAAATGCACTGATTGTGCTTTAGTCAAATTCATTTTGGCAGGGTCAGTCATTGAACCGCTACCGTCTAATACTAAAATTCCAAGTTGATGAAAAGTTCTTGGGGCAGTTATCTTGCCTACTTTGAAATCGTTTGACATGGTATTATTTGTTTTTGTTGTTTGTGATTTAATATTTGATGGTGTATTTAATTCGGTAATAAGTTTTTGAATGTTTGGGTCAACTACACAATTAATTTGCAAGTCTGGAATCATTAAAGTGTCGCCACTTGCACTTGGATAAACACTTCCTTTGAAAAGTCTTTGAGGCGTTTGGTTTTTGTCAAGCCATGAATATTGAGTTGTCAAATTTCTGAACCAGTCATTTGAAATTATAGAAGCATTGTCATTGTGTGCAGCCATAATAATAAAGTCGTCTGCTCTTGTTCCGCCTGGAGCCATTCTATATCTCATTTTGTCAGTGAGCATTTGTTTAATGGTAGATTTTTCAAAATTGTCTTTTGGCAGATGAATCACATTTGCATCAAAAAAAACAACATAATCGTGTCCTTGCTTTTTTAATTCTTTGCAAAGATTTAGTAGAGTTGCTAAAGAAAAATCGTTTGAATCTTTCCAATGGCAAACATTATTTCCGTCAATGTAAAATGTCATGATATTTTTTTTATTAGTTAAGAGTTTACGAATGTAGTGATAAAGTTTAATTGTAAGTATGTCCTTTGTGCGTTGGGGCAAAAGCAAATGTGAAGCAACTGTGCTTTGGCTTTTGGGTGGCGTTGCTTCTCTTTTGCTTTTGCGAAGGATGGCAAACACGGCTTGTCCGAAATTGTTCTGTCGTTCATTTTACTACTGTCTTTTAATGTTTGCACTGTCGCCATAGGGTTGCTGATAACGGCAGTCCGTCTAAAAACTCCATTATTTTTGCCAAATATAAAAAAAACGACATCATTAGGAGCAATTTAAGCCACTTGTTTTAAAAAGCTGTAGTTGAGATT
>ENA-ORBV01009755-ORBV01009755.1-microbial-mat-metagenome-genome-assembly--contig:-NODE-9755-length-15613-cov-14.610775_pt1 | contig 15613 bp, 11 predicted proteins | sample MGYA00237777_ERZ505514 | MGnify/ENA primary metagenome ERZ505514 (study PRJEB26160, sample SAMN06269048) | microbial mat metagenome | isolation source: Oligotrophic lake microbial mat | place... | reverse complement strand
GGATGACGCCGACGAGTGCTGCTGGGGGGGCCGCGGGCGGGCTGGGGTTCATGCTGCAGGACCGGGGTGAGCAGTTTGCACTCGTTCCCGGACACCCCAATGCGCTCGAGCCCGGCAAGAGGCCGTTTCACACGATCATCCCCGCGTTCATCACCAAGGACGGCAAGCCTTGGATGAGCTTTGGCGTGATGGGCGGGGCGATGCAGCCGCAGGGGCACGCGCAGATCGTCATCAATCTGATCGACTTCGGGATGGGCTTGCAGCAGGCGGGCGATGCGCCGCGGATCCACCACGACGGCTCGACGGAGCCTGCGGGGATGGTCAGGCCGATGACCGATGGTGGCGTATTGAACCTGGAGCCGGGCTTCCCAGAGGCGACGCTGCGCGAACTGGAACGTCGCGGCCACACGATCAAGCCGGCACCGATGCCGGTCTTTGGCGGATACCAGGCGATCCGGCGCGACCCTGTGACGGGCGTGTACTGGGGCGCATCGGAATCGCGCAAGGACGGGCAGGCGGCGGGGTACTGATCGCAACTGCTTTCTCCGCTCAACATGTGGAGGCTCGATGCTCCCGACGACGCACCAGTTTCTCGTCGCGATGACCTCCCTGGTGGCGTTGTGCGCGGGTGCCTTTGGCGCCCAGCCCGGCTCGCTCGCGTCCGAGGGGTTGCGGTGCGAGTACCTGGTGAATCCTCTTGGCGTCGAGGAAGCGAGCCCGCGACTGACGTGGATCGTTACGTCCGTCCGCCGCGCGGAGGTGCAATCGGCGTACCAGGTGCTGGTGTCGTCGACGCCGGAGTTGCTCGCACAGGACAAGGGTGACCTGTGGAACAGCGGCAGGGTCGAATCGAACCAGACCGCGCACATCGAGTATGACGGAGCGGCGTTGCCGTCACGGCAGGCATGTTACTGGAAAGTTCGCGCATGGGACCGCGACGGGCGCGAGGGCGCATGGAGCAAGCCTGCGGTGTGGGAAATGGGGCTTCTTGCGCCGACGGACTGGACGGCGGAGTGGATCGATGCCGCGCCGGCACCCGTGAGACTGCACATCGTCAATGCAACCTACTCCACGGATGACGGAGAAGTGGAGAAGGACGTCACGGACGTTGTCGCCAGGTTGATGAACGACAGGGGCGGCGACCTGGCAGTCACGAATGAGAGACTCGGCGGCGATCCGGCCTACGGAAAGCGCAAGCGGTTGCGTGTGGAGTATGTATACGAGGGCGTAGAGCGAGACGCCGAAGCGATGGAGGGTGGGTCTCTCGTGCTTCCGACGGGCCGCCTCCCCTACCTCCGGCGCGGCTTTGGAGTGTCGAAGCCGGTGACGAGGGCGCGGCTGTACGCGACGGCGCTGGGGGTGTATGAGATGAGCCTCAACGGAGCGCGCATCGGAGATCAGCACCTCGCGCCGGGCTGGACGGACTACCGCAAGCGGGTGCGGTACCAGGTCTACGACGTGACCGACCAGTTGGCACCGGGGGAGAATGTGCTCGGAGCGATGGTCGGGCCGGGCTGGTTCTGCGGGCGCGCCGGGCTGTTTGGGATCACGAAGTTTTACGGTGATGCGCCGGCACTCATCGCCCAGTTGGAGATTACCTACGCCGACGGCTCCACCGATCGCATTGTCACCGATTCCGCCTGGAAGACCCATGCCGGCCCGTTGCTGATGGCGGACTTGATGAACGGAGAGACCTACGACGCAACGCTGACGATCCCCGATTGGGACAGGCCGGTCCTCGATGAGAGCGGCTGGAGCGCGGCGACGGTCCGCAAAGAGGTACGGAATCTTGAGGCGGACATCTCAGAGCCGGTGAAGGTCATCGCAGAGTTGCCCGCGGTGGCGGTGAACCATCAAGAGCAGGGGAAGGCCGTCTTTGACCTCGGCCAGAACATGGTCGGCGTGGTGCGGTTGCGCATCAACGCGATCCGGGGCACCACCGTCACGATCCGCCACGGCGAGATGCTCAACCCGGACGGCACGCTGTACACCGCCAACCTCCGCGGCGCGGCGTGCACGGACACCTATACCTGCGATGGGAAGGGCGAGGAGGTCTGGCAGCCCCGCTTCACCTTTCACGGGTTCCGGTACGTCGAGGTCCGAGGCCTTGAAAACGCCCCCGATCTTGAAACGGTCACCGGTATCGTCCTTGGCTCGGCGATGCCGCCCGCCGGCGAGTTTTCTTGTTCCGACCCGCGCATCAATCAACTCCAATCGAACATCGTGTGGGGGATGCGCGGCAACTACCTCAGCATCCCCACCGACTGCCCGCAACGAGACGAGCGGATGGGATGGATGGCCGATGCGCAGGTGTTTCTACCCACCGCGGCCATGAACGCGGATGTCGCGGGGTTCATGACCAAGTGGATGACGGATGTGACCGATGCCCAGCGCGAAGATGGCGCGCACTCCGATGTCGCGCCCGTGACCAGGGGCCTGACCTACGGCACACCCGCCTGGGCGGATGCCGGGTCGATCGTTCCTTGGGCCGTCTACGAGACGTACGGGGACAAGCGCCTGTTGGAAAGGCATGTGGAGTCGATGCGGAGGTGGGTCGAATGGTGCCGCGATCACAGTACCGGACTGCTGCGTGACAAAGACCGCGGGAACGACTATGGGGACTGGCTCTCGATCAAGGCCGACACCCCGAAGGATGTTTTGGGCACGGCGTACTTTGCGCACTCGACGGACCTGCTGGCGCGGAGCCTGCGAGTCCTCGGGCAAGCGGACGAGGCCGCTAAGTACGAGCAACTGCTCGAAGACATCAAGGCTGCCTTCAATGCGGCGTATGTCACGCCCGAGGGCCGGATCAAGGGCGACACGCAGACGGTGTACATCCTTGGCTTGCGCTTCAACCTGCTCTCCGCGGTGAACCGCGAGCGGGCCGTGCGATTCCTCATTGACGATATCCGAGCGAAGGACGGGCACCTGTCCACCGGCTTCGTCGGTGTCAGCCACCTGCTGGCGGTGCTGAGCGAGAGCGGGAATGCGGCCATCGCGCACGAACTTTTGATGCAGGACTCGTTCCCCTCGTGGCTTTTCTCGGTGAAGCACGGCGCGACCACCATCTGGGAGCGCTGGGACGGCTACACGCCCGAGACCGGCCCGCACCCGGACATCGGCATGAACTCGTTCAACCACTATGCCCTCGGCTCATGCGGCAGGTGGCTCTTCGAGGGCGTTGCGGGGATCGGCCAGATGCGAGGATCGGTCGGGTTCGAGAGGATGGACATCCGTCCTCGGGCAGTTGGTCCGCTCACCTCCGCCAGCGCTTCATACCGATCGATCCGCGGCACAGTCTCCACTGCATGGAAGACCGCGGACAAGCAACTTACGCTGGAGGTGACCATCCCTGCGAACACCACCGCGTGGGTGCATATTCCCGCCGACAGTCACGGGTCGGTGAAGGAATCTGGAAACCTTCTGAGCGGCGCTGAGGGCGTTCAAGAGGTTTTGCAGGACGGCGGCACGACGGCGATCCATGTCGGATCGGGCACTTACCGTTTTGTCGCCCCGCGCGATCCGTTGTAGCGTCTTGTCACATCTGCAATACAGGCTCAGCCCGGAGCGTGGCGGCACACGCCTGAGCATGACCCATCGTGCGATGGGCCTCATCCCACGCGATCACGCCGAGGGCGTCGCGACCGGCTGGGAGCATAAGTTGAATCGCATCCGCGGGACCGCCGAGTTGCTGCCCAAGCCAGCCCGCTGATCGGTATACTGCCGAACACACTCGCCGCGATCGCGGCCCAAGGAGACCTCCAATGGCGTATGTCGATGGATTCGTGCTGGTCATTCCCAAGAAGAACATGCCGGTGTACAAGCGCATGGCCAAGGCCGCGTCGAAGGTGTGGCACGAGCACGGAGCGCTTGAGTATCGCGAGTGCGTTGGCGACGACATGAAGGTGAAGATGGGCCTGCCCTTCCCAAAACTCGCCAAGGCGAAGCCGAGCGAGACCGTGGTGTTCTCCTGGATCGTGTACAAGTCCAAGGCGGATCGCAACCGCGTGAACAAACTGGTGATGAAGGACCCGCGGCTCGCGGAGATGTGCGACCCGAAGAACATGCCGTTCGATCTGAAGCGGATGTCCTACGGCGGGTTCAAGGTGATGGTCGAGGCCTGAGGAGCCAGAAGGAACTCAGAGTCAGCAGAGATAGCAGAGAGCGAGCAGAGAAAGGCAGTGACAGACCGGAGAGTGACTTGGAATCGCACTGCGATGTGGAGTTGCCCTATTCGGCGCGCGGATGAGTTCTTCGGCCCAGGTTTGAGGCAGGAGTTTTAATGAGCACTACTGAGCAGGCGCGCGCATGTTGCGCCGGTCTCCAGGAAGTTGTTCTGGGCGGGGTGCTTGGTAAGCGCGCTGCCCGTGCTGGTGCTGGTGTTCAGCGGCGTTATGAAACTGGTGAGACCACCTGTACTTACCGAGGGGTTTGCGCAACTTGGATGGCCGGAGCGGTTTGCAATTCCGTTGGGGATCGTTGAGTTGTTCTGTACGGCCGTGTACCTCGTGCCGCGCACGGCGGTGCTGGGCGCGATCCTTCTGACGGGCTATCTCGGCGGTGCGATGGCCACGCACGCTCGGCTGGGGGAGGCGTTCTTCCTACCCATCGTGGTCGGGATGCTGGTGTGGCTGGGTTTGTTCTTGAGGGATACGCGGATACGGGCTCTGATCCCGTTCCGGGCGTAGGTGCGTCGATGAAGAGGAACTCAGAGGAAGCAGAGTAAGCGGGCGGAGCGGAGATAGAGAAAAGATTGACAGAGCGAAGGAGCGTTCTGAAAACGCCTCGCTCGGGGCGTTTACTGAGGTATGTTGGGGTATGGTCATTTCTGCTTCCTGCGCAGCGTTCGTCAGTTCTGCTGTGGCCTTGACGGGGTTCGGGTCCGCAGCGCTGGCGCAGACCACCTACTACGTCGCGCCACCCGCTTCGGGCGGTGCGGACGCGAACTCGGGCACGCTCGGTGCGCCCTGGGCGACGCTGCAGCGAGCGGCCAACGGGCGAGTTCCGGGGGACACCGTCATCGTTCTGCCGGGCACCTACGCGGGGTTCAATGTCGGTGGGGGGGTGAGCGGGACGGCGGCAGCGCCGATTACTTTCCGCGGCACACGGGGGGGGGGCCAAGCCAGGAGTGGCTGAGCATCGTCAACTCTCAGGCCGCGACGTTCAACGGCCAGAGCCACCACGCGCGGATCAACATGGACACGGTGTCGTGGATCGTGATCGAGGACTTCGAGGTCACGGGGTCAAACGACCAGCGTGTGAGCAAGGCGGGTGTCCGCGCGGTCGCGCCGGCGGGGTCCGCGGCGGGGAACATCGCGGTGCGGCGTTGCCACATCCACCACAACGGCGAGTGGGGCGTGTTCACCGGCCACGTCAATGCGATGCTGCTGGAGCAGAATCTTATTCACGAGATGTGGGACGAGCACGGCATATACCTCTCCAACTCCGGCGACAACCATATCGTCCGGGACAACGTGATCTGGGGGAACTCGTCCAACGGCCTGCATGTGAACTCGGATGCGTCGCAGGGGGGTGACGGGGTGATGCGGAACGTGCTGGTGGAGCGGAACACGCTGTACAGCAACGGGGGCGGAAGCACCTACATCGACGGCGGGGGGGTCTCCAGGACCAGCGTGGGGGGCGGGTCGGCGGTGAACTTCGACGGTGTGCGCGATTCGATCATCCGTAACAACCTGATGTACGACAACCGTGCCAGCGGCATCTCGCTGTACCGCATCGACGGGTTGCTGGGCGCGGGGAACAACCTTGTCGTGAACAACACCATCCACAACGCCGCGAGCGGACGGTGGTGCGTGAACATCTCCGATGGCAGCACCGGCAACACCGTGTTCAACAACATCCTGCTGAACAACCATTCGTTCCGCGGGGCGATCTTCGCCTCGGCGGACAGTCTGCCCGGCCTGGTGAGCGATTACAACATCGTGATCGACCGGTTTGATCGAGGGGCGGGTGTGGTCTCGCTCGCAACTTGGAGGACGCAGACGGGGCAGGATGCACACTCGACCGCGCTCGCCGCGGCGGCGTGGCCGGGACTGTTTGCGAGCCTTGCGGGCGCAGACTACCGGCTGGCATCGGGCAGCGCAGCACGCAACGCGGGGGCCGCATCGCTCAACGGGCGTGCCGCGCCGGCGGATGATTTGCTCGGCAATGCACGCCCGCGGGAGGCGGTGTTCGACATCGGGGCATTCGAGTTTGGCGCAGCGGTGCCGTGCCAGGTCGAGTTCGACGGTGTGCCGGGCGTCGGTGTGCCGGACATCTTCGCGTTCCTGGCGCTGTGGTTCGCGATGGATGTCCGCGCGGACTACAACGGCTCGGGCGGGACGCCGGATGTGCCGGATATCTTTGCGTTTCTGGCCGCGTGGTTTGAGGGGTGCTGAACGAAGGGTGGCCGCCTACGATCGCCTTCCCCACGGGGTGTAGCGCAGCTTGGTAGCGCGTTTGACTGGGGGTCAAAAGGTCGTGGGTTCAAATCCCGCCACCCCGATTCAATCAAAGACCCCGCCCATCTGGCGGGGTCTTTGATTGAGATGAGTTGCAGGATCTGACCTACGACTGCGGGCGAAGCCCGCAAAGTCGTGGGTTCACGCCGAGCACAGCGAGGCGCCGCGGAGCGAAGCGACGCGAAATCCCGCCACCCCGACTTTTCTGTAAGAGAAGCCCTTCGACGAGCACGTCGAAGGGCTTTCTCGTTGAAAACACGGCACTTGCGCCATCGAGGGTGCAGTTCAAACAGACGATTTCGAGGATTCGCCGCTTCGTGGCGTAATCGATTGACGATCCAAACGCCCGTGAGCTCAGAGCTTGCGGGCGATTTCGTTGGCGGCGTTGACGCGGCCTGCGAGTTGTCAAGAGCGATAATCGACCGTCGGTTCGGGTGCACGCCGTTCGGCCGCGCGTCCCGGCCTCACTTCTTCCGCGTGGCGATGGTGCTGCCGCCCGCGTGAGAGGCGAAGCGGTCGATCGTGCCATCGGCCGCGGTGAGAAACTCGATGGAAGCGTTGTTCTGGCCCTTGACTCGGAACGTCATGCCGCCGACGGGGACGAGATCGCGAGCCTGGCCGAGTTGGACCAACTGGAGCACGCCGTCTTCGCGCACCTGGATTGTTACCTCGATCCCGTTCAGTTCGTAGCGGCCCGTGAAGCGCTTGAGGTTGATCGGGTCGAGCAGCTCCGCGGGCGGCTTGCGCGTGAACAGGATCGGATCGGTGTTCGGCTCCAGCGGCACGGACACCGCCGAAACCTCGCCCGCGAGGTCGGTAATGAACTGCACCCGGCTCTGGTTGAGGCGCGACGTCTTGTCGCGCGGCGTCTGGAACACCTCGTAGTGCCAGTGATCGAGCGGGGCGGTGAAGCCGTGGATCGTGACCCGCAGGCGGTCGCCGTCGCGGGCGATCTCGAGCGTGCCGTAGGCCGGTTCGGTGTAGGTGCCCGCGTAGTCGTCGAGCGCGTGCCCGGGTGTAGTATTCGGCTTGCGATCCGAGACACCCGCGGCCAGGGCCGCCTCTTCGCCCGCGAGCGTCTTGCGCTCCACCTCGGCGAAGCGGTCGACCATCTTCGCCGAGGGGAGACCCAGCAGCCGGTCAAGAATCTCGTAGGGCAGCCCATCACGCAGGCGGCTGGCGGACCGGTTAGTGAGGACGACGATCCCGATGCGCTCCTTGGGCGCAAACATCACCGTGGCGGCCGCGCCGGGCATATTGCCGCCGTGATGGGCGATCTCGATGCCCCGGTACGTCTCGATGAATAGGCCCATCCCGTAACTGCGGAAGCCGATCTCGGGGAAGGGCGAGGGCCCAATCGGCGTGACCGGCTGCATCATCATGCGGACATCGCTTTCCTGCAGCACGCGCTGCCCGCCAAACTCGCCGCCGGCGAGCATCATCCGCAAGTGGGCGGTCATGTCCCTCGCCGTCGATGTGATCGTGCCCGTCGGCCCCATGCCCTCAACCGAAACGAACTCGTCGCGCACGATCCGCCGGTCGTTGTCGAGTTTGTACCCCTTCGCCGCATCCGCATCGGCGGCCACTTCGGCGAGCGAGAAGCCCGAGCGGTTCATGCTCAGCGGCTGGAAGAGCGAGGTGCGCACCAGCGTCTCCCAGTCGCTCCCGGCGATGCGGCCGCCTAGGTACCCCGCCGTCATGAACATGAAGTTGTTGTACTGAAATGTGGTGCGGATGTCCTTGTTGAAGGGCAAGTAGCGCAGCCGCCCGTAGAACTCTTCGCGGTCGAGCGTGCTGCCGAACCACACGAAGTCATGCCGCGGCAGGCCGATGCGGTGCGTCACAAGGTCCTTGGGCGTGGCGTGCAGCGTCGCGTAGTCGTCGTGGAGACGGAAGTCGGGGAGGTAGTCGCGGACCGGCTTCTCCCACTCCAGTTTCCCCTGACGGACCAGCGTGCCCAGCGCGGCGACCGTGAACTGCTTGGTCACCGAGGCGATCTGCTGCTTGGTGTCGGGCGTCATCGGCGCGCCCGCCTCGACATCCCGCAGTCCATACCCCTTTAGCAGCACGACCTCATCGCCCACCACCACGCCCACCGAAACGCCGGGAATCTTCTGATCGACCAGCGCCCGCTCGATGACAGCGTCGAGACCCTCCAACCCCTTCGGGTCGGGCGGCGCGATGAAAGACACTGCGACCAGGAGCATGGCAAGGACGTTCATGGGGGTCTCATTTCGATGGTGAGGTCGGACAGAAAAGCGATGCGATGGCAGAGTGTACAGCCACTGCGAGCGTGCCAAGGTGGGTGTCACTGTTGTGTTTCTGGTCGAGTTTGCGCAGGTTCATGCAGGGGTGCAGTCGCGTGCCGGGAAAGATTTGAGCAGGGTGGGACGATCACTGCCCGCGCTGGGCACCTCCAAGCCTCCGCCCCCTCACGCACTCATTCTCGCGAGCAGTATCGCGTTGGCGCTCAGCAAACCGCCTATCCCCGCCTCCCACACCCTAACGCCCTCCAAGAAAAGTTCTATTGGTGTACTGTCACCCCGACTTAGACACAAACGCCCGTGAGCCAAAGCTTGCGGGCGTTTGCGTTGGTGCCCAATGGTGCCTATTTCCGGGCCGGCTGCGATGCGTTGACCTCCGCACGCCAGTCGCTCACGAAGATCAGCCCCGGCTCATCCTCCGGTTCATCCTCGGTGATCATGAGGAATCGCTCGCGCGGGGCGTCGATGGCGACGATCTGCGCTCTCTCCTCAAGCGGCTTGCCGCCGAGCAGTGGCTTGGGCACGCCGACATCCAGTTCGCCGTCTTTGACCGTAACGGTCGCTGACCACGCTCGCCTGGTTGCGTCGATCCACGCCAGTTCGTTGTCTCCGAGCCAGCCGTAGTCGGATGTGACCATGGAAGGGGATACAGCGAGCGGCGATAAGGGCACGGGGTAGGTCGCAACCTTGAGCGTCCCGCGATATGCGAACGGGCTGTTCAACTTCACTTCCATGTACGCCACCACCTGCCCCGTGGGAGAGAGCCGCGGCAGGATCTCATTCTCAGGGGTCGTCATCATCGCGACAGGTCGCTGATCCTTGCCGAGGGCAAGGGTCATGAGGTCGCCGATCTTGTCGCGGTTGTACCACTGCGAGAACAGGAGCGTGCGTCCATCGGGTGTCAACGAACTAAGCATGTACTCGAACCCGGCCTCGCCCCAGAGCACCTGCGGCGGTCCGCCGCCGGTGAGCGGGACGCTCACGATGTTGTAGCCAGCACCGCTCGTCGCGGCGCACAAGATGCTCTGTGTGCCCGGCGACCAAATGGGGACGCCTACTGCTGACCACTTGGGATCGCTGATCGGCGCGAGCGTGCCACGCTCGAGATCGAGCATGGCAAGAGATCGCTTGATCTGACTGCTGACCAACGCGACCACGGCCCGTCGTCCGTCGGGAGAGAGGGTGGCGAACGTATTCCCAGGAGGCATGGCGAGCGGTTCGATCAAGATCGACGAACGCTCACCTTCGCGACTCAGCCACGCCAATCGCGACTGGCGATCGCGAGCGAAGGGTTGGTACACCAGCGTGCCATGTGCGCTGATGCTCATATTGACAATCTGCCTTTGGTAACTGAAATGCACGTTGGCCGCGATGGGTTGAGCGACACCCGAGAGTTCGAGCAGGCGCGGATCAAAGGGCTGGACCATCAGGTTGTTGTCGCGGACAAAGACAAGGTGGCCGGGCTCTACGAAGGACGCCTCGGACTCGCTCGGCAGCACCAGCGTGATGTCCTTGGTCCCGGGATCGAAGGCGTAGACGCCGGGCACAGCGCCTTGCAGGAGGTACAACAGGAATCGCTCGCCATCGGGCAGCATGTGCGGCAGGCGGTGCGATTCATCGGGTGTCCGGGGCGTCGTGATCGATGTCGGAGCACCGCCCGCATCATTCACAATCGAGAGTCCGCCCACGGCACTCGGCGCAAAAACGATGGTCCCCTTGCTGCCCCAGGTTCCGCCGCGGCCGGCCGGTGCATCGCAAAGCACCCGCACGATCCCGTCGGCGAGATCCACGCGCTTGAGCTTGCTGCTCGCGAAGAAGGCGATGGACTTACCATCGGGCGACCAGAAGGGATAGGTCGCGTCGGCTGTGCCCTGGATCGGGCGGAACTCCAGGCGCGATACATCCCGCAGGAACAGGCTGACCGCCGCGGACTCGTCCAGCGGCCTGGCGGCCACGACGACCTGCGACCCCTCCGGTGAAAGCGCCACCGAGCGGTCGTTGATGCGATATGTCATGCCCTTGGGGAGTTCGAGCGTTGCCCGGACCACCTGACCACGGCTGGCTTGTGCGCCGGTCGGGTCGGGCTTCGGCCTGAGAAGCCACGCAATGACGACCGCAGCGATCGCGAGCAGCGATGCCGTTGCAAGAAATCCTGGCGAACGCCACCACGGGCGCAGACCCGCGGAGCTCTGGGCGGTCTCTCGCGGCTCGGCGATGGCCCGATCGAGTTCGAGCCGCGCATCGCCGATGTCGTGCAGCCGCTGCTTGCGGTCCTTGGCGAGGCAGTTTGTGAGCAACTCGCGCACGCGCCGCGGCGTGTTCGGCGGCAGCAGATTGAGGTCTGTCTCCTTGTGCAGCGTCGCGCCGATCGCATCGGCGACCGTCTCGCCGCTGAAGGGCTGTGCTCCGGTGAGCATTTCGTAGAGCACGCAGCCGAAGGAAAAGATGTCGGAGCGTTTGTCCACCGGCTTGCCCCGCGCCTGCTCGGGCGACATATAGCCCGCGGTGCCCATGATGACGCCGGGGATAGTCGGAGAGTGACGAGGTGGTGACGTCACGGTCGGCGAATCCGCCCTGGCGACGGCGTTGGTCGAAGATGGCGAGCCCTCAGCGGTTCGTGCCAAGCCGAAGTCGAGCACCTTGACCACGCCCTCGTTCGTGACCATCACGTTGCCCGGCTTCAGGTCTCGATGGACGATCCCCTTCTCGTGCGCGGCTTCAAGGGCCTCGGCGATCTGTTTGGCGAGTGTGAGCGACTCGGCAACCGGGATCGGACCTGCGGTTAAGCGATCCGCCAGCGTCTCGCCTTCGATGAACTCTAGAACCAAGTACTGATTACCGTCGACAGATTCCAAGCCATAAATGCCGCCGACGTTGGGGTGATTGAGCGAGGCCAACACCTTGGCCTCGCGCTGGAAGCGGGCGAGGCGGTCGGGGTCAGCGGCGAGGTCGCCGGGCAGCGCCTTGATCGCCACCTGCCGGTCTAACTTCGTATCCGTGGCGAGATACACCACGCCCATGCCGCCACGGCCGAGTTCACGCTGGATCTGGAATGGGCCGATGGCCGTGGGGTGCATTGGGGCAGAGTGTACGGGACTGTTTCGCTCTTCGCACCCGCCTGAGCCGCAGAGACTCGTTGAGGTGCATAAAGACGTAGTCGATGGCGAGGTTGACCCGCCGGAGGTACTCCACCTGGGTTAAGACGCTGTTTTTCGCGGCCATTCGCAAGATTTGGCAAGAACTCCACACTTCAACCTTGTACCATCGGTGCTCATACTTCCCCAATACTGACGGGCAGCATGTGGCCGTCCGGTGGTAGGGGGGCGGAGCCGCCAATGAACCGATGTATCCTGGCCCTCTTCATATGTCTCCTCGCCCATGCCCACGCCGGCTGCGCATCGACGCAGGAAGTCAAACCCCGAACCAGTCAAGCAAAAGGAGAGAAACAAATGCAACTCGGCAACTTCTCGGTGAGCCTTGCGGTCAAGGATCTCGCCGCGTCCCGTGCGTTTTATGAGAAACTCGGTTTTCGGCAGGTCGGGGGCGATCCGGCGCACAACTACTTGATCATGCAGAATGAGACCAGCACGATCGGTCTTTTCCAAGGGATGTTCGAGAAGAACATCCTGACGTTCAACCCCGGCTGGGACCGCAACTGCGGCACCCTCCCCGAGTTTGAAGATGTGCGAGACATTCAGCGGACGCTGAAGGGCAAAGGTCTGACGCTGACGACACAGGCCGATGAGTCCACGACCGGTCCCGCAAGCCTCACGCTGACCGATCCCGATGGGAACACGATCCTGCTCGATCAGCATGTCCCCGGTCCTGCCGCTCCGCGGAAGTAATCGACACGTGCTTCAGATGGATTCGCGATCGAACATCAATGTGCGGAACTGACAGGATTGGGGGCGAGATGGCAACGGGCCAAAATTGATCACGCGCCGCCCGGCTCCCGCCTCGACCGATCCGGGAACCAATACTCAAAGAGGTTGTCATCAGGGTCGTAGCAGTAGTATGAACGGCCCTTGAGCCGGTTGTCCCACACCTGCGGCCCATGCACCCGGAGGCCCGCGTTCCTCGCCCGTTCCAGGAATCCATCCGGCGTCGGTTCGAGGGCTTGCAACGCAAAATGCACGGGGCCGAATCGCGCGCCCGCCGGTCTGGGCGAGTACTCTTCAAACAGGAGTGTGCCCCTGCGCAGGCCCAGCCACTGCGGATGTTCAAGCGAAATGGTGGCAAATGAGGCCCACTCATCGGTAGGCTCGGTCCGCAACACCAGTCCGACAACATCACGATAAAATGTCACGGCCTCAGAGATGTTCTTCACCACCAGCACGATCTCATGGATACCGGCGCTCAGCATGGCCAAGAGCATAGGAGTAGAACGCGGCAATCCACGCATCGTTCGCGTCCCCCGCAAGACGCCGATGCTTGTGATCCCGTGCGCTCGCCGCACCATCGCGCTCGGCCCCGGCGGGGCAACGACTTGCCGAGGTTCTTACGGACTTGAGCATTCGCGACGAACGCGGCGCCGCAAAGCCCCGCCAGTGGGGCCGCGCCGTCGCGGTGCTTGTCGCCCGATGCTGAAAACGTCAGCGAACCGCGCCGGAGTTCAGGGCGTCACCGGCGTCTCTCGCGCGGTATGATCGTCCTCTCCCCGGTTCCGCACTGACCCCATCCGTTCAAAGGGATCCTTTCATGCCCACCAGAGCTTTCGCCGCGACTTCCGCCACATCTCCCCTTGGCCCCTTCACGGTCACGCGGCGGGAGCCCACGCCCCGCGATGTCGAGATCGACATCCTGTTCTGCGGCGTCTGCCATAGCGACCTGCACTTTGCCCGTAACGAATGGGGCTTCACCGCCTACCCGGTGGTGCCCGGGCACGAGATTCTCGGACGCGTGAAGCGCGTGGGCAAAGAGGTGACAAGGTTCAAGGCGGGCGACATCGCGGCGGTCGGGTGCCTTGTGGATTCCTGCCGCACCTGCTCCAGTTGCACGCGCGGCCTTGAGCAGTTCTGCCTTGGTGGCCCGGTATTCACCTACAACGGGCCCGACAAGCACTCGGGCGCAATGACGTTCGGCGGCTATTCCGAGAGCGTCGTCGTCGATGAGGCCTTTACGCTCAAAGTGCCCGCGAACCTCGACCCCGCGCGGGCCGCGCCCCTCCTGTGCGCGGGGATCACCACCTACTCGCCGCTGCGCAAATGGGGCGCCGCCAAGGGAAAGAAAGTCGGCGTGGTTGGCCTGGGCGGGCTTGGCCACATGGGTGTCAAGTTTGCCCACGCCTTCGGCGCCCACACCGTGCTCTTCACCACCTCCGAGCGCAAGATCGCCGATGGCAAGCAGCTCGGAGCCGATGAAGTGGTCATCTCAAAGAACGCCGACGCGATGGCCGGGCACACCGGCAGTTTCGACATGATCCTCGACACCGTCTCCGCCGATCACGATGTCAATGCGTACCTCAGCCTGCTCGGGCTTGACGGCACCATGGTCATGGTCGGGGTTCCCCCCAACCCCCAGCCCGTGGGCGTCTTCAACCTTCTGATGCCCCGCCGCTCCCTCGCCGGCTCGCTCATCGGCGGCATCGCCGAGACGCAGGAAATGCTCGATTTCTGCGGCAAGCACAATATCGCGTGCGACATCGAACTTATCCGAATGCAGCAGATCAACGAGGCCTATGACCGCATGCTTAAGAGCGATGTGAAATATCGGTTTGTGATTGACATGGCTTCGTTGAAGGCGTGAAACGTCCGGGATGAGGTATCGTGCGCCGTCTCACGGCGTCACGGGTTGTCCACGACGCGAGTAATCTTCGAGACGTGCAGGGTATCGGCGTACTGCTGGAAGCGGGAAGCCTTCCCATTCACGATGCGCCAAACGTGGGCCATCTGCGTGTTCTGTTTGCGGCCCGTTGCTTTGAAGACACCTTGGTAGCGACCCAGGACAACGATTGTGTCTCCGGCATCCAGGATTTCATGAACAGTCACCGCGAACCCCTCCCACTCGGTGATGCACCGCCCGAACACGCCGTTGACCACCGCCTCGTGTCCGATGTAGGGATTACCATCCGCGTAGGGAAAGTTCTCCGCCTCGTTCCAGACAATATCGGGACTCATGCGAGCCAGCACGTTTGCGAGATTGCCCGCCGCGAAGGCGTCGTAAATGCCTTGAACTAACTCAACATTTTGCGTGGACATGGATATTTCTTTCACTTTGGGCAACAATCGTCCGGGCTTCGGTGAGAACGAACCAAGGCCGCGGCGGCGGAGTGTACGGGTGTTCTCGACATGTCTGCGAAAACTCGTTCGTCGGCCAACGCTTCGATCGAAGTAGCGGCCGTTAAGGTAACGAGACCGACGGATCGACGGAGCGTGAAATGGCGACCCTTGACATCGGCGTCCTTGTAATCGCGGTTTCGATGAGTCATGCGGATTGCGCAAACCTCCTGCCGCCATTGCAATCAGCGCGTGCGCGACTCATGGGAAACTCGCAGTGAAAATCTCGGATCAGGCTCCGGGCCTCGCCGATTTTGAGGCCGCCAAGGTCTTCCAGCGCTCTTACCGCGGCAGTGCATCGAAGAACGCCGCGGCCGCCGCCCCATCCAGCACCGGCATGGGTCTGGGCCTGCCCATCTGCGATGGCATTCGCTCGCACGGCGGCCGCATCTGGGCCGAGCCAAACTCGTCCAAGGGTGTCGCCTTCATGTTCTCGCTGCCGGTCGCGCATCCCAGCCGGCGCTCCCGGTCGAGACACCGCCCGAGACGATTGCGCTGTACGCCGGGGGTGTGCCATGAACAACGATCGCGCAACTCCCATCATTCCCATCATTCCCATTTCTCCCAAGACGCCCACCCCGCCCCACGGCCACAGCGCGCTCGTCCTCATCAT
>ENA-ORBV01009752-ORBV01009752.1-microbial-mat-metagenome-genome-assembly--contig:-NODE-9752-length-15619-cov-4.777120_pt1 | contig 15619 bp, 12 predicted proteins | sample MGYA00237777_ERZ505514 | MGnify/ENA primary metagenome ERZ505514 (study PRJEB26160, sample SAMN06269048) | microbial mat metagenome | isolation source: Oligotrophic lake microbial mat | place... | reverse complement strand
TTTCAAGCAGAAGACGGCATACGAGATTCGCCTTAGTCTCGTGGGCTCGGAGATGTGTATAAGAGACAGCGCCTCAGGCGTCGGGTACGCGGTCTGGTACACCGCGCTGCGCGGCCTCCGTGCCACCAGTGCCGCCAGCGTGCAGCTCAGTGTGCCCGTGCTGGCGGCACTTGGCGGCGTGCTCCTGCTCGGCGAGCCACTCACGCTCAGGCTCGCCCTGATGGGCGCCGCGATACTCGGTGGTGTGGCGCTCGTCGTCCTGATACCGGCGCGACCTCAGGCCGTCGAGTAGCCGCGTTCCAGCAGAAACGCTGCGATCACCGTCTGGTCGTCGATCACCTCGACCGTCCCAGGCTTCAGCCCCACTCGGACGAGCATCCCCGTTCCCGTCGTCGTTGCAATCACGATCGAATCGGTGGTGAGGCAGACGATCTCCGCATCTTCCGCCAGTTGGCCAGGGTGGCCGCTGAAGTGCATCGCGGCACCCTCGCGCAGTTCGACGCCGAGGCTCTCCGGACCGGTGACGGTCCACGTCGCACCGGTGAAGAGCACCACGTCGTTCCGACCGAGTCCGAACTCGCCCGCAGCGTCGCGCGGCGGGGGGGCGTTCGGATCCACGCTGGCGTTCAGGCGAAAGGTCTCGAAGGCTTCCTCGACATCCGCGGCTTCGGTTTCGATGCGGATGGCCTCGCCGGTCACCAGATGCACGGTGACGGCCTTCTCCTCGCTCGTGATACCGTGCCAGACCCCGCGCGCAAGCCGCAGCGCTTCCTGCGTCTCTTCCGTCGCCAGAAACCGATACTCGCGCATCAGGCCCGCCGCGGCATCAGCACCGTATAGTCGAAGTCGAGGACCACGGCCGGGTGGTAGGCGCCCTCAGCGTCCTGATACGGGAAGTCGGTGCAGGCGTGATCCTTCGCCGCCACCGTTCGGATGCGCAGCGCACCGATGTCCTCGCGATCCGGCAGCTCCATGCGCGCGAGAATTTCCGACCAGGCGTAGATGGTGTCACCCGCAAATGATGGCGCGGTGTGGCGACCGCCGTTAATTGCAGCGACGCAGAGGGCGTTGCCCAACCCATTGAAGCTCAACGCGCGTGCCAGGCTGAGCACATAGCCACCGTAGACGATGCGTCGGCCGAATCGTCCCTCGCGCTCGACGTGCTGGTTGAAGTGCACCCTCGCCGTGTTCTGGAAGAGTCGGGCCGCCATCATGTGTTCGGCCTCCTCGATCGTCATGCCATCGACGTGATCGATCTTCTCGCCGACGTGGTAGTCATCCCAGAGAAAGGGGCTCCCGGCCAGTGCGGTATCGTAGGTGCCCGGTTCGATCTCGAATGGCACATGCAGATCGGCCGCGTCGACCGCATCATCGAGCGTCGGGATGACGATCACCGGGGCCGGGGCGTCTGACTGGCGTTTGCGCACCATCACCCAGCGAACGTAGTCGAGCACCATGTCGCCAACCTGATTCACGCCGATCGATCGGACGTAGACGACGCCAGTCTTTCCGTCCTTGTTCTCCTTGACGCCGATCACCGTCGAGGTGGTGGAAAGCGTGTCGCCGGGATACACCGGTACGCCGAACCGACCGTTGGCGTAGCCGAGGTTGGCGATCGCATTCAGCGAGATGTCGGGCACCGTCTTGCCGAAGACGACGTGGAACGCGAGCAGACTGTCCACCGGCGCGCCACCGAGTCCGACGCTGGCGGCGAATGGATCCGACGAGGGAACCGCGAATCGTCCGCCGAACAGCGCCGTGTACATCGCGACTTCGCCCTCCGTCACCGTGCGCGGCGTGGCGTGGATCATCTCCTGTCCGACCGAGAAATCCTCGAAGAAGTTGCCCTGCTGCGTCTTCGAGACGGGAGCCGATTCAGAACTCATATGCCGCCGCCAGCGCAGGGTCCTTGCGCGCCACCAGTCGTGCCAGATCGACGATCACCTTGGCCTGCTTCCAGGTCGCGTCGTCCTGCATCTTGCCGTCGATCATGGCCACACCGCTGCCGTCGGGCATCGAGTCGAGGATGCGCTTCGCGAAGAGCACCTCATTCACGTCCGGGCTGAACACGCGCTTCGCGATCGCGATCTGATTTGGTGCCAGCGACCAGGCGCCGCTGCATCCCATGATGAATGCGTTGCGGAACTGCGCCTCGCAACCGGCTTCGTCCTTCAGGTCGCCAAACGGGCCATAGAACGCACGGATTCCGTTCGACGCGCAGGCGTCCACCATCTTCGCCACGGTATAGTGCCACAGATCCTGCTGCGCGAACGGCCGGTCTGCCTGGCCCGGCAGCGGATCGGCCAGCACTCCATAGAACGGGTGCCCGCCGCCAACGCGCGTCGTCTTCATGCCACGTGACGCCGCCAGATCCGCCGGCCCGAGGCTCATGCCGTGCATCCGCGGGCTGGCGCACGCAATCTGCTCCACATTCTTCACGCCTTCGGCCGTCTCGAGCAGTGCATGCAGCAGGATCGGCTTCGTCACGCCGTAGCGCGCTTCGAGGAGTGCCAGATACTGATCGACAAAATGAATGTCCCACGGTCCTTCGACCTTCGGGATCATGAACACATCGAGTCGATTGCCAGCCTCCCGCACGATCTGGTCGAGATCGTCCAGGAACCAGGGGCTGTTGAGACAGTTCACCCGGACCCAGAGTGCGGTGTCGCCCAGATCGATGGCGTTGGCCGCTTCGATGAATCCCTTGCGCGCAGCCTCCTTCGCATCGACCGGAATCGCATCCTCCAGATTGCCGCAGAGCACATCGACCTGCCTCACCGTTTCCGGGAGCTTGGCGCGGATCTTCTCCAGATGCGGCGGGAAGAAGTGGACGACGCGCTCGGGACGGACCGGCAGCTCGCGCAGGGGTTTCGGGGCCCCGATTGCGAGCGGCTTGTAGAAATTCGCAGGGAGCTTCACAGCACGATCTCCAGGTGGTGGTTCAGCACGCAGCAACGCCGCGGGCGGTGCTCAACTGCGGGGGCCTGCCACGATGCCATCATCGTGCAGGAGACCCACGTCGCGTTCGGTCAATCCAAGAATATCCAGCAGAATCTCATCGGTGTGCTGGCCGAGCCGCGGAGCCGGAGCCACGGGAACGCGCTCGACGCGGCTGAAGTGCAGCGGCGATGCCGGCGTGAGCAGGTCACCCACACCCGGCTGGTGCAGCATGGCAAACATGGGGTTGTCGGCGGAGAGGTCGGTGTCGTGTGCGATGGCCTGCCTCACCGTGCGATAGGGCGCCCAGGTCACGCGCGCCGCATCGAGTGCCGTGCCGGCTTCGTGCAGTGTACGAGTGGCAAACCATGGCGCGAGGAGCAAGGCAATCGCTTCGCGTGCCCGGAATCGGTTGCCCTCGTCGTCCAGATCGAGCGCCAGTCGCGTGCCCAGTGCCGCGAGTGCATCGGCGCTGCCGGTTGCCGTCACCAGCGTCTTCCACTGCATGTCCGTCAGCCCCACCACCATGGCGCGCTCGCCATCGCGTGTGACGAAGTCGCGGCCGAACGCACCGAAGAGATAATTGCCATACCGCGATCGATCGCTGTCATTGACCATCACTTCGGCAATCATGCCGAGGTGCCCCAGCATGGCGAGCCCGACGTCCTTCAGGGCCAGCGTGACGAGTTGGCCGGCGCCATGCCGCGTGCGATGCCGGTCGGCGGCCAGGATGGCGACGGCAAGCAGGTTGCCCGCAATGGCATCCCACGCCGGAAAGACGTGATTCACCGGCTCCACGGAATCCGCGGGGCCGGTCAGCGCCGGAAATCCGATGGCAGGGTTGACGGTGTAATCCACTTCCGACCCACCATCGCGTCGACCCAGCAGGTTGACCATGATCAGGTCGGCCCGGTGGGCCGAGAGCTGCTCGTAACTCAGCCATCCCCTGGCGGGGAAGTTCGTGCTGAAAATGCCAGCGTCGGGTCCGGGTGCGGCGATCAACCGTGTCAGGAGCTCCTGACCGCGCGGCGACCGGAAGTCCACCGCGATCGAGCGTTTCCCCTTGTTCAGACCCGTCCAGAAGAGACTGTGCGCACCGTCATTGGTGAGCGGCCAGCGACCAAAGTCGAGCCCACCGCCGATCGGATCGAACCGGATCACATCGGCGCCAAGCTGCGCCAGCGTCATTCCACCGAGTGGCGCCGCAACGAACGCCGATCCCTCCACCACCCGCAGTCCGTGCAGAATGCCGGTCATGGGAGTCGCCCTGGTGGTACGTTGAACGGTCGGTGTGGCATCCTCAGATGACACGCTTCGCGCGAAGATCGGCAATCTGCGCCGACGTCATCCCGAGCACGTCCGTCAGCACCTCTTCCGTGTGCTCGCCGAGCTTCGGGCCCAGGCTGCGAATACTCCCCGGTGTCTCGGAGAGGGCAGGGACGGGGGATGGCACGATGATCGACTCGCCCGTCTCCGGATCGTCGAAGGACACGAGATTCCGGCGGGCATGAAACTGCCGATCACCAAAGATGTCGGCGATGTTGTTGAGCGGTCCCGCCGGTGTGTCGGTGGCGTAGCACCGTTCGAGCACCTGCTCCCGCGTCAGTGATCCGCACCAGTCGCGAACGATCTCGTTCACATCGTGGCGGTGCTCCAGTCGGGTCTTCTGTTCGCCGTAGGTACTCGATGCCGCCAGCTCCGGTCGCCCCATCGCCATCGCGAGGCGTCGGAACAGCTTGTCGGTAGCGGTCGAGATGGCGACCCACTTGCCATCCTTCGTGGCAAAGTGTCCATGCGGGCACGCGAAATCATTGTGTGACGATCCCTGACGCTCACGCACGGTGCCGTACATCGCGAACGCCGGTGCCAACTCCTCGGTGCAACGGAACACCGATTCGTACAGCGCCGCATCCACATACTGTCCCTCACCCGTCAGATCACGATGGCGCAACGCCATCAGCACGCCGAGGCAGCCGTACAGGCCCGTCATGTAGTCACCGAGCGTGGTCGATCCGGGCGTGACCGGCGTGCCCTTCGGCATGCCGGCGAGATAGGCGATGCCACCCACCGCGTGCGCAACCCGCGCAAAGCCCGGGCGGTCGCTGTACGGGCCGGTCTGCCCGTACCCGGTGACCCGAAGCATGATCAGGCGCGGATTGATCGCATGGAGAACATCCCATCCCAGTCCCCACTTCTCGAGCGTGCCGGTGCGGAAGTTCTCGCAGAGGACGTCGGTCTTTGCAATCAACTCCTTGAAGAGTGCGACCCCTTCCGGCTTGCGCAGGTCGAGCGTCACCGAGCGCTTGTTGCGTGACTCACTCATCCACACCAGCGTATCGCCGCGCTGCGACGGCGTGCCGAACCGGCGAAGCGCATCACCACCGATCGGGTGTTCGACCTTCAGCACGTCGGCACCGAACTCGCCCAGTATGGTCGCGCAATAGGGTGCCGCGATGACGGTGGCGACGTCCATCACCCGAATGCCGGCCAGCGGCAGGGCCGCAGGATCCTGTGGGGGCATGGTCCAGGGCCTCAGATGATCTTCTGCTGACGCAGCCGCTGCAATTCAGCGGCCGTCAGCCCGAGGAGTTCTCGCATCACTGCGTCGGTCGCGTTGCCCAGTGTGGGCCCGAGATTCGTGATCCGGCCTGGCGTGGCTGAGAGCGTCGGCACCACGCCAGGGACGACGATCTCGCCCAGTTCCTCGTCGAGGATGCGGGCCAGATTGCCGCGCGCGATGTAGTGCTCATCCTCGAAGATGTCGGCAATGCTGTTCACATTCCCCACCGGCACCTCCTCGTCGAGGCAGAGACGCAGCACGTCGGTCCGATCGAGTGACGCCACCCACTCCGTCACGATCACATTGACCGTCTCGCGCGCGGCCAGGCGCTTCCGCTGGTCGCCATACAACCCCGACGACGACAGTTGTGGCTGGCCCATGGCCACCGACAGTCGTTCGAACATCTTGTCCGTCGTGCAGGCGATCGCGATCCACTTGTCGTCCCTGGTGCGAAAGTGGCCATGGGGCACGGCCACGAAACTGCCGGAGCCCTCCCGCTCGCGAACCTTGCCCGAGACGCCGTAGACCGAGGCGATTTCTTCCATCATGCGGAAGATCGCTTCGTAGATGCCGACGTCGATGATCTGGCCGCGGCCGGTTTTCTCGCGATGGCGGAGCGCGACCATGATGCCGATGGCCCCGTAAAGGCTCGCGATATAGTCGCCAAGTGGTACCGTACCGGGCAGCACCGGGGTTTCGCCCGGGAAGCCGGCGAGGTAATTCAGGCCGCCGAACGCCTGCGCGATGTGCGCGAAGCCGGAGCGGCGGCGATACGGGCCCGTCTGGCCGTAGCCTGAGACGCGCAGCATCACCAGCCGCGGATTGGCCGCCGTGAGCGCCTCCCAGGTCAGGCCCCACTCCTCCATCGTGCCGGGGCGGAAATTCTCGATCAGGACATCCGACTTCGCCACCAATCGCAGGAACAGCTGGACGCCGTCCGCCTGCCGCAGGTCGATCGTCACCGACTTCTTGTTCCGACTCTCACTCAGCCACTTGAGCGTCGCATCGGGGCGGCTCGTCGGCGTGCCAAACCGCCGCATCGGATCACCGCCGATCGGGTGCTCGACCTTGAGCACCTCCGCCCCGAACTCGCCCATCATCGCCGCGGCGTACGGCCCCGCCAGGAAATTGCCGACGTCGATCACGCGAATGCCAGTCAGCGGTCGCGGCGCGTCGCCGGCTGCTGCCTTCTCCGCCGCCGGCCCGCTCGTGACGGAGGGCTCACTGGTTCGGTCCGCATGGTCGTTCACACGCACGTGACTGCCTCGCCGCTCAGGTGGGATCCTCCTGCTATCTTAATCGCGCGAAGCAGATCCGCCGCCTTCCGGTTTCATCCGTTGGTGGCGTCGGTCGCCACGCCGGTCACATTCCAGCCACGATGACTGAACTCTCTTCCGACCGCGACCTCGATTTCAGCGCCTGGATTGGCCGAACCGAGACGGTGCATGATGGCCTGAGCCCCGAGCACGCGAGCCGCGCCGCAGCGACCTTCGATGACGAAGTAACCGATATCCGTGCAGGTAGCCTTGTCCCGCCGCTCTGGCAGTGGTTCTACTTCCTGCCACATGCGCCGCAGTCATCGCTTGACGGCGACGGGCATCCACTGCGTGGCGGCTTTCTTCCGCCGATACCGTACCCGCGGCGCATGTTCGCCGGTTCGCGGATGCAGTTTCATCATCCGCTTCGACTGGGCCTGCCGGCAACCCGCGACGGCGAAATCCGGAACGTCGTGCTCAAGTCGGGACGGAGCGGCTCACTCGCGTTCGTCACCGTCGGCTATCGGTTCCTGCAGGACGGTGTGCTCTGCATCGAGGAAGAGCAGGACATCGTCTACCGCGAACCGGGGGTGGCCACGCCAGCGCCGCGGGTGCGGCCGCTCGCGGCACCGGATCCCGACACCTGGGTGCGCTCGATCACGCCGGATGCCCGTCTGCTGTTCCGCTTCTCGGCGCTCACGTTCAATGCGCATCGCATTCACTACGACCGTCCCTACGCGCGCGACGAGGAGGGCTATCCTGGCCTCGTCGTGCATGGGCCGTTGACTGCGATGCTGCTCGCGGATCTCGTGCGACGGCACACACCGCGTGCCATTCGCAGCTTTGCGTTTCGCGGCATCGCACCCCTGTTCGATCTCGCCCCATTCCACCTGACGGGGCGCCTCACCGCCAGCTCCGTGGCACTCGAAGCGCTCGGTCCCGATCTCGCACCCGCGCTGATGGCGCAGGTGGAACTGGAGTAATCGGGCTGCACCGCCACGCACCGCCACGCACCGCCACGCACCGCGTGCCGGACACCGGACGCGGCCACGAGCAACATGCAGGCAGTCCGGGTGCGAGCGCATCGATCAACGCCGACGCGACGGCGTCAGCGTGACTGGGGTTCAACGGTGGTGGAACCGTGCGGACCAGCGTACCGCTTTTCGCCTGCGTTGAGCGCGACGGTGAGCACGTTCTCGGCCGGAGGCAGCGGGCAGGTGGCGAACGGTGTGAACGCGCACGGCGGATTGTAGGCGCGATTGAAATCGAGCACGGTGTGGCCCGAGCTGTCCACCAGCGCGCTGTACATGAATCGGCCGGCCGGATAGGTCGCATCGCGGCTGGTCGCGTCGCGGAAGATCAGGAAGTACTGCGTCGTATCGGAGCCCTCGAACGCCGCCGTGATGCGGTAGCGCGTTCCTGCGATGGTAAAAAAGAGAGTGCCGGGCGATCGGTACTCCTCCGTCTGGCCGACGACATTCAGGATGCGCAGCGTGCGCGGCGCGGCATGCGGCACCAGCGTCGCCAGCACCCGCATCGAGGTATCGAGTGGAAAGTACTCCAGCCCCTTGAAGTCGGTGCGCAACACGAACGCCGAATCCTTCACCCGCAGTGCAAAACGTCCACCACGTTCGATCACACGATAGGTCACACTGCCATGGCGCAGCACGGTCGACGCTCGGCCCCTGGCATCGGCGATCGTGACCGTGTCGATGCGCGCACCGTCCACGAACATCGGAACCCCCGGTGTGGCGGTGAATCGGAAGGTCGAGTCGGTGCGCGCCAGGGTGCCGACACGCTTCGGTGTGTGATCACGGGGCAGCACGATGCCGTTCGACGAATCACTGCCGATCGAGAACCTCGTGCTGTCCAGCCAGAACAGGCCAGCGACGGTGCTCCAGCCATCAGGCCCCGCAATCGCATCGAGTCGCTTGACGCGCCATGCCCTCGTGTCTGTCGCATAGGCCGTCGAATCCACCGCCTGTTTGACCGGTGCGGCAGATTCGCCGGTGCAGGCGTTCACCAGGACGAGTGCGGCCGTGAGCAACCAGCGGAATGGCGTCGGAATCGGCATGCGGTAGTCGAAGGAAGGGTGAGAGAGAATTACCGCCGAGCGAGACCCGCGCTCCACGCCGCAGGGCGCCGCCACCGCTTGAGGGCCATGATCAGCGCCGTGGTCAACGCCGCGTGTCGTCGTCCAGGATCCCCATGCGACGCGCGGCGTCCACCGCCGCCAGCCGCGAGCGCACATCGAGGCGCCCGTAGACACTCTTGACGTGCGTCTTGATCGTGTTCACGGAGAGTGTCAGTACCGTTCCGACTTCCGCCAGCGTGTGTCCCTGCGCCAGCAGGCGAAGCACCTCGGTTTCACGCGACGTCAGCGCGGCCGGCTCCAGCGCGGTACGGGTGGGTTCCGCCGCGCGCAGTGGAGCGGTATCGCCGCGGAAGTATGCCAGCACGCGACGGGCGATGGCCGGCGATACGACCGGCTCGCCGGCCATCGCCGAGAGTAGCCGCATGCGCACCACGTCGATGGTTTCCCCCTTGAGCAGGTATCCCTGCGCACCGGCGGAGAGTGCGGCGAAGAGGTGTGCGTCGTCGTCGAAGACCGTCCGAGCGACACACACCGTCGGCATTTCGTGAACGTCCGTCGCGTGTGGCGCGTCGCCCATCAGCTTTCTGATGAGGGTGATGCCCGACCCGTCGGGCAGCCCGAGATCGACCAGTGCCAGGTCGAAGGCGACGCGCACCATCCATCGCTCCGCCTCGGCCACCGTGCGGGCGGTGCGAACCCGGGCCTCCGGGAAGACCGAAACGGCCGATATGGCTTCGGCTTCCATCGCCGGATCGTCGTCGACAATCAGAATGTTGTGCACGGCACGAGGGGTGAATGCGTCGCTCATCGCTCAGCCGCCACGACGGATGCCCATGGGTGTGCGCTCAGCAGGACCTCGGTGCCGCGTGCGCCATCCGCGCGGGGACCGACCGTTGCGGTGCCGGCCAGCGATGCCGCCCGCGCCTGCAGGTTGCTCAGCCCATCACCGGTTCGCATGTCATCTGGTGCGAAACCGCGTCCGTCATCGGCAATGCGGCATCGGAGCTCGCCATCCCCGACGGCGATCCGGACCTGCACCTGCTTCGCCGCCGCATGTCGGATGACATTCGTGATCGACTCCTGAAGAAAAGCCGTCAACGCATGCCGTTCGTCCGGTGTGAGCATCATGTCACCCATCGCCACGACGGGCCAGTCGACCGCGATGCCTGCCGCAGCGAGCCGCTCGACGGATGCAAAACGCGAATCGGCCACCACCTCGGCCAGCGGTGCCGCGGTCACCATGTCGCCGCTGACGACACTGCGCATACCACGCACCGCACGCCGGATCTCACTCTGCACCGCCGCCATCTGCTCGCCGCCCGCCGCGCCCGTGGCCAGCGGTGACAACCCTGCCAGCAACGGCGAACTGACCGTGTCGTGCAGGTCGCGCGCGATCCGCGTCCGTTCACTGCTGACGCCGATGTCGTACGCCATGCGGCTCTCGTTGGCCGACTGCATCAGGGAGATCAGCGTCCGGACGAGTTGCGCATCGCCTGGAGTGAAGAGGCGCTTGCCACCGGCGGCGTAGGTGAGACGCAGGGCTGGGGACGACACGATCGCGGGCACGGCCAATTCCTGACCCTGTGCCTTCAGTTCGACGTCCTGCTCGTCGGCCTCGCTGGAGCGCGTGCCGTCGGCGGCGGCGTGAAGCGGGTCGAACAACTCGACCAGCAAGGCACGCCAGCGCGCATCCCGCTGCGCATCCGATACCGCGTACGTCACGTGCAGCGCCTTCGCGAACAACTGTTCCGGTGGCAACGCCTTGCGATCGAGGAGCCGCGACCAGACCCAGCGCCGCACCGGGAACGTGCCGAGCGCAAGAAACGTGGCGATCGTCAGTGTTCGCGCGGCACCGGAACTGGCCGTGCCGAGCAGCGCCAGATCGATGGCGACGAACACGGCGATCAACAGTCCCCAGAACAGGATGCGATACGCCCACTGATCCAGATCGAAGAGACGATACTGCCTGAGGCCCACGGCGAGGCCGGCGTACATCAGGACGAAGAAGCCGAATGCGTAGCCCTGTGGAATCGGGGGCAGCCCACCGATCGCACTGACCATGGCGGTCAGACCGATGAACGCTCCGCACCCCGTGAGCACGCTGACGGCAAACCAGCGCAACACCGCGCGTGCGGCCGGATCACCCCGCGTCCGGCGCCACTGCACGAGTGAGATGATGATCGCGCCAAGCATCGCCGTCATCACGGGGAATCGTGATCCCCAGTCCTGATCTGGCGCCAGTCGCGTCACGCAGGCAAGCCACCACGCGAATGCGATCGCGCCGAGCGTTGTGAGCGCCCCGGAATTTGCGAGTCGGAGCGGGTACACCAGAAAGAGCGCGCAGAGTGCGGCGCCGAAGTGGATCGCACCGAAGTGATTGATGCCGCTCAACGTGCGGAACAGCGCGGCCGGCAGCGCCAGCTCGCGTGCGCTGTAGATGGCAGCGGCGTGTGTGAAGATGAGAAAGCACGCCCCTGTGACTGCGTAAACTCTGGGGCCCCAGTCCGCTGGCCGAAGTGCCCAGACCCAGGCACCGATGATGAGCCCCGCTGCGCCGAACAGGAGTTGCAACCAGAATACGAGCGGCAGGCTGCCGAGCGGCCGGTGTCGCGGTACCACCGTCACGGTGCGAATGGTGTTGCTCTTGTCGAGCAGGGTGAGGCTCACCGATGGCGCATCGAGGATGGCGTGAATCGCGGACTGCCGCGCGTAGAACGCGTCTTCCTCTGCCCAGGTATCGAGGAAGTCAGGCTCCTCGAGCAGGTCGCGGGGCTCCACGTGCAGGGCGGCACCGCCGGGCGCGGCGATGGCGATCAGCGAATCGCCAGACTGCGGTCCCTTGGCTGGATCACCAGCCTCGACGCTGGCCACACGAAGCGTGGCGCCGGCGGAGGTCTGCTCGAATGCCACTCCCAGCCAAGGGGGAGTTCGAACCAGCCACGTGCACAGCACCGCAGAGACCAGGCACAAAGCGACCGCACCAAGTAGCCGAGCGGTCGGCAGAACCGGGGCACTCATCGAGAGGATCTCGTCGGGGAGGACGGACGGCGATCGCAATGCACAGCGAGCTCCGCTGGAACCAGATTGGGGAATGTATCTGCGGACGCTGCTACAGTCGAGACTACGTTCCCGCGTCCGCGGTGTGGCTCCCCGGACTCAGGCGTTTCCAGGGAACGCGCCGCGTGCGGTCGGGCGGTGCACCGTCACCGGATGACGTCCACGCCGCCTGCCATCTGCCCGACGTCCACCGTTGCGACGGTCTTGAGCGTGCGCAGGTCGATGATCTCGAGCGTGCCCGGCTCCGAGCCGATGCCCTCGACCGTGATGAAGACGTATCGGTCGTCGCCGGACACGGCGGCACCATGCACCACTCGTCGTGTGGTCGGAATGCGAGCAAGTTCGCGCCCGGACGGCAGTTCGAAGATGCTCACCGACTGCCCGCGCTTGTTTGTCGCGATCAGCTTCGTGCCGTCGCGCGTGGCGGCGAGATTGTAGACACCGGCACCCGCCGGAATGCGACGCATCATCGTCCATGTCGCCACGTCGATCTCGACGATGTCACTCGTCTTGTTGCACGCCACGTACACCGTGCTGCCGTCGGCGGATGGTTGTGCCCAGGTCGGCGAACAGGCCGGATCACCCGCCACCGGCGCCGTCATGCCATGCCCGGACATGTCGTGCGTGCCGGCGCCCGCCATCACCATCGGCGGGCCTGCCATGCCCATCTCCTTGGCCCTGGTGAGCTGAAAGTGCCGGCTCACTTCCATGGTCGCGACGTCGATCTCGACCAGCAGGTCGTCCATCATGCAGGCCGAGTAGTGTTTCGTGCCCTGCGCATTCAGCCGGCTGCCATGCGGCATCGTACAGGTCTTGATGCGCGTCAGCTCGACCATGTCATCCACGCCGACGACGCTGACATCGCTCGCCACCATGTCGCCATGCAGATTGAAATTCACGACGAAGGCGAGATGGCCCTCCGGCGTGATCTGCGCGGTGGCGGGGAAGTTGCCGAGCATCACCCGACCAACCACGGTGTTGTCGCTTGTTCGCAGCTTCCAGAAGCTACCGTACGGAGTACCGTGCGCCGTCGAGACGTAGTAGAACTGCTTGTCCGGCGACACCGCCAGACCATGTGGCCCGTCGGGATCGGTCACACTCAACCCGATCGGGACCCTGGCCTGGATCGCAGCCCCCGACGGCCCGAACGAGATGATCGAAATCTCGTCGGTGCCCTCGGAAGCGACGGCGATCGTATAGGTGCGCTCGGGCGGCGCTGGCACCACTTTCGGTGCCAGCGCCTGCGCGCCCATCCGCGACCCCAGAATGACGGTCGTGATCAGCAGCGCACCACGCACCATCATGGTGTGATGCCGCGCTTCGGCTTCATGCGCACGATCCACAGCCCGTTGTACATGTCATTGACGTACGCCAGCCCGTCACGGACCACCACCCCCCACGTCATGGCCGCATTCTTCACGAAGCCATCCATGTCGGCCGTATTCAGATGGGCCATCTCGCGCTGCTGAGCGCGCAGGTCGCCGCGCAGTTCGCCACTGATGTCGAAGGTGCGGAAGCCGGCGTTGTACGCGCCCATGTACAGCGTGTCACCAGCGATCCAGATGTTGTGCACGCCGCCGAACTCCGGCTCGTAAAAGGCGACCGACTTCGGATTCGCATAGTCCGAGACGTCGATCACCTGCAGGCGCCCGTAGGCGCGGCCGGCCGACGCATCCTTGGCGCCTTGCACACCGCTGGACGGAAAGACCTCGTCGGCGATGAACACGTAGTTCCTGTGGCGCCAGGCGGTGTGGGTGCCGCGGATGAAGCCGGAACCGCCGGCGAGTTCCACCTGCCGATACAGATCGTTCAGGTCGTACTTGTACTGGCTGACGATCACCGGGTTCGACGGCGAGCCGCCCTTGATGCCATTGCCGACGTCGAGGATGATCAGCCCGTCGTTCCAGTAGCTGAGATAGGCAAGCCCATCCTGCACATCGACGTCGTGCAGCGACCGACCGGCATCCGGGCGCGGCGTGCGCCACTCGGCCACCTGCGTCGGCTTGTACGGGTCGGTGATGTCGATGATGTGGAACGCGCCCGTGCCGTCGTTCGTCGCGTACACGTGCGTGCCGAACTTCGGCTGGGTGTACACGAATGCCGAGTGGACGCCGGCCGTCATGCCTTCGGTGAACTCGGCGATCTTCACCGGGTGCAGCGGATCGGCCAGGCTGCTGATCACGATGCCGTTCTTGCGATCGCTGGCGCCTTCGCGCGTGTTCACCAGGATCGTGCCGTCGGCATTCGTCATCAGGTCGTTCACGCGACGGGTGTTGAGCACCATGCTGTCGCTGACGATCGGATTGGCGGGATTCGAGATGTCGAGCGTGTAGAACAGATCGCCGCCACTGCCCGAGCCGAGGTAGGCCACCTTGCCGTTCGGATGGAGCCAGACTTCCTCGGTGGTGAAACGCTTCTTCGGTGAGCGACCCACCACTTCCAGTGGCCGGCGCACGTCGCGCGCGGTGAGCGTCACGGTCGCTTCGGCGGACTGTGCGCCGAAGCTGGCGGTGATCGTGTACGTCCCCTGCTCATAGCCGACGAATCCGCCATCGGGGCCGATCATGCCCTGGCCCGGGCTGAAGCTCCAGATGGGTGTCAGCCCATCGATCGCCTTGCCCGCAGCGTCCATCGGCTTGGCGGTGAAGCGGATCACGTCGCCGGTGCGCGCATCGGCGGATGCCGGCGCCACATCGAGCGAGACGATGCGCCGCACGGCGACCGTGACCGGAACCTCCTTCGTCACGGTGCCGGCGGTCGCAATCAGTTTGGCCACGCCTGGTGCAACCGCCACCGCGAGCCCGTCGCGGGAGACGGTCAGCACGCGGGGGTTGCTGCTGGTCCACAGCACACGGTCGTCGCGCCGGTCGTTGCCGTTGTCGTAGGCCGTCGCCAGGTAGCGCATCCGCTGGCCGATCGCGAGTGTCGAGACCGCGGTCGTGACGGCGATGTGGTGCGCCGGACCAGGCAGCATCTTCACCTCGAGGCGCTCGATGACCGGCTGGCGACCCAGAATCGTCGCCGAGACGATGATCGGCAGCGTGCCGGTCGAGCCAGAACGGACGAGCCCGTCAGTTTCGACCGTGCCTTCGAAGAAGCCGCCGGCACGGCTGAACTTGATCAACGCTCCAGGCACATCATTGCCCTGCGCGTCCAGGGCGCGAGCGCGCAGGCGCATCGTATCGCGCGCCGTCATGCTCCGATCGCGGGGAAGAATCTGGAGCGACGCAATCGCCGGCGCAGCCGGTGCCGCAGCAGGCTGGGCTGTGGACTGGGCGCCTGCGGCGAACGGGACGAGCAGGAGAAGAGCGGCGACACTGGTCGGACGCGACATGCAGGGAACCTCAAGCAGCGGGCTCAAACGGTCGAAACACAGAGAGAGCTGAAGCATACCGTCGGCGTGGCGTTGTCGCGACGCTCGCCGTTTGACCCCCTTGCATGCACGATCCAGACATCACCACCGAGCACGCGAGTCCGCCCGTCCCGGTCTTCTCCGACCCCAGCGGGCGGCGGTGGCGCGCATTACGCGGCGCAGCCCTGGGAGTCGGGGTGGCCAGCACCCTGCTCGCGCTGGTGCTGGTGGCGGCGGTGCTGATCCCGCCACTCCTGCCCTCGACCTGGAAGCCGGCGATGATGCCCACGGCCACCAGCGCGCCTGGTGACAGCCGTCGCGAGCCGGCGCGCATCGAAGCGCGCAAACGCCTCGTCGATGCC
>ENA-ORBV01009751-ORBV01009751.1-microbial-mat-metagenome-genome-assembly--contig:-NODE-9751-length-15619-cov-5.331682_pt1 | contig 15619 bp, 13 predicted proteins | sample MGYA00237777_ERZ505514 | MGnify/ENA primary metagenome ERZ505514 (study PRJEB26160, sample SAMN06269048) | microbial mat metagenome | isolation source: Oligotrophic lake microbial mat | place... | reverse complement strand
ATCCCTCCCTCACCGGATGGCCCGACCCATTCCGCCCGGCGTTTTCCAGGGAGCACTCACCGTCGCTTCGGAATCTTCACCGCAAGCTCCACCAAACGCCCCGCGTTGAGCAGATCGGCCTCGCTTCGAGGGGGGCCGACCAACTGCAAGCTGGTCACGGGCACCGAGGAATCCTCAAGCGGAATCGGCATTGCCAGTGCCGGATTGCCCGCAAAACTCACCGCTGCGGTGTTCTGCATGTCCAGCACAAGGGCTTCGAGAACGCCGATCCGAAGGTTGGGCGGGATGGGCGGCGGGATGGTCTGCAGGGTCGGCAGGGCGATCAGATCCACCTTCCGGTAAACGCTGCGCAACGTCCTCTGCCACGCGGCCCGTCGTTTCAAGGCCGCCGGGTATCCCGTCAGATGGATCAATCGTCCGGTCAGGATGGCCGAAGTGGTTTGGGCGCTCACACCGTAGAGGTAACGGTACTGACGGTTGCTGAGCCACACCCCGCCCCCGGCGACGGTGTTGCCATCCTTTTGGGCAAGGTCCCACTTCTCCCGGAACGCATCGTCAAGCGGGATCACCGTAAACCCCGCGGCGGCGAGCGCCCGGTCGACGGCCTCGTCAACACTCGGGTTGGTGCCTTTCAGCCTGAGGCGCCCGACTCGAATGCTGCGTGCGGAGGGGTTGGTCGACTTCGCCGCGGCATAGCGGCTGGCAAACCCCGCTTGCAGCAAATCCATCCCTTGGACCGTGCCGGCAATGTCTCTGGCCAACGGCCCGACGGTGTCGAGATGCTCCGGCTCAACGGGACGCACCCCGTCGAGCGGGACCAACCCGTGGGTGGTCTTCAACCCCACCACCCCGCAACTGGCGGCGGGCACCCGGACCGAACCGGCGGTGTCGGTCCCGAACGCGACGTCCGCCAACCCACTTGCCACCGCCACCGCCGACCCGGACGACGAGCCGCCGGGGATGAGTTTGATCCAGCGATCGAACGGATTTTTGGGTGTCCCGAAGTATTCGTTGATGCCGGAGGGAGTCACCGCAAACTCGCTCAGGTTCGCTTTGCCGACAAACTGCACATTCCGCGAGCGGGCAATCGCCAGGCAGGCCGCGTCCTTTGCGGCGGGTCGGCCGGTCACAGCCAGATACTGGGACCCCGCGGTGGTGACCACGCCCTTGATGTCGATATTGTCTTTCACGGCAAGCCGCAGCCGCTCGCTTCCCTTCTCGGGGGGCCAGTAGGCGATAAAGGCCCGGTTGCCCTTGGCGTAGTCCGGGACGCGGGGCGCAAACGAGCACCCCCCGGCGAGGAACAGGGAGGCGGCCGTGAGCAGGAGCGAGCGAACGATCAATCGGGGATGGGGTTTCATAGTGGGACGACGGGTGTGGGTGAACGGCCCGCCCCTCTCGCGAAGGCGAACAAATGGGGTGATCAGCGAACGACTGCGGATTCGTGGATGACCACCGCCTCGATGCCAATCCGCGCAGCATTGCCGCGAAATCCTTCGAGCACAAGGCCCGGCGTCTCCCACGCCTCAATCGCGTGGGTGTAAACTTCGGGCAGGTTCGACGCCCAGGTGACCCGGCAGTTGCGGAGCGTGATGTTCTCCGCGCGATCGAAAAAGAACGCGCTCACGTCGTGCTTGAACAACGTCCCCCACGGCGTGTCGACTTCGATGCCCTTGCTGCCCGCGACCTTGAAGCCCGGCCGGTTCGGGCGCGGATCCGCAAATCCGGCAGGATGCTTCGTCTGCTTGTGCAGGTGCACGTGTACATTCTCGAACAGGATGTCGGAAGGATGCGCCTCGCCGTCGGCCCCCTGCACGTAGATCCCCTGCTCGGTCGTGATGGCGATGTTGCGAAACACGATGTTGCGCAACCGGGCCACGCGGCTGTCATCCCCGTAATGCCCCGGCACATACGGCACCTGGCTGATCCAGATCGGCTCGCCCTCGTGCCACCAGATGCGCGGGCTGTGGATCGTATCCACAACGAGATCGGTGAACAGGATGTCCTCAATGACGGCCTCGTCGCGGCAGTCGATGGCGATGCCGCGGTGCGAACGCCGGATCGTCGAGTTGCTGAACACGATCCGCCGGAAATCCACGAACGACTCGCACCCGAGCCGGAATGCGCAGCAGTGCGATTCAAGGATGCAGTTGGTGATCACGATGTCCTCGCACGGTCCGTACTTCGCCGCAATTTCCCGGCGGCCCTTGATGCTGATCGCGTCATCGCCCGCTTCGATGTGGCAGTTCGCGATCCGGACCGACCGCGAGCAATCGACGTCGATCCCGTCGGAATTCACCAGGCCGAGATCGTTGAGGATCGTGATGCCCTCGATCAGGACGCGGTCGCAGCCCGCGGGACGCACCGCCCACGACGGGGTGTTGATGATCCGGATGCCCCGGAGCACGACGTCCTGACACCCGAGGAACACGACCGACTGGGCGCGCGGGTTGCGGGCCATGGTGTGGGTTTCGAGGCGCTCGGTGACGTACGCCGGCGAATTGGCGTCGAGGGTCCCCTCGCCGTCGAGAGTGACCTCGCACGCCTCGATCGCAAAAATCCAGAACCGGCAGAAATCCGATTTCGCGAACAGCGGCAGGTGATCGTAGTTGACGTAGTCCGCGATATCGGGCGAGGCGAGCAGCACCGAGCCGGGCTCGAGATGGAGCCGGACGCGGCTCTTCAACACAATCGAGCCGCACAGGAACGTCTGACCGGCCGGAACCACGACCGTGCCGCCCCCGGCGGCATGCGCGGTGTCGATGGCCTGTTGAATGGCCGCGGTGGATGGGATGCCACGTCCCGGGACAGCGCCATGGTCGGTGATGCAGTGGTTCATGGGAAAGTGCGGGTTGGGGGGGCCACGACGTTTCGGAACCATCTGACCGGACGAATACTTTTGCGTGCCGGACCGGCGATACTCAACTGCGGAGTTCGCAAAACCGCCATGGAGCGGGGAGTAAGCCCTGGGCGTCGCTGCGCGTTGGATCGAATTCGCGAACGGGGACCGATCCCGCACCCCGCCCGCACCCAACAAAAACCCCCGTGCCGGATTGGTGGTCCGGCACGGGGGCGAATCGGTGTGGCGCACGAGGCGCCACGGTATCAGGCGTTGGCGGGCTCTTCGGCCTTGACGGCTTCGCCGCGCTCTTTCATCGCCGCTTTGCGGCTGAACTTGACCCGGCCCTTGTCGTCGATGCCGATGCATTTGACCCAGATCTGGTCGCCGTTCTTCACGACGTCCTCAGTCTTGTTCACGCGGAACTCGGCCAGCTCGGAGATGTGGACGAGCCCTTCCTTGCCGGGAAGCACCTCGACGAATGCGCCGAACTCCTTCGTGGAAACGACGCGGCCATGATAGGTCTCGCCGACCTGGATGTCCTTGGTCATGCCTTGAATGATCTCCTTCGCACGCAGCATCGACTCGGGATTGTTCGAGTAAATGTTCACGCGACCGTCGTCCTCGATGTTGATCTCGGCACCGGTCTCCGCGACGATCCCCTTGATGGTCTTGCCGCCGGGCCCGATGATCAGACCGATCTTGTCGGGGTTGATCCGGACGGTCTCGATGCGGGGGGCGTATTTGCTCAGGTCCGACCGGGGCGCCGCAATGGCGGTGGCCATGGCTTGCAGGATGATTCCGCGGGCTTCCTTTGCCTCGCGGATGCCTTCGGCCAGAATCGCGAGGCTGACGCCCGGCAGCTTGAGATCCAGTTGAAAACCGGTGACCCCGGTGTCGGTGCCGCACAGCTTGAAATCCATGTCGCCGAAGTGATCCTCGGATCCGAGGATGTCGGTGAGCGTGGTGTAGCGCTGGAGCGCCCCGGCTTCGTTGAACTCGGTGACGAGTCCCACGGAGATGCCGGCAACGGGTTTCTTGATCGGCACACCGGCGTCCATGAGGGCGAGCACGCCCGAGCAGACACTGGCCATCGAGGTGGAGCCATTCGACTCCATCACCTCGCTGCTGATCCGAATCGCATACGGGAAGTCAACCTCCGAGGGAATCACGGGCGCGACCGAGCGCTCCGCGAGTGCGCCGTGGCCGATTTCGCGGCGACCGGGGCTGCCGGTGCGGCCGGTCTCGCCGACGCTGAACGGCGGGAAGTTGTAATGCAGGATGAACCGCTTGAAATCCGCACCCCCACCGTAGGCGTCGAGCATCTGGGCTTCGTCGGAGGGAGCCAGCGTGGCCAGGGCCATCGCCTGAGTCTCGCCCCGGGCGAAAATGGCGGAGCCATGCGCGCGCGGGAGCATGCCGACTTCGGCGGTAAGCGGACGGAGCTCATGGAGCCCCCGCCCGTCGCACCGCTGTTTGCGGTCGAGGATGCTGATGCGGAACGCCTTTTTCTGGAGATAATCGAATGCCTGGGAGATTTCGAACTTCCCGGCCTCCGGATGTTTGGCGAGGATGGCGGTCTCGACCTCGGCGCGGAGCGCCTCGACGGCCTTGAGACGGGCGACTTTGCCGGGGGTGTAGATGGCACCTTCGATGCGGCTTCCGGCGACTTCGTAGGCGATCTCGAGCAGGGCGTCCGGCACGGTGAACAGTGTCACCTCGCGCTTCGGTTTGCCGGCCCTGGCGGCCAAATCACGCTGGATCTCGACGAGCACCCGCACCTGCGCCTGGGCGAAGTCGAGGGCCTTGATGAAGTCGTCCTCGGGCAGCTCATTGGCGGCGCCCTCGATCATCACCACCTCGTCGGCGTTGCCGACATACACGAGATCGAGATCGCTCTCGAGGCGTTCGTCATGGGTGGGATTCACCACGAATTCGCCATTGACCCTGCCAATGCGCACCGCGCCGATCGGTCCCGCGAACGGGATGTCGGAAACGCACAGCGCTGCGGAAGCGCCGTTGATGCTGAGGATGTCGGGATCGATCTGGCCATCCGCACTGAGCAGGATGCTGATGATCTGGGTGTCGTACAGATAGCCCTTGGGAAACAAGGGGCGGAGCGGACGATCGGTCATCCGGGCCGTGAGGATTTCCTTCTCGGTCGGGCGCCCTTCACGCTTGAAATATCCGCCGGGAAGTTTGCCGACGGCGGCCGCCTTTTCGCGGTAGTCGACGGTCAGCGGAAACCAGTCCTGGCCTTCCTTGATTTTGGTGGCGGAGACGGCGGAGACCATGACGATGGTGTCGCCGCAGCGCACCGTGACGGCGCCGTCGGCAAGCTTCGCGAGCTTGCCGGTTTCGATGATGATGTCGTTGGCCCCGATGCGGGCCGATACGTTGTGTGGCATGTGGGTTGTCTGCTTTCTGCGGGTTGCCGGACCGGCTCCGTGGCCCCAGGCGCAGGTTTCAACCCCCGACGTTTGCGGCGAGGGGCTGAAAGCTGGGTCTGGGACCGGGTAGGGGAGCGCGGGGGCCGGCTGGGGTTTGGTGTGATGCCCGAGCCGCATCCCCCGAGGGGGAGGAGGCGCGGGCGTGAAGGGGAAGTCCCCGGGTGCAGTCACCGGCCGCCCCAAGGCGGATCCGGCGGACGCCGGACCGGTTACCTCCGGAGATTGAGTTCCCCGAGGAGCTTCTTGTAGCGATCCTCGGAGCTGCGCTTCAGGTAGTCCAGAAGGGAGCGACGACGGGAGACCATGATCAGAAGTCCGCGCCGGGAGGAATGATCCTTGGCGTGGGTCTTGAGGTGCCCCGTGAGGTGATTGATGCGCCCGGTCAGGAGCGCGACTTGGACATCCGCGCTGCCCGTGTCTTTCTCGTGCAACTGGAACGTCTTGATATCTTTGGCTTCAGCGATTGCCATGTCTTTGGTCGTTTTGGAGTCGGCCACTATGAAGCCTTCGCCACCCGATGCAAGCCTCTTTTCTGGTTAACCAAGGTCGTCCGGGGCCGGTGACTTGACCGGCCCGGTTGGTCTGGATGCCGAGGCGATAGCCGAGCGAGTCGGAGATCCCGGCCGGATCAATTGGATCTTCGGAGTTGCAGGGGCCCCGGCTGCTCACTAGCGTCCGCCCGTCATGAAAGCCCTTGTTATCCTGCTGGGTGCCTCAGCCGCCCTCCTGGCGCTCCCGGCGTGTGAACGTCACAGCGCCCGGACGACGCTCGACTTTCTCAACGCCCACAAGAAGCACGAAACAAAGCACGAGGCCGCCGCCCACGATCCCAACCCGGGCACCTCTCACGCGCCCGCAGCGGACGCACACGCCACCGACGGGGACAAACCGCGCGAACCCAAACCGTTCTTCCCGGTCAATCCGTGAACGGCTCCCGCCGCTGAGGCCATGCCCCCGCGGTCTCCCCGCCCGCAGTTCCGCTGGCGCAGCTTCGCCGAGGCCGCGGTTGGACTTGTGGCTCTCGTCCGAACCCAGTCCAACGCCCGGGTCCACCTCGCCGCCACGCTCGGGGTCGCGGTCGTCGGGTTCTCACTTCGCATCACCCCCTCCGAATGGTGCGCGGTCGTGCTCGCCTGTGGGATGGTCTGGATGGCCGAGGCGTTCAACACGGCCATCGAAATACTCGCCGACATCGTCCACCCCGGCGAGGACCCGCGGATCGGGCGACTCAAGGACATCGCCGCCGGGGCGGTGCTCGCCTCCGCGCTTGTCGCCGCCCTCATCGGCACCCTCATTTTTGCTCCGCCCCTGCTCGCCGCGTTCGGCCGTTGAGCCGCGGCCTCAAACGAACACCTCGGCCACACTGTCCGCGACCATCAGCCCGCGCCGGGTCAGCCTCCAACGATCCCCCTCCCGGACCATGAGCCCCAGGCGCTCGAATCCCGCAACGGCCTCGCGGTGCGGCTCGATCAGCGCCTCCCCCACCCCGAACCGCGTGCGCAATCCGAACGCGATCCGCTCCGCATCGCGCAGCGTCGGCGGCACCGCCTCAAAAAACGATTCCGCCGATTCGCCCGCCGAAATCCGGTCAACATAACCCGCGGTGTCCGGCAGATTCTGCCAGCGCCGGTCCCCGACGGTCGAGAAAGCGCTGGGGCCAAGGCCCAGGTAATCGCTCCCCTGCCAATACGCGAGATTGTGCAGGCACTCACGACCCGGCGGCGCGTAGTTGGAAATCTCATACTGCCCAAATCCCGCCGCCTCCAACCGATCCATCGTGAGTTCGAAGAACCGCACGTCCACCTCGATATCCGGCTTGAACTCCCCCCGCGCCCGCCGGAGGAAGAACTCGGTGTCCTCCTCGTAGGTGAGACAATAGGCGGAGACATGATCGGGCCGCAGGTCGCAGGTGTGTTGGATCGACTCGGCCCACTGGGCGGCTGTCTGGCCGGGGATCCCGAAGATCAGATCGAGGTTCACCGCGGGAATGCGCGCCTCGCGCAGGATGGCATACGACCGTTCGGCCTGGGCGGCGGTATGCACGCGGCCGAGCACCTCGAGCAAGGCCGGGTCCCACGACTGCACCCCCATGCTCACCCGTGTGACACCCAGATCGCGCAGCAGCGCCGCCTTCTCGATCGACACAGTGGCCGGATTCATTTCGAGGGTCCATTCCACAAGCCCCGACAGATCCAGCCGCGCCCGCAGCCCGCCGAGTAGAAACTCGAGCTGCGGCGTCGAAAGCGCGCTCGGCGTGCCACCTCCGAAAAAAATCGTGCGCGGTCGCACCTCCATGGAATCCAACCGGACATCCAGCTCGCGCAGGACGGCTTCGAGGAACGGCTGGGTGCGGTGGCGGTCCGACGCCTCCTTGTAAAAACTGCAGTAGGGGCAAACCTTCGGACAAAACGGGATGTGCACGTAGAGATGCGCGACCCCGTCGGTCCCCGCCCGGCCCGACGCACTCACCGGTTGAGAATCCGGCGCCCTTCGTCGAGGAAAATCCCCTGCAGATTCATCCGGAGCGCGGCGGGATTGCCGGCCTTGACGAGGGCTTCCTCGCGCGAAATCACGCCGCGCTTGTGCAGGTCGAGCACCGATTGGTTGAAGGTGATCATTCCATCCGCGGCCCCGGTCTCCACGGCATCGCCGAGCATTTCAAGACGGTTGTCCTGGAGCAGCTTCCGGATCGTCGGCGTGTTCACCAGGACCTCCACGGCCACGGTCACCCCGCCCCCGACCTTGTGCACCATCCGCTGGCACACCACCGCCCGTAGATTGTCGGCGAGTTGACGCCGCACCTGCTCGTGCTCGCCCGGCTGGAAAAACTCGAGGGCACGACCCACCGCCTGCGCCGCCTCGGAGGCGTGCAGCGTGGTCAGCACCAGATGCCCCGTCTCCGCCGCGCGCAATGCGGTGGTGAAGCTCTCCGCATCCCGCATCTCACCGATCAGGATCACATCGGGATCCTGGCGCAGCACGCTGCGCAAGGCGTGCGCGTATCCGGGCGTGTCGATCCCGATCTCCCGCTGCTCGATCCGGGACCGGTCGTCGGTGAACACGAACTCGATGGGATCCTCGAGCGTGATCACATGCCGACGGCTTGTGCGATTGATCTCGCCGATCAACGCCGCCAGCGTGGTTGACTTTCCACTGCCCGTCGGGCCCGACACGAACACGATCCCGCGCGACGCGGTCGCGAGCTGGCGAATCACCTCGGGCAACCCCAGCTCGGCGGTGGAGGGAACGACGCCCCGCACCAAACGCACCGACAGACACCAGGAACCTCTCTGCTGATAAAGATTGCACCGGAACCGGCCAAGCTCGCGGGTCTCATACGCAAAATCGGCCTCGCGTTCCGACTCAATCACCGGCCGCAATCGCTCCGGCACAATCGCTCCGATCAACGCCTCAAACCACGCCGCATCGGGCCGCGGGGCGTCGGTCTCGACCAGTTGCCCGTCGACCCGAAACACCACCGGCGCATCCAGCTTGAAATGGGCATCCGAAGCGCCCGCGCCCACCGCCGCCTGCAGAGTTTCCGAAAAGCCGAGCATCGCCCCGCCACGCTACCCCGCCAGACCGCTCCGCCAAGCCCTTTCGTGAGGGGCGTGATTCGAAGTGGGTGAGAGCCCCGAGTGGATCCCTCACCGACCTTTCATCACACGCTCTCGTGCGACCTCGCCGACCCGGCCCGTGATGCGCAGGTTGACATCCCGACCGACCGACCCTGTATTCGCCCCGTGTCCCGGGTTTCAAGGCTTTCACTCCTCCTCTTGCTTCCTCTGGCGGACCTTGCCTTCGGGGAGTTCCCCGACGCCGCGCCTCCGCAACCCGCCACGCCCCCGGTCGCACGGGCGATCCCCGCCGTCTCCCTCGTGCATGAAGCCGTGGACGACCGGGCGGTCACGAAGTTCCGGACGGACCCCGGCGTCATCCGGAGCATGGTCGGCTCGGTCGTCCGGCGCACCACCGGATGCGCAACGACCTCCGAGGCCTGGCAATCGCTGCTCAAGCCCGGGGACCGCATTGGGATCAAGATCAACGCCACGGGCGCCCCGCTGGGCGGCACCCGAATCGACGTCGTCGAGGCGGTGCTCGGCGGACTGGACGAGGCGGGCATTCCCCGCGGCCGGGTGCTGGTCTGGGACCGGGACGGCGCGGCCATGCGCCGCGGCGGTTACACCCCGGAACGCCTCCGGTGCCGGGTCGCCAGCCTGACGGGCCGGGGATCGGACTACGACCCCGAGGTCTATTTCACTTCGATGGTGTTGGGATCGCTGATCCATGGCGATCTCGGGTTTGAAAAAACCCGCGGAGCGCACCGCGGATCGCCGGAAAGCCTCAGCAACCGAAGCCACCTCGCGCAGATCCTCGCCCGCGAGGTCAACCGCGTCATCAACATCCCCTCCCTCACCCATCACACCGGATGCGGAGTCGCGGGCGCACTGGTCAACCTGACGCTTCCCAACGTGGACAACTGGCGCCGCTTCCTCCAGGACGGGCGCGCGGGCGACCCGTTCCTCCCGGAGATCTACGCCGACCCGGCGGTCGGCGGAAAGGTCGCCATCACGCTTCTCGACAGCCTGATCGTCCAATATGCCGGAGGACCGGCCTTCGACCCGAACTACTCGGTCCACCACGGCGCGATTCTCGCCTCGCTCGACCCCGTGGCCATCGACGGCGTTGCGCTGCAGCGAATCAACGATTACCGCATCGCCGCCAGGATGCCGCTCCTCGGACGTGAGGCGCGCCACCTGCTGACGGCGGAGGAAATGGGCCTCGGGAACCTGAACCCGCGCGCCGTGCGCCTCCTCCCGGCGCGATGAACCCTGCAATTGAAAACGATGGGGCCCTGATCGTGGCGGTCTCCCGTTCGTTCGCGCTCAGCCTGCGGGTGCTCCCCCACCCGGTCCGCGGCACCCTGAGCCTCGGATACCTCCTCGCACGCGCCACCGATACGCTGGCCGATGCCGGAGACCTTCCAGTCCACGATCGGTTGCACAGCCTCGACGCCTTTGCGGATCACATCGCCGGTGCAACCTCCCCCGGACTCACCGCCCTCAGGGAACTCACCACCCGCGCGGCGGCCTCCACTCCGCACGCCGGCGAGCGCCAACTCCTGGAACGCGCCCCGGAATTGCTTGCGCGACTCGATGCGACCCCGCCCGCGGACCGCGAGGATTTGCGCGTCGTGCTCGCGCAGATCGTGCGCGGCCAGCGGCTCGACCTTTCCCGCACCGCAGACGGCAGGGGGGTTCTCCAACTCACCACCGCCGCCGAGCTGACCGAGTATGCCGATCTCGTGGCGGGATCGGTCGGGGAATTCTGGACACGCATCTGCCTTCGCAAGTTGCCCGGTTGCACCCGGGCCGATCCCGTGGAACTGGCAGCCCTGGGCCGTCGGTTCGGCCGCGGGTTGCAATGGGTGAACATCCTGCGCGACTTCCCATCGGATGCCTCCGCCGGGCGCTGTTACCTGCCCGCCGACGAACTTCGGGCCGCGGGGAGCGAACCCGACGCGGTCCGGACAAACCCGGGGCTCGCCCGTCCGGTCTTCGAGCATTGGTGCCGCATCGCCCACGACGCCCTTGACGCGGGCCGCGCCTACGCGAATGCCATGCGATCCCGCCGGCTCCGCTTCGCCGTGGCCCTCCCCTGCCTGCTGGGCACCCGAACGCTGCATTCCGTTCTCGCCGAATTTCCCGCCCCCGGCATCAAGATCCCGCGGAGCGACCTCCGCGGCCTCGCCCTGCAAACGGCCATCCGGTGCGCGTTTCGGCACCCGATCTAACCACGCCACCGGGCTGCCCGATTCAGTAGCCTCCCTCGCGGGGCACAGCAACCATTCCAGACATTAGGACTTCTAATTCTGGGCTTGCACCGGACGACGGACTTTGGTTTGATTTCCGCATATGAGTCGTCTCCAAGGAAAGGTGCTCGTCGCACAGGGTGGCGGTCCGACCGCCGTGATCAACCAAAGCGTGGTCGGGATCGCCCTCGAAGCCCGTAAGTTCTCCCAGATTACCTGCGTGTATGGTGCCCTCCACGGCGTGCGCGGCATCGTCGAGGAGGATTTCGTCGATCTGTCGCGCGAGACGACCCACAACCTTGAAGCGGTGGCCCGCACCCCCTCCTCGGCCCTGCTCTCCACCCGCGACAAGCCCGACGAGGAATATTGCGCGCGGATGTTCACCGTGCTTCGGCGGCACGACATCCGATACTTCTTCTACGTCGGCGGGAACGATTCTTCCGACACCGTGCGCATCGTTAACGAACAGGCCGCCGCCGAGAACTACGACCTGCGCGCGATCCACGTCCCCAAGACGGTCGACAACGACCTGGCGGTGAATGATCACTGCCCCGGGTTCGGTTCCGCGGCGCGTTATGTCACGCAGGCCTTCATGGGACTGAACCTCGACAACCGCGCGCTCAATGGCGTGCTCTTCGCCGTGGTCATGGGCCGGCACGCGGGCTTCCTGACTGCCGCCTCTTCCCTGGCCCGCAAATACGAGGACGACGGCCCGCACCTGATCTACCTTCCCGAGCGCGGGTTCGTGATCGACAAATTCCTGGCGGACGTCGACCGCGTTTACAAAAAACACGGCCTCGCGACAATCGCCGTGTCGGAGGGGATCCAGGACGAAAACGGGGTGCCGATCATGGTCCGGCTGACCGGTGAGGAACGCGACGCCCACGGGAATGTGCAGCTTTCCGGGACGGGTGCGCTGGGCGACCTGCTCGCCAACGAAGTGCGGAAAAAGCTGAAGATCAAACGCGTCCGGGCGGACACCTTCGGCTACCTCCAGCGCTCGTTTCTGGGCGTGGTTTCCGACCGCGACGCCCGTGAGGCGCGCGAAGTGGGGGAGAAAGCCGTGCAGTTCGCGATGTGGAATGATCTGGACGGGTCGGTGGTCATCCGGCGTCCGGTCCTCAATTACAGCGTCGACTACGATCTGGTGCCGCTCACCGAGATCGCCGCGAAGACCCAGCACATGCCCGACAATTTCATCAACGCGGAAGGCAATGGCGTCACGGACGCCTTTTACGGCTATTGCCGCCCGCTCATCGGTTCCGGCGTTCCCGAGCCCCATCGTCTCCGGGCCCCGCGCGTGCCGAAAATCCCCGGCTGACCCGCAGCCGGGCCGGACTTCGCCGGAGACAGGGTGGAGTGCGTCCGCCCGCTCCCCTCATGCCCATCGTCGACCCGGTGCTTGAACGCCCGGGCGCCCGGGCGCGTCCAATCCACACCATGATGAGCGCGTTCCGCCCTTGCTTCCGACCGTTTTCGATCGCAGGCATCTGCGCCGCCGGAGTCCTGACCCTCGCTGTTTCGGCCCGGGCGCAATCCGATCCCCGTCAGGAACCGGCGGTGGCGGCGGTCCACAAAACCATGGGCGCCGTCGTGAACATCAACACCGAGCGGGTCGTGCTTCGTCCGGTCCAGGATCCCATCGACGCCTTCTACGAACAGTTCTTCGGCGGCACCATGCGCCCGTCCCGTGCGGTCCGCCAGACCCAGCAGAGCCTCGGGTCCGGCCTGATTGTGGACCCCACGGGGTTCATCATCACCAATGAGCACGTCGTCGAGCGGGCCGCCGAAATGCGGATCGCGGTCACCACAACGGACGGGAAAACCTGGCAGGCCCGCTACATCACCGGCGATCCCGAGAGCGACCTCGCACTGATCAAGATCGACAGCCCGACCCCCCTCCCGTTCATCGACCTCAACAAGCTCTCACCCAACCTCCTCGGCCAGACCGTGCTGGCGCTGGGCAACCCGCTCGGATACGGCAGCTCGGTGACCCGCGGGATCCTGAGCGCGGCGAACCGCACGCTCACCGTGGGGGATCAGGAATTCCAGGGATTGCTTCAAACCGATGTGGCCATCAACCCCGGCAACAGCGGGGGCCCCCTTGTGGATCTCAGCGGCAACCTGATCGGAGTCAGCTCGGTCAAAATGGCCTACACCCCGCAGGGCGTCCCCACCCAGGGCATCGGCTTCGCCATCCCCGGCCACACGGTGCTCGAATGGTTCCAACGGGCCCGCACCGAATCGGCCCGCCCGCGCCTGCGCAACGTGACCGCGGCACGCCAGCGGTTCGGGCTGCAATTGCAGGAATTGACCGATGAACTGGCTGACGCTTTGCGGGTGCCGCGCGGCAAAGGCGTGCTCGTTTCCGGCGTGGAGGAGAACAGCCCGGCGGCGCTTGCGGGCATGACCCGGGGACTCGTGACCTATCAGATCGGGAGGTTCGAAGTCTCCTCCGTAAAGCCCGCAGAGGAACTTCTCTCCCAGGCCGGGCAGGGGGAACCGGTGGACCTCACCGTCGGTTACTCCGAGCGCGGCACGCGCGGGGTGCGCACCCTCACCTATCGATTGATCGCCCGGTAAGCGCCGAGGATCGGGATTTTCCGTGTCGGGATTTTCCGTTGCATCCCGCGGGCGTTCGGGTTCTGCTACCGGGTTCCATGAGTCCACGCCGCGTCGTCATCACCGGGATGGGGGTTGTCACTCCCATCGGGTCGGATCTCTCCACCTTCTGGGATGCACTCGTAAACGGCAGGAGCGGAGTGGGTTACATCACCGCCTTCAGCACCGAAGGATACTCCTGCAAAATCGGGGGCGAGGTGAAAAATTTCAACCCGGCTCCCTATTTCAAGAATCCCAAGGATATCAAACGGGCGGATCGCTACACGCAACTCATGATGGCCGGCGCAAAAATGGCCATCCAGGATGGCGGCCTCGGCGACTTTTCGGGCGTCGATCTGGATCGCGCGGGCTGCTACCTCGGCAGCGGTATTGGCGGACTGCGAAGCATCGAGGATCAGCACACCAATCTCGTCGAGAAGGGTCCCTCCCGGGTCTCGCCGTTCATGATCCCGATGATGATCGCCAACATGGCGAGCGGAATCGTGGCGATGGAATACGGGTTGCGCGGACCCAACATGAGCATCGTCACCGCATGCGCCACGGCCAACAACACCATCGGAGAGGCCTGGCGCACCATTCTCTTCGGCGATGCGGATTTATTCGTTGCGGGCGGAGCCGAGGCGGCCATCGCCCCGCTCGGCCTGAGCGGTTTCGGCAATATGCGGGCCCTTTCCCTGCGCAACGATGCCCCCGAAAAGGCTTCCCGCCCCTTCGACCGCGACCGCGATGGGTTCGTCCTCAGTGAGGGCGCCGGCGTGGTGATCCTCGAAGAACTCCAACACGCCCGGAACCGCGGAGCCCGCATCTACTGCGAACTTGCCGGTTACGGCACCTCCTGCGACGCGCACCACATGACCTCGCCCTGCCCCGACGGCTCGGGAGCGGCGCGCGCCATGGAAATCGCCCTGCGCCACGGGAAACTCAACCCGGCCGACATCGGTTACATCAACGCCCACGCCACCTCCACCTCGGTCGGCGACATCGCCGAGACCATGGCCATCAAACGCGCTTTCGGCCCTACCGTGAGTGAATCCCTGGCGATCAGCTCCACGAAGTCCATGACCGGCCACACGCTGGGCGCCGCCGGCGCCGTCGAACTCGCCGCCACCGTGCTGGCCATGCGCGAGGGGGTCCTGCCTCCAACAATCAATCTCGAGAATCAGGATCCCGCGTGTAACCTCGATTGCGTCCCCAACACGGCACGCGAAAAGAAGGTCACCGCCGCACTCAGCAACAGCTTCGGGTTCGGCGGACACAACGCCACCCTGGCCGTGCGGACGTTCGAAGGGTGACCCCGGAGGCAACCGCGGCACCCCGCCGCGTCACGCACTTCACGGGCGACTTCAACACGCCCCGCGAGTCCTCTCATTTCCGGCAACTCCGGAAGCCGATGACGCACGCCTTCGAGACCGCCGGGCGTGGATTGGCCGACACTTGGCCCGTTCCGATCCCGGTCCTCAGCTTGGATCACATTTGGACCACGCCAGGCTTGCGGGTTGTTCAATGCCGACTCGGTGGGGGGGTGGCTGACCACCGGCCGGTGATGGCGGACCTGGCGCTGTGATCGCGCGACCGGTGGGCTTGCGGATCGCGCTGTCAACGCCTCGCAAAGATCCAAGCGCCCAACCCACCCCCGGCCACCATCGCTAGTCCCAGCGCTGCACGCGCGGACTGCGGGTTCTGCGGAGTCGATACCGCGTGGGCCGCTCCGCCCGGGATCTCCGGCAACGGCGTGCTGAGCGCCACGCCGGTCATCCACAGGCCGAGCACGACCAGCGCCAGACACACCACCAACGGCAGCTTGCTCATTCGGCTGGGAAGTTAACCCGTCCGGCGGGTCGGTGCGAGCCACAGTTCGACTGCCACGCCACCCCTGAGCCAAGCCAAGAGCCACCG
>ENA-ORBV01009750-ORBV01009750.1-microbial-mat-metagenome-genome-assembly--contig:-NODE-9750-length-15619-cov-5.654806_pt1 | contig 15619 bp, 12 predicted proteins | sample MGYA00237777_ERZ505514 | MGnify/ENA primary metagenome ERZ505514 (study PRJEB26160, sample SAMN06269048) | microbial mat metagenome | isolation source: Oligotrophic lake microbial mat | place... | reverse complement strand
TTCAAGCAGAAGACGGCATACGAGATTCGCCTTAGTCTCGTGGGCTCGGAGATGTGTATAAGAGACAGGAGAAATTCATTTACTACACCATGAGGTTGAAATAACTATGGGGCACATTCCTGTAGCATTTTAGTGTGATCTTGTGTTTACAACTTACTAGTAGGTAAGTAAGATGGTTGCACACTCATGGCAGCTGGAAATCATTTCTTTTACTTAGTTTCTCAGGTTTGGGTCTTACTTGATCAAGTGTTATGAAGGTGAGTGAAGTTAGCAGCAGCAGCAAATGAGGCCAACAAAACTACAACATGTTTCTCCTACTAGTAGGGCTCTACAACTTGATTTTGTGATTCTAAGCACATGCAACCAACAACAGGATGCAAGAGCAGAAAGTGGTGATTGTGTACAGTAGTAACATGTCATCATTGGATTGAACCTTTGGGCAAAAACCCTGGCCTTTGGGAAATCCCAGCTCAGGAGCAGCAGCTAGTTTTCCCAATGTCAGTTTGTGGTGTGTCACATGAGCTTGGATAAAAAAGTATGGACTGCAGTGATCGATTGTTTTTCTGAAGGGTAAGTAGCTATCCACCTAAGCACTGTAGATGACCAAGACATGGCAGCTCATCAGCTCAATGGGAGTTGTCAGACATAACACAACACCTGCAATTGCGTGAAGACTGACAGAGCTGCATTGCCAAAGACAAGCAAGAAAGAAAAACACAAGATCCCTCCAGCTCAACAACATGCACTGTTAGTGCTGCCCCATTGGATGCAGTTCACTCGTTTAAGCATCGGGTTTCCAAAGAAGCTAAAGTTACATTGTTGCATGTAAACAAAACATTTTAATTAAATTAACCAACTGATCAACAAAGCAAAAAAGGAATAAAACAATGCAGCAACAAAACAATAAAGCAATGAAGCAATGAAGCAATGAAGCAACAAAGCAACAAAGCAATAAAACAACTTAATAAAGCAATCAAGCAATGAAGCAACAAAGTGACAAAGCAAAATACAAGCAAACCAATGCTGCAACAATGCAATGAACCCATAACGCAATAAAGCAATAAAACAACAAAGCAATAAGAATAAAGCAACAAGGCAATGAAGCAACAAAACAGTAAACCAATGCACTAATAAAGCAACAATTGATGCAACAATGCAACAAAACAACAATACAATGATGTGACAACAAACCAATAAGCCAATAAGCCAATAAACCAACAAACCAACAAACCAATAAACCAACAAATCAACAACTTCTCAAATCTGGCGGCAAATCAATGAACCAATGAATTATTGAATTATTGAATCATTGAATCAACAAAGCAACGCATCAATGAATCATCTAAGGAAGCAAAGAGAGAAGAAAACAAGGAAACAGCTGAAGCTGGAATAGGGAGATCAGCTGGTTAGTGAAGAAATAAAACAATTAACAGCTCTGCAATAGCGTAGAGAGATGCTTTGCCTGTCACATTTGCTTCTAGCAGACTAGCATTCCCGATCTGGATAATATCGAAAATGGAGGGCACGCGACGGGCAAACAAATTATCCCCAAACACCAAATCCAGAATGGCAGCGCACGGATTCTTTTGTCTCGCTTGACGAAGTGAATATTTCCAAGACTCAAAATCCCCGCGAAGAACTAGCGTGTGGGCAGTAAATGAATCAATAATTCTTTCAAACAACAAACCGGGACTCAACGACAACCTATTTTATTAATCCACAACATGTTTTACATTGTGGCGGCATCTATAATTTATTTCTATTTCTATTGGAGGTCAATGCAACTTTATCTTCGTAGACGAAAGGAGACAGTTTTCCCCAGCTGTGATACAGAGCAATCGAATCTAGAGAACTGATAGGGAGCCAAGGAATCCATCGCTATTCTCTTGTATCCCTCTGCTTCATATGGGGGCACCACTTTTTCCTTTTCTTTGTTTGTTGGAGCGTCCTTTGTCAACTCCTCTGCTATATCATTGGATAAAAACGCTGGATTGCCCCAGGTTGCCCAATTGTCTCCACAGCTTCCATCATCACACTCTCCAATCAAAATATACTCCTTCGCTTTAAATTTTCGAAAGAGTGACGTCCAGTCCACGTCCATGGGCATCCAACTACAGAGAATTATCGTTTGCTGTTTTTCTCCAGTTGTACAAAATCGGGCCAGTCCATCATCTACACCCATTCTCTGAACTTCCGCTTTCTCCGCAATCTTCCAGGTCCCATCGTCCACGGCGACAATCTCGGGGACTTTGGTGGTTTGTGGTGTGCTTGCTGTCGTTGCTACTACTTGGTTTGACTTCATTCGTTTTCTCCCCGGCAACCTTGTCGTCGGAGCATCATCCTTCAGCAGGAATTTCTCCATACTACTCTGAAGGTACTTTGCCAAAAGACCATCTCCGGCACCGATATCCAAGACAACCGTATCCCCTGGAAATTCATTGGTTCGTTTCACAAGATATTTGGCCAATCCATCAATATACTCTTTGGTCCAAAGCTGATAAATATTGGCTTCTTCGCACAAGGCATTGAATGGTCCACAATAGGTAACGTGGCCTCCCCCCACGACAAGTTCCAAAATGTCTTCCAAGGACAGTTGAGACAAGTCCGCCTCCATGGGAATGTTGGCAAATCGCATGGCACCTCCTCGAAACGGCACAATTTCTCCGTCCAGTTGAGCGGCAATCCGTTCCAAATTCTGGATGAGAAGTGCATTGTCTTTTCGAGGAGTCCAATCATCCATATCAAAGGCATCTTGTATCATATTCGTGGAGGGCAGGAAGGCCGTGTTGTTGGTCGGACTGCTGGGAGTAGTATCCTCCTCCAATCTTAGTGCTGCCAAGACTTTATGTTTTTGGGAGGCCAATTGCGGCAGCGACCGGAGTTTGGGCTGTCTTACTAAAAAGGCCTCTCGTAGACGAGGACCGTATTTGGCTTTGAGAAATTCGGCCCGCGCCCATTTCAGAAATCGAGTATTGAATCGCCACGGGGTGACATTCGACCATTTTTCGGTGGGTACTAATATGGGACGCAAATATTCTTCCAACACTTGCAACCGTAATTCCGCCTCCTTTTCCACGTCTATTTGTAATCGTAATTCCGCTTCCTTCTTTTGTGCATCATCCTGTTGTGGATTATTATGTTCGGCCAATAAACGCTTGGAATCATCGTATATTTCCGTACTGACCATTTGCTGTGCCCACGTCAATAACAAGAAATGGTCCAGAGTGGGATTGTCGCGATACACGCCATCGCCAAGGGTGGAACGTAAGGCAATTCCATTGCGTAATAAAAAGGGACCCACTTTCTTGTTGATGCGTCCAACAACATACCCGGCGGCTCGTAATGTGTTCATTGAATTTGTTAGTGTTTGGTTGTTGTTGCTGTTGTTGCTGTTGTTGTGTTGGCGGTTTGGTTTTGCTTATTAGGGCGATCCGTTCATACACGAATTATGGAATGCGTGATTCATTCATTCCACAACAATAATAAAGCGGACAGACGCTACCCGTCAACCCAGTGCCCAACAATCAATAGTTTTCGCTCATAACCTGTTTTGTCGCCTCACACCATCACAACAGCTATCACAACACAAGCAACAACAACCAACAGCAACAGCAACAGCACTAACAAAAGCAACCAAGTTGGTCCGAGTGGCAGGTTTCATCTCGCTAAGAACTTGCCGTAGCATTGCATACTGTCGTCCATTACACACACTAGCTAGCTAGTAGTTCTATTACAGTTCCAAACCAAACCGCAGATCACGAAATACTACTGAATTTAATTACATAAAAACAACAAAATTAATAATCATGAGTACCTCCGAAGAAGATCGTTTGGCCGAAGAAGCTGCCGAATTGGATGGCTACTTTAGTGACGAACCCTTGAATCCAGAACCCAATTATCCTGATCTCCATGAAACGTTTGAAAGTGCCATTGTCATCACGAATTTGCCCAAAGTTCCCGAAGCCAAATTGGAAAAATTGCAAAAGGTCGTCATGAAATTGGTCAGTCGCATTGGTGCTTTGGCGGCTTTTGAAGAAACTGGTTATTCAGGAATGCACATGCCCTATGATACGGCAGCCGAAAGTACCTTGGGCTTTTGCTTTGTCGAATACGAAAGTGCGGACATGGCCAGAAATGCAGTGGATGTTTTGGAGGGCTACAAATTCGACAAAAATCACGCCTTGTCCGTGTGTTTGTACACCCGCGCCTTGCAATTGTCCAACTTACGGTCGGAATCCTATCAAGAACCCGACATGCCCGACTTTACCGAAAAACCCAATGCTACCGCATGGCTCGAAGATCCCAATCAACGCGACGAATTTGTCATTCGACAAGGACGCGAGACGTGCGTGTATTGGTTTGATGCCAAGAACGAACCCATTGTCGATTACGACGGAGCCCGGGAAAAAGACGCCGGTGTGGCATGGTGTGAATATTATTGTCACTGGTCACCCAAGGGTTCCTACATGGCCACGCTCGTTCCAAGTAAGGGAGTCATTTTGTGGAGTGGTAAAACCTATGAGAAAACGGGACGATTCGTGGCACCCGACGTGAAGCTCGTCTTGTTTAGTCCTCAAGAAAATTATATTTTGACCAACAATGAACGACGCGATGATCCGGCCGCGATTAAGATTTACAGCATTGCCACGGGTCAACTGTTGAGAACCTTTGGCCTCTATCCCGACAACTTTCCAGAGGATGTCCCACCTCCACCCTTTTTGTGGTCTCACGATGACAAGTACTTGGCACGTATGGGATCGGGATTGATCAGTATCTTTGAAACGCCGAGTATGAAGTTATTGGAGAAAAAGTCACTTCTGGCCACAGATATTCACGAATTTCAATGGTCTCCCAACGCCAATATCATTGCTTACTGGGTACGTTTAAGATACACCTTTGTCGTCGTGGCTGTCTTTTTCCTTTGGCGTGTGTCATTCCTCGTCTCTTCTTCCTCTGACTAATGTACGTTGCTGCTACCTTTTCAATCCTTGTTTAGGCACCCGAGCGTGACAATGCGCCCGCGCACGTGGACTTGATTGAAATTCCATCGCGCAAAAAGCTGCGTCAAAAGAACTTGTTCAATGTCACCAAGTGTAACATGGTATGGCAACCCGAAGGAGCATACCTTGCCGTTAAGGTGACTCGGCACACAAAATCCAAAAAGACGCTTTACAACAACATTGAACTTTTCCGACTCAATGAAAGTGGTATTCCCGTCGAAATGTTGGACCTCAAGGATGCCGTCATGGCCTTGGCCTTTGAACCGCGGGGATCACGATTTGCCATGATTCATGCCGAAAATCCATCGTCCACCAAGGTCGATGTCAGTTTCTATGACATGATGAAGCAAGGAGAACCCATTTCGGTCAAGAGCAAAAAGGGTACCATGACCAAGAAATTGCCCGAAAAGCATGCCGAATTGCACAAGATCGAGACGCTGGAAGGACGCCAATGCACGGGTATCTTTTGGAGTCCGGCCGGATCCAATATCATTCTGGCCAGTTTGGGAGATGCGGCCTCGGGAACACTGGAATTTTACAATGTGGACGACAAGAGCATTGTCATGAAGGAGCATTACCGTGCCAATCAAGTAGCGTGGGATCCTGCCGGTCGAACCGTCGCCACCATTGTTAGTCAACCATTGGAAGGAGGACACTTTAAATTTGCCATGGACAATGGATACATTTTGTGGAGTTTCCAAGGCAAACAGTTGGTGCAAAAGTCCTATGAAGCCTTCTATCAGTTCTTATGGCGACCTCGCGAAACGTTGCTCAACAAGGAACAAATTGACGCCGTCCAAAAGAATCTCAAAAAGTACGAAAAGCAATTCGACAAAGCCGACAAGGAACGTCAACGCGCTCTGTATTTGGAAGAAACCAAGGGCAAGCGCATGGAACGTGACCGGTATCGCGAAATCTTGGCGCGCAACAAGGCCATCCGGGAACGACGACGAGCCGAGTACGTTGCCTTGTTGGACGGGTACGACAGTGATGATGAGACCAACTATGTTGTTCGTGAAGTGCAAGTCGAAACCGTGCTCAGTACCAATGAGGAGTTGATCATGTAAACACATGGCATTTCCCTTAGCGACCGAATGTGTCACCATAATAGTCTTTTACTAGTTCATCTTTACTTGAAACTCGGGCTTATGGGCTTGACTAGCTAACTAGTAGCAGTAGTCCAGCAGAATGATAAAATGAAGGCCTTCGGCCACACCATTCTTTCCAGACGGACTGGAACTGTGTATTGAGATATTACCAATGCTCTACTACTAGCTAGTATTGCTGTTAAGATAGATCAAAACACTACTATTTATTTGTTTCGGTGCCAGCTCCAGAGGAGGATTGATTCATCAACGCGTAAATTAGTGTCGTCAAGGCGATTGTACGTGGCTGTGCGTACCAGTACCCTAGCTAGCTACTGGTAGTGCTACGACTGTAGCGTTAGTAGTTACCGTGTTGTGTTATCTATCTTCAAATCGAGGTATCGCGGGCGAAATCTTTAGGATCCATCTGATTGTCCTTTCCTACTCAACTGCGCTGCTGTTCTATGCAGTTTTCACAATGTTATAATAATATTAAGCTCAACTATCAGCTACTATTATTATTACTAGCTAGCTAGCTAATAGCAGTGATAGATGAAAATAGCGGAAGTGCTATAGAAGTCCCTGTTGCTTTGTCTTCTTCTTTTTCCTTTCTCATTTTCAAACTACAAATATTCACCATCATGGCTGCTGCTGGAACCGCTGCTTCCTCACGACCTCGTCCGTCGACGCACTTTCCGGAAGGTTTGAAGGTCATTGGGGCAGGCTTTGGCCGTACCGGCACTTCGAGCTTGCAAGAAGCACTGGAGGTCCTGGGGCTGGGGCCGTGTTATCACATGCGAGAAGTTTTCAAGGATCCCAATGGTGCGGCAAAATGGAATGCCATTGGCCAAAAAGGCCCCCATCAGAAAATCACCAAGGATGAATTTGACGATATTTTCTTTGGATACCAATCAACGGTTGATTTACCGGCCTCGACCTTTTATCAACAACTCTTGCAAACCTATCCCGATGCCAAGGTCATTTTGACGGTGCGCGATCCCGAAAAGTGGTACGCGAGTGTCTTGGAGACGATTGCCCCGGCCACGGAATTGTGGAAATTCTTGTACAAAATCACGCTGCTCGACACTACCAGTGACGCCTTTAAAGGAATGATGGAGAATTGCGTCTGGAAACCCTTTTGTGGTGGACCCCAATATGTTCGCTCGGACAAGAAACATATGATTCATGCGTTTCAGGGATGGAATGAAATGGTGAAAATAGCCGTGCCGGAAGAAAAGTTGTTGGTCTTTAATGTGAAGGATGGATGGAAACCATTGTGTGACTTTTTGGAGGTGGAAGTGCCCGCCGACAAGCCATTTCCACATGCTTGGACTTCCGAGAACTTCCAAGTCATGATTGCCAACAAACGACGAAAATGTCTTCAACGGCTGGCAATGGGTGTGCTTGTTGTCGCCACAATCGGTCTAGCTTTGCTCCGGCTGCTGAAGTAATTCAACAAAGAGATTCTTATCATTCCCTCCAATAGCCACACAACAACTTCACCTTCACACAACAACTTCACCTTCCAGTACTGTCACGCCAACAACTCAATTCCTGGCTACATTGAAAAGGGAAGTCACCGATAAAGTTGTCCATAAATAAGGGCCAAAGAAGCCGAGACCTAAAAAGGAACCGCAACCACAAAACCACAGGCAGAGCACCAACATGATCGGCAACAACTAAAACGACAAAAGCGAAAACCAACACAACTAGAACCGGACGCAGAAAAACATGGTACGTTCCACGCAGTAACATCGGCAGCCAGGAAAACATCACATGGGAGGCAGTAGACAGCGATAGCGGAATAATACTAAAAACCAGTTGTAAACAGGATATCTCGCTAGCTAGTTAGCATCCTTCATCTTCCTTCTTGTTACCAGTGATAGTAGTGGATCCTGTTCCTCTATGGCCACAAATGGGTCCATCCACGTTGCTGTCTAGCTTGTTGCCTACAGCAGCACCTCTAAATTGTGCTGATTTTTTCCCGCGACATGAACTCATTTCCCTTTACAAGAAACCGACTTAGTTCCCGGCTCAAAAACGCATACAAAAGACACACAATAGATCATAAAGCAAACTTCTCCGAAAGAGAATGGAGCGATATTAACTGTACTACAGAAACCCCGCATTTTTTTGTTCTCAACTACTTCGATTTTCCAAGGGTTGTACCTTGCATTAAAAAATATTTCACAAACACAAGTACTATAAGGGTGTAGGATTGGTGTAGGAAGGAAAGGGGAAATGGAATTCTGAGCTAAAAAAAGCAGAGCCAGAACGAAGCATGGCCATAGCCATTGAGGGAATCTCAGTCGCTGAAGCGAAGAGAAGCAAGGATCACTATGAGCCCGAAGAAAAGCTGAATACTATCCAAGGTCGCAACTACGGGAAATTTGTACATGTACTATATAAATTTTGTTTCCATTGTTGTTGTCACGCAATCGATTTTAAATTTAGCTACGAGCGCCGCGTTCTCGTCCACTTCCAAAGTCGAGTGATTTGTAGACAAACTTCAACCATTCAGGTTGTTTGCTTTCATCATCCTCGTCGTCATCATCCCCTACTGTGAAGGCGAAGGCGTAACTTGCCGCGACAACGGCAAAGTTGGCTACAGAAAAAGAAGAAAAAAATTAGTCAGTGAGAATGTTACACAAGCAAAGCTCCATCACGGCCATGTATTGAAAATCCCTACTACTACTACCGTACTACGTACCAGCCCAGATAATTCCAGTATCTTTGGTCGCCACGGGTGCCAACAAGGAAATAATAGGTGTCGCCAAAAAGGCAATATCCAAGGCTTTCTTTTCGGCTCCCCTGGGTCTTCTCGATCGTAGAGATGGGACGACAAAAAGCCACCACCACCAGTAACCAAGAACCTGGATGGAAATGTCCCTGCGTAGATGAAAAATATCAAAACATAATATTGAGTGATTTCGATTTTATGGAATCAATCACACAAAAATACTAACCAAACATCCTCCACAAAACCCAATTGTTCTTTTTCGTTTTCCTTGTACTTACATATTGTACGAATTAAACCATGCAAATTGTCCAAACAAGGCCTCGGGATTGGTGGCCATGACAAACGAAAGCCCAAAACTCAAAACGGCTTGTACCAAAAAGACATTTTTGAGCCATCCACGAAAGACCGATCGTCGTTCAATCAACAAATCTTTTTCTTTTTTATCAATTTTGGCACGAACCGCATCGGCAGCTTCTCCACCGCCACCACCATCGCATGCGTCTGTCGTCAAGCCAGTGGTGGTTTCGAGTGTGATACCCGTCATATCGGCCAATTCTAATCGTAAATTGTATAAATCGCGTTCTAAATTGACCACCTTGGCAGGATTGAGCAGTTCATCCAAATCGACACCAAAGTCACGTTGAATTCCGGCATTGATTTCTTGCACAAAGGGATCGTCCGATGTCATTTCTCCGTCTTCTCTGGGGGGTGCCCAACCCACATTCGCCAAGGCATCATTGGCTTCATCCAGGATGGCTTGTCCGCCAGATCCAGATTCTTGTTTCTCGGAATTGTCGGTGGCTTTGAGAGCGGATAAGAACCGATAATTATTACGAGAGGATTGTCGTGTAAAAGTGGCTGTTCCAGTTGGAAGAGAAGAAAAGCCGGACACAGAGGCCGTCGCTGCTAGCGCCGACAGGAGGGATAACGAAGGTAACCTCGTCATGATTTGGATATCAAAGTGTTCTTTCTGGGACTCTTTTGTACAGAAAATATAATGATATCTCGCTGGATAAGTTAAAGAAACAAGAGAGTCAAGATTTTTGGTTGCCAAGAAGAAGAATCGAGGTTGAGTCAATCCATCACCAGTGCTTGCATGTGGTGTTGATGGCTGCTTCATGGATAAGGGCAGTCAACTACTAGTGCTACTAACTAGTAGCTAGTACTATGTGACAGTCCCAAGCGGATCGGTGGATGTTGAAGCGTTGTATTGTGTCTTGGCTTTTCATTTCCATTGAGTCACGAGAGTTTTTTTCTTCTCTCATTCACGCAACAGGAAACGAACTGACGTACTACGCTTTTCGGTAACAAAATTGTGTAGGTCACCTCCCTCCATATATTGATCGCTTACGTATGTGTTTTTAGAAAGCCGTTATTAGATTTATTGAAAAAACATAAAGCACGAGTTTTATTGCCAGACAGAAAAAATGAGCTAATAATATTTTAGTGCTTTTATCAATCAATACGTCCTCCTGATGACTTGCATGAAGAAAGACAAACGCATCCCGTCGTGACATCACACAAACCTGTTGTAACTATTCTAGCTAGCTAGTAGCCAGGTATTTCTCCAACTGCATGTGTTGACTCTGTTGTGTTTTGCTACGCCCACAGGAAAGATCGTCTCAGAGAAGTTGCCAAGTAGTGAGAATTGATTATATTTTCTTCTTGTAGTGCTCTTTATATACAGACACTGAAAGTATCAACAGCTACATTCTATATACTACACTTACCATGAAATTCTCAGCTCCTCTATTGGCCTTTTTGGCTGCCTCTTCGACCGTCGTGTCGGCCTTTACTACAACCCCCACCATGACGGGTTCGTACTTGGAGACTCTGGCTGCCACGAGCAGCAGTCTCGAAATGTCTTCGGCATCTACCGCTGTGGCCTTTGAACAACCACCCCGTGTTGTCCGCGATCAATTGCCTACAGTCTATGTCTATGACCACTGTCCCTTTTGTGTGCGAGTCCGTGTTGCCATGGGTATTAAAAATATCAAGCACAATTTGTACTTTCTGGCCAACGATGATATTCCCACACCCACGGCGTTGGTGGGCAAGAAAATTGCTCCCATTTTTGTAAGTAATTTGCAGTTTGCGTATCTGTGGAGAGTGGGTAGTATAAATTATCAAACATTTTGAAAGTATATTGGTCTTTGTGACGCTTTTGTGTATGTATGTGTGTTTATCGTGCTTTTTAATCTCATCTTTATCATTCAATGTGTCTCCGTCTTTATTAGGCCCTCCCGGAGGATGACTTGGTCATGGCCGAATCCATGGACATTGTCAAGTTGGTCGAGAATGATCCTCGTTTCGGACCTACCAATGTGATTCGACCTGCTACCGATCGTACCGATATCAAGGATTGGCAAAAGTCGACCCAAAGCTTGTTGCGAAATTTGCAACGACCACGATATGTCGCGACCGGACTTTTACCCGAATTTCAACAACTCGATGGACGTCATGCCTTCATCAAGAATCATCAATTGCCACCCTACGAAAAGAAGGAATGGAAGGAAGGTGACATGACGATGGAGCAAAAGCTGAGTCTCTACGCCGAAGCCATGGCCAATGATCCAGCACCTCTTTTGGAAGAATTGAACCGAAAATTGGTGGAATTGGATGACATTGTTTACAGTGAATATTATTGCAGTGAGGGTGGTATTTCGTTGGATGATGTCGATCTCTTTGCTCGTCTGCGATCAATCACTATCATCAAGGGAGTCGAATGGCCCAACAAACTGCGAAAGTACATGGACAATATGAGTTCGTTGGCAGATGTTCCTCTCTATGATGAAATGGCACTTTAAAGAAAGAAACCCTTTGTAGGTCATGGTGAAAAAGATTATGTCATGCGTTCCGTGTATAGGCGATTAGCAAGGACTATGTATGGCGAATACGTAACACATGGCAATTATAAGTGGGCAGCAGCTTATGGCCGGCTTATACCCGCAGAGGCAGTCTGGATTAAATGTCTGGGAAGCCTCAATACAACTAGTACATACAACAAGCTTGGTAGACGAGTAGAGCTTAACATTGTAGTAATATGAGCGCTCGTAGTAACACAAGAGCTTGCGGCGCACGCGATGTTTCCTGTTTGTGCGGCTCTTTCAAACTTGACCATTCCTCAATTCTGGAACGAGCGTAGTAGCAGGCTGTGCAAAATGTAAAAAGTTGCATCAGTTCCTTGGGCAGCCGGACATAGAGGTGGCTTTTGCAGTATTGCTTCAATAAAATGTATCTAAAACAAAGGAGTGATCTTTGCCAAGGTTCATTCTCATGAGCAGCTGCAAGGAACCATTCATGACATCAGCTCAAAAGCTAATTACTTCTCGGATGGAAATTAGAATGCTGAACAGCAGCTGAATAAACCAGAGAGCATTATTGTAGAGACTGACTGTTCTGGGATTCAACATGCACAAATGGAATGAATTAAGAATTATGGGTTGAGTGTGCGGCTACTGGCATGGCGGGAGTAAAACGGCCGGGACAGGAAAAACGGGACAGCTCGCGTGATTCGGAATTTTCCCCCGGGCTTGTGAAGCTCCTTGAAGTTGAACAGCGTATCCTTTGATCAGCTGCTTGATATGAATCCAGGAAATAGATTCTCACGCTCTCTCTCCATTGGATTGGAAGACTTGTTTAGAGCCCTGTGACGACATCAGAAGCAGTGGTATCCTGTGTCTGTTGTCCTTGTTTGTACACGGCATCCCTGTTGCTTCGAGTTAAGTAGCTAGAGTATCTACCACGCTAACGTTCTTCGTCGCAGCTTTGCCCGAGTTGCTTCTCTTGCTACTACGTGGTACTACTGCATAGCAGAAGTCACAATTTTCCTCTTCCGCAGTCAAGTATTTTCTAGTAAAACTGTTAACCATGGTGAAGTCTATTTTGGTCGCTACCGCCTTTGTGGCAACTGCCAGTGCCTTTGCTCCTGCTCAGAGCGGACGGGCTGCTACTTCGCTCAACGAATTCGCCGGTGGCTTGCCTGGAGGAGACAATGTTGAGCCTATGTTCATTGGAGAAACTGGCTCCAAGAACTTCGACCCCGTTGGGTTCTCTGAGGTAAGGAGAAGACTAAGAATCTAGTACAACTTAGAGAAAAAAGGGCTGCACCTGCCACTCTCTGCCTTTGCCCTCAAGTTCTCCAAGTTGACTTACAAATGTTTCTCTCTTGTATTACCACTTTAGCGTGCCCCCGAATGGCTCCCATGGTTCCGTGAGGCAGAGTTGAAGAACGGACGTGTTGCCATGTTGGCCACTCTCGGTATGGTTGTTCCTGAATTCGTCCGAATCCCAGGAGAGGCCTACTCCTTCGCGAGCATCCCCAACGTTTTGGATGCCCACGATGCTTTGCCACAATCGATGATTCAAATCTTTGGATGGATCTCCTTCCTAGAGGCATGCACCTTCCCCGCATACGCCAACATGAACAACTACGACCGCAAACCAGGTAACTTTGGATTCGACCCCCTTGGCCTTATGCCCACTGACCCCGTAAAGGCACGAGAAATGGAACTGAAAGAATTGAAGAACGGACGTCTTGCTATGGTTGCCATCGGTGGTATGGTTGCTGGAGCCACCGTCACCGGACACGGATTCCCATACCTTCCCTAATTTGGCAGTCAAATAGAGTAGATGGAGGCGTTGTAAGTAGGGTTGCCTTCTTTTCTTTTAACATCTCTTACATAAAACAGCTATTTTGTATGATGTTAGAAGAGAGACACTGCTCGGTACTTCTTTAGGTTATATTGTAGAGTAATGATAATACCAATTACAGAGAGACTCGTTGGACCCCGCACACAGAGCAATAGTTCTTTTCAGAGGACCGCTTCTCTTCGTCCTTCCTGGAAAATCTGGGTGGTGGATTTGAAGTAACGGAACACTTGTGGCCCCCCTTCTCCCCCACAGGCCTGAAGATCTTGGTGACACCCCTCGACTTGGTTGGTGGTCGGTTTCAAGTATTAGCAGACCTAGTAGACTGTGGGCCATCTTCTCCAATCGTTTCGTTGCTGCTTCCATTTTGAGCAATGGAACCGCCACTTTCTTCTCCATGTGGGCGAACAGTTCGGCCGGAATCGGCTGGAGTACTGGCACTGACTGAACTCCATGTCACGGGACAACGGACTAATTTTTTCTTCATATCGGTCGAGTTTCCCGCCCGTTGACGGAACCTGTGACGTGGGTGAAACGGGACGATTTCTTTTGTTCTAGCTGAATGATCACTGGGACGGCGACCACTCAATGGAATGGGCAATTTCTCCATGAGGGTTCTCGCAAAGCACGGTTGCAATCCATGATACCCAGCTCCGGTGTCTCGGGCAGGCAAATTCTCCTCTCCCAAAAGTGCAATGCTCTCCGTTATGGCCACCATGGGACGATCAGAGCGAATTATTCCTGAGACACCAATTGGTAACCAGCTCAAGAGACCCTGGCACTAGAAGTGCTGCCATCATGTACCCAACAAGCACCTTCCTGTACACGAAGAAGTGATGGGCCGTACAAGAAGCAGGACCCGTTAGGCAAGGTCCAACAAAACACGACACAAACAGCACTCATTCAGAAGAAGAGAGAGACACAGCTTCACTAGAATAATTTCTTGAGATTGATCAGAAAAGAGTTGAAAAATTATTGTTGGACAGAAGATCTTGTTACAAAGCCTAAAGAGTTTCTGTTGACTACATTATTTTCCAAAATACACACTCCTTGAGATGAAACTGTTTGATCCTTTTTATTTTGATTCAATCTCATAAACATTGATGCAACTATTAGCACTTCTATCAGCAAGCCCTGGTTGCACACTGGTACCTCATTGTTATGCAGTTGCTAAACTTGCTAGACTGTTTGGCAGTTGTGACTCACTTTGCAGTTTTTTGCTTCCCGTTGAGTTGGGGGTTAGTTGGTAACAAAAATGGATGCAGAGCACAAAGCAGGTGCAACAGCGATGATAACAACAGTGCTTCTTCATCAGTTTCTGCATGTAGTCTTGCAATAAGTTACTAGTATTCATTTATCATACCTGTCTTTTGGTTCTGACTGTACATTTAGCGAGTTCATGAATGTCTGCAAATGACATCACTGCACTTTTTGCGCAAAGATGTCTGTTGACATGCTCTTTCCCTCATGCCCCTGTTCCTATCATTGGTTTGAAAAGAGGCCAATGATCTGTTTTCTTCTAATTCATTTTTTGCTCTTTCTCCTTAGTAGACTGTCAATCAAGCTGTCTGATGCCACTCAGCTGGCTTAATGCCTTTTGTTCTTGATTTGCCAGTGCAATGAGCACTCAACCTTAAGCACATGTTCAATGAAGACAGGAGGCATCACATTGAGCACCACGAAGTTCCCCCAAAACATCATTTGGATCCTGCTCATGTAACTTTCTGCAATGGTGCTAGTCTTTGAGGTAACAATGCTGAGCAATGACAGAAATGGTTTTTTAGGTTTGTCTTTCTTTTTCTTTCTTTTTCTGTCCAAGAATTAGGAAGTTCAAAAGCTTGCAAAAAGTGACTGCAGAATCAGATGAATGAAGCCAACAAGGACAAACAAAACACGATGATCTTTTCAAGAATCTAGAGTGTGATTTTAGAGAAGCTGATGTGTGAAACTGTTGAGTGTTTGATCATAAAATCTGTTTGTTAACAAGAAGGTAGTTTAATGAAATGACTGGTGACCCCATTTCAACCCATGTGTTGGAAGTGCAGCTGGTGCAGCTGGCATTCCATAAGGAGCAGGTGTGCACCTGTGAGTAACTTGAAGTGTAGCTGAGTCAACAGCATGGAAGACTCTAGAAAGATCTACAA
>ENA-ORBV01009748-ORBV01009748.1-microbial-mat-metagenome-genome-assembly--contig:-NODE-9748-length-15619-cov-8.777120_pt1 | contig 15619 bp, 10 predicted proteins | sample MGYA00237777_ERZ505514 | MGnify/ENA primary metagenome ERZ505514 (study PRJEB26160, sample SAMN06269048) | microbial mat metagenome | isolation source: Oligotrophic lake microbial mat | place... | reverse complement strand
GCATCACGGGTTCGTGGTCATCAACCGCCGGATCAAGGCAACGCCCGAGCACCCGTTCCTCGTGCGCCGCGGCGACGCCCCCCCACAGTGGGGCTTCGTGTCGGCGGAGTTCATCAAGAAGGGCGACTACCTGATCGGCGAGCGCCTGGCCGAGGAACTCGTGCAGTCGGTCGATCGCGTCGATGCGCCCACGCGCACGGTGTCGATCTACGTTCCTGGCACCAACGTCTACTCGGCCGAGGGCGTGTGGACCCACAACGACCTGCCCGCTGAAGAAGCAACGAGCGGCATAAACGAAGTCTCCGCGAGCTCGGCGACGCACGCGTCCGGTTCAGCAAGCGCGTCGGGTTCGGGATCGGGTTCGACGAGCGGTTCATCCACCGTCTCTTCGAGCAGCACATCGGGGAGCAAATCCAGCGGCTCGTCATTCTCGTCTTCCAGCAGTGGTTCGGGGAGCGCAAGCGGATCGAGCCCCAGCGGGTCGGGCGGAACGGGAACGTATTCGATCTGAGTCATTCGGCTATGCGACGCTTCATGCTCCGGCTTACTTCCACCCGACGGTCGGTGAGTCGAAGTCCAATCCGGATGCGAAGGGCTTCCTCAAGGCAGCGCATCTTTTCGCGGGCACGTGGATCGACGCGAACCGGGAGAGTTACGAGGATGTGTGGGCGGCGAACGGTTCGAGAGGAACGCCATGAAGACCCGTCAAAGCGCTACCCGTGCGCAGCCCCTGCCGATGCCAATCTCAGCTCACTATGTCTGCTTGGACATCGCGAGGTATTGTTCAAGTGTGCTGCCGATTGGCGCAATCCATGACGTAGCAAGAAAGGCCCGCTCGAACTCAGCATCAACGAGTCTCGCTCCCTCGCGACACAGCGACGTGTAGCCGGGGTGCGGCAGCAAGCTGTTGTCCACATGCCTGACTCCAGCAACCGGGCGCTCGTCAGCCACAAGTACGTGTGCCAACGAGGGCGGTGAAGATGGATCACCCCAAGGAACAAAGGCAACCGGACACAGGTGATAGCCACGCTCACGCTCTCTGAGCGCTGGCAAATCCGATACTGGCACGTCGAGCACGCGCCCGGTAAGAACGGACTCGCTCTTGCCCGTCCAAGCGGCGTTTAAAGCAGCTCGTTCGCGAGGTGAGATCTGATCGCCGTATCTGTCAAGGACAGACTGCGGCATCACATAGTTGAACACACGCCTCGCGCCGAAGGCGATCACAGGGGGGTGCCCCACGGAAGGAGTGTTGGCAACGGTTCGCTTCGCCGACGCAGGGTTCAGTAAGCTGCCATAGCCAACAAGCAGTAGTGGTCGACCAGCAACCATGATGGCCTGCTCGACAGAAGTCCATGGATATGGGATAGGCACGTTGTCGCTATGGGCGAGTAGCTGGCCGCACGACTCTCTTGCAGCTTCAATCCTCTGAACGAAGTCCATGGCCTTGCTCATCTGGATTCTGTCCCGAGCGACGATCGCAACCGCAAGTAGTCCAAGTATCGGCTTCGCGTTCGCTCAATTGGCCAGTCGCGATCGTCTAGTCCACGAATCCGCACAAACTCACTGGCATCCTCAACGAATATGCGGGCCTCTTTCCGTCTGCCATCATCGGATGCGATGCGAGCCAGCAACACGCAGATCGCAAAATCCCGCTCAAGTGCGCGGATATTGCTCCGACGGGACCACGCGCGAGCCGTCTGAAGCGTCGTCTCTGCGGCGCGTACATCCCCGCACCAATACTGCGCCTCGCCTTTGACCTGCAGGAACAGGGCAATCGTCTGCCCATACTCAGTGCCCATTACCAACTGCTCGTACTCCCCAGCCAAAGCGATTGCCTTCGACGCGTTAGTCGCTCTATGCGCGGTCCGACCAACCCCGTCCTGATACAGAGTGGCCTTGATGAGCGCAGTGCGGTTGACGGCCTCGAAGGCTTCGTTACACTTGGTCAACAAATGGCTTTCCCCGAGCACTCGGAACGCTTCATCGCGCTCACCCATGTCGATGCACACCAAGCCAATGTTGGTGAGTGCTCCTCCCTTCGCAGTGAGCAAGCTGCCCTCTAAGCCCGCCGCCAATTGCTGGTCTACCCATTTCAGCCCTTCTTGATGAACGCTAAGTGCCTCCTCAAGCCGCGCGTCGCGCCACAGGAGTATGCCTAGGCACGCTCTCGCCCGCCACGCCAGGAACGGGTCGATATCTCTGCTACGGGCGATGTCGAGGGCCCTTCTTGCAAACCTCGCTGCGGACTCGAATCCATCAACCAGCTCCGAGGAATAGGCAGCTTCGATGAGCGAAACGCACAACGCGCCAGGGTCCGTGTCACGTTCAAGCTGCTCCAGCAGTGCGATGAGCTCCCGATGAACCCGATCCAGCGTATCTCCTTCGCCGGCATGCTCCGCCGACATGCGGAGGCGCGAGAGGACCAGGAGCCTCATCTGCAGCTTCTCCGGCGGCACAATCGCTTCGGCTGCCCTCATGTAGGCACCAGCACTCTTGTATCTCCCCAGCAGCTCTGCCGCTGTCGCCGCCTCCAAATAGGCTCGCACAGCGTCGCTTGGGTTCTTGCTGGCGACAGCGACTGCCTCGGCAAGCTCCTGCAACTCGCTGGCAGGCCCGTACCTCATGTAGACGGGAACCAGTGCGTTCAGCACGTCCAATGCTTGGCCAGAATCCGATTGGGTGCACGCGCGTCGCAGCGCGACCCGATAGTTGTGGACATCGGCATGCGCGTCCTCCAACAACTCCAGGCGAGCGACTCCCTTGCTGGTGCTCTGGAGGCTTGTATGGAGTGCCCTCGCCTTGGAGACAAACACCCTTTGGTGTCCGTTGTCAAACACGCGACGGACATCAACCCCATCATCGCACTCCGCTATGATCGCGTCGCCGACCTCTTGAAACGGAAGATACATCGACCAACGCGACGACCGCTCGGCACGCAGCAACCCGCTTTCGTTCAATGCCACCATAAGTTCGTACGGATCGCCCACTCCATCAAGCACGCCTTGTGCTGCGGCATCGTCGAAGCTCCCGCGAAACTGTGACAGCAGAAGAAAGGCTCTCTTGGTGGACTCGGACAAAGACGCCAGTGTTGACCGAACAGCGACCTCCATAGTCTCCGCCGACGAGGCCCCAACGCGCAGACTTTGGCGATACTTGCGAGCATCGTTCACATAGCGATTAAGTCGTCCGAACCTTCCAAAGTTCTTTGCCGCTTGGTCGACCGGCGCTGGAAAGCCGCCGAGTAGTGCGCAAAGTCTTGCGATCTCCCGAATCGTGTCGGGCTCTCGCTGAAGTGCAGCCCGCACGTCCTCCAAAGGCTCGGCGGCCCGAACATCCTGGACTCGATCTAGGAACATTTGGACCACGGCATACGTCTGCTCCAGCGCCGCTGGCGTCAGTCCTCGAATCTCCGTCTCAGACGGCACCGGCAAGGGCTCCAGAGACCGTCCCACCACGCCGGGGACGGCAGCGCACCGAAACACTCTAGAGGTGATGAGGACCTTAAGCTCGGCTACTTGCTTGCACCATTCGATGAACTGCGCCTCGGAATCCTCTGATACTTGCTCAAAATTGTCAACATACAGAAGAAACCGATGCGCGGCGGAAACTCGCTGCAGTAGGCGGCGCAGCATCTCGTCCGTGCTCGCACCCGCGTCAACACTGATCGCAAGGCTGTTCATAATCCGGGTGACTACTTGGGCGAACGACTTGTCGTCACGAGACAATGACACCGTTCCGATCGTCCAGCCCTCGCCCGACAGCAGCTTCTGGACCAACGCTGCCACCGTCGACTTTCCCGCCCCAGGGGGGCCGTAGATGATGTACACACGACGGTTGAGAGAGCCGATATGGCCTGCAATTTCACTGGCGACATGATCTCTTCCGTACACATCGTTGTCGATCGCCGAGCCCCAGCCCAACTCGTCGCGAACGGCTTTCGCAAGTCGCTCGATCGTGGGCGTGTCAGCCTGCGCGCTGCCGAGGATGAGTCCCGACTTTTTCGGGATCAAGAGCCGGCTCTTGATGTCTGAGTCGGAAGCTACCGTGGGATCGAGAAACACAGGAATGATGGTCCGCTTATTTTCAATAGCGGTTTGTATTTCAAAGATGATCTCTCGATATCCACCGCCTTCCGCTACCGCATCGCGACTTACAATCAATATGAAGGCAGATGCTTTAATGATCTCCGCCTCGCGCACCAAATAATCGTCTCCGGGGCGTCCATCGCGCTTGTATACATAGCACTTCAACTTGTATCGTGCCAGGCCATCGGAAAGCTCCTTGGCGAGCGACGCCTGCTCTCCGGCATGCGAAATGAAGGCGTGGAAAGCCGAAGCGGAGGAGTCGGGCGTCATCGTGGTCCCACTTTCTCACTCGTAGTCGCATCGTTCAAGCCCATCGAAGCGGCCGAGTCTGTCGGTGGGTGTGATGTCACGATGACGAATCCGCGGGTTCGGCCTGACTCAGAATCGACTGCTTGCATCGCCTTCCAAAGCGATGAGGCTTCGATCCACACCGGAGGGAGCCGGTACCGCGCCACGTCAAGCAGGAGGAACGCGTCCGCAGCCTCCGCGTAGGCTCCCAGGGGCGAGATGTGTCCGCCGCCCTGTTGCGCGACCGCTGGCCGGTAGTAGTTCACGAGCACTACGCCTTGGTCTGTCCGGAGGATGCTGCGAACCCGCTGCCGAAACGTGCTCAGGTCCGTCATTTCGGCATGAAGGATCTCTGCCCGAGCACCCTTAGCCTCAAGCAGTCGGCCAAGTTCGTCTAGTGTCATGCCGCCTGCTCGCACCTTTGATTCCGATACGACGCCGACAGCGACACTATCAAAAAAGCTCTCCTGTGTAAAGGAACGATACGGCTTCCATTGCGGAGCTTCCGGAGCCTGGGCACCGATAGCATGCAGTGCGATGACGCTCGATGCGACCCCGCAGTAGGTCTGTGTTACCTGCGTCTCAAACTTCTCAATCACGCGAGAAAAGCCCTTGAGGCTTTCGGCATCTTCGAGCAAAGCGACACCCTCGGGGCTGCTCATCGCGACTGGACCCTCAAATGAACTCATCTTTGACATTTCCACACATCCCAAGATCAGAAAGACGCTCGAACAGGCCGCAAGCTGTAACGCTGAGTTGACAATCATCGCTCTCATCCGATTACTCCTTACAAAAGGCAAGATCAGACGTCGTCTGACGGGCGGGGGAAGTGTAACTGGTTCAGGAAGCTCGCGGGCGAATGGGTGCGATTCCGCACCAGCGGTGTCCAAGGGTCGTCGAGTTTCGGTGGTTGTAGTCGGCAACAGGGAGCCGCACTCGTCAGGCGGGTGGAGACGCTCGGGAAGCCTAGGCGTGGAAGCGTGTGGCGATGCGCCCTGCATGTTCGTGGAACTCATCAACCTGTAGAGCCTCAATCTCGGTCTCCGGTTGTCGGGTCGATCTTGATGATGCGGGTTCCTCGCTCCTTGGACAACTTGACTACGTCCGCCGTGCCGCCCGGGCCGCGAGCAGGCGATCCGTCCCATACCGCGATTAGCACGTCAGCCATGCTTGCTATCTCTCGGGCCACGGCAGCGTAATCCACATGGTTCTCGTTGTCGTGTAAGATGGATGGCGCGATGTCGCTCGCCGCACAGATGCGCACGACAGCTGACTTGTGCTCCGCCGGGGTGACAGCAAGCATGCCATCTACCGAGCACGGCAACACAATACGCACTGGCATTCCACGCTGGATGCACGCCTCAGCAACAATGAGATCCGCTCCGATGGCTGCTGAGCCGATCCCGATCCAGCCAGATGCTCGGTCCATCCTCGCAATGTTGGAGCGTGTGGTGAGCGCTTCTAGCACATTCCGGACCGCTTCCGTCACTGCTGGTTCATTCGGAATCGTTAGGTGTCCCGTCCACCCAATGAACCGCCGCCGCACAGTCGTCCCCTCATTCATGTAGCCTCCATCCTGGCGGCCTTGGGGGTGTGTCCTTAGCGTCAAGTGCGTGTGCCAGCGCAAACACTTTGTCGTGATGAAGCCACTCGAAGAGGTCGTCAACCTGAGCGTAATCCTTAGCCGCCTCATCAATGCCTAGATGGTTCCAGTCGACGATCGCAGAGCGTAGTTTGCGCTCATCGCTCCGCTTTCCGAACTGCCATCCGTTAACCAGGCGTTCGGCAAGCCAACGATTGTGTTCCACTACCGCAAGGAGAGTCCGAGAGTGCTGCGGTAGTGTGAAGCTATCAATTATCTCTGTCCCGTCGCCACGCTTTACGACTCGAAGGCCTACAGCGGCAAGCTTCGCGGACAGGTGCCCAGCAGCTGCAAGATTGGATCTCCGCTCCCACACTGGCAGATTCACAAAGGTAGCACCCGGCGTATTAGGTGAGTCGGAGTTGAGGCCTACTGCGGAGTGTGCGGGTTGTGACCGAGACGCTCGATCGAGGTATTGAGTGGCCAATTGCTCTGCAAGCGGCCGTTGTGCTGATGTTGCTAACGACGTAAAGGCACAAGTCCCGCCAGGAGTACCGAACACAACCACTCCAGACTGATGAACAAGATCGGCCAACTTGGGTCGCGACGGCACATAGGCGGCGACGGTGATGCGACGCCGTGAGTCATCGGTCTGTGATGTCAAGAGGCATCGGGCAAGTAGCTCAGCGTGCAGGTCTATGGCGGTTGTGCAGATTTCCTCGTCATCGTCACCGCAGACAAGCACCAATGGAACAACACCTGGCTTGTTAGACAACTCGACGATGTGTGCACGCACGTCTGGGCCGGGTAATCCCCCTGCGTGCTCAGCAAATCCACCGTTGACTGCGAAGGTCACGCCCGCTGCCTGCTCGGCGGGATTGTGTGGTTTCGGATTGCGAACTCCGTAGCTCCAATCATCTTTTGCAGGCTCTGGGTTCCATGGGTCGCGGACTTCCTTCGGAAAGAACCGAGGATACTGCCCGCAGAACGACTCTACAGCCGGACGGTCACTTGGAGACACCAGGATCGTCATCCGGGTTCGTTTGCAGTTCTCGTAGTGAGCACGTTCAGCGATGCGCACAGCAAGCCGTTGCGCGACTGGGCTTATTCCGACAATGACTACATGCAACACCTCGTCCTTCGTACGAGGTCGAATTGGTATTAACAATCGTGCTAGAACATCATCCGCAGCCTGTTCGAGTATGTTGAAACAGTGTACATCGAGTGACTTGCGCTGAAGAGAAGCTGGTTTGGCCAGTGGCTCGAGCAACAGTGCGAGTTCGGCGCGCCGAAGGTGGATGCTGACCTGCGGTTGGTTTGTCTCGTTCGGAGCGAGCGCTCTAATTAGCTGACGCAAATCACAGGCGCCCTCGATGTTGGCTTCATCCGAGCCGGTCACAAAGTACACTTGTGCAGCTCGCTCTGCTCGCACTCTTTCCAACAGCTTCTCGTCGGTTGCGTCACCATGAATCACCACAGCTCCGAGTTCGCGGCAGCGTTCAATGTGCTCGTTGGATGGGTCGGCATCAATCACGACAACAGTTGGCCGGCGCGAGTTGCTCGCATTTGAGGTGATCGCTTCACGTAGATGTCGCACGAGCCCGAGCCCGGTTACTCCAAGCCCACAGACCACGATGTGTCCTCGCTTGCGCCGCAGTATCGCGCGCTGAATCGAGTCGGCAAAGAGCCGAGTCAAGGCCTCAAAGGCGACTAGCACAACGGTCGCTACGGCGCAAAGTCTGGATGCCAGTTTCCAGATGTTCTGTTGCGGCTCGGCCGGCGCATTCAGGAAGAGGTGCTGGGATGCCAGATATACGGCATCGATTAGCCTGATGGTCCAGTTGCCCGCATGGGTCGTGGCTTGCCCGCTGGATGTCGTAGGTTGTAGGAACCAGCCGACGGTGCCAAACGCAAGGGTCGCAGTCGCTGCTCCCAACAAGATCGTCGCCTTAGCACGTTTGCCACTCGGAACACGACGCGGAACGCGATCGCCCAGGAATGTCCAAGACACGAGGGAGAGCAGGACTCCAGCGAGGATCAGCAGGCCGATTTGGTCCAACACGTCTCTAGCCATGGGGTGACCTTTTTCACGAGTGGGTTCAACTGCGCGTCAAGCGGCATTGTACGGCATCTGCGGGTCGCGGGGGTGTTCACGGCGTTGCACCTAGGGCAAACGCATTATCCACTCCCCGCCGCGAGGAGTTTGATCAGGTAGGAGTGGTCCCACGCGGCCAGCAGGCGTTTGTTCTTGATCCCGACTTTCCGGCTCTTCTCGCTCCGGAGCATGTTCAGTCCGATCCGGCGGAGACGCGAGAGGTTCTGCGCGCTATGGCCCTTGCGGGTCCGGCTCTGATCTTCATTGAACGCCACGTCCAGCGACCAGTGCAGTTGGTTCTCGACCCCCCAGTGGCCGCGGCACAGCCCCGCCATCACCGAGGCCTTGCGGGTCGTGACGCTGGCGATGTGGTGCTGAATCTGGATCGTCGAGGCCCCGGCGATGATCCGTTCCCGCTCGGTCCGCACCAGGCACCCGAGCCCCGCGAACCCGGCGGTGTTGAAGAGCCATGGCACATCCCAGGTGATCGTGGTCGTCCGCCGCTCGATCCGCCCGTGCCCTTTGTCCCACTCGGTGTGGGTATCGTGGCCCCGCCGCCCCCACCCCGCCTGCGCGGCGTCGTCGAACACCCTCTTCACGTCCGCGTGCAAGGTCGGCTGGTTGTCCTTGAGCGCCAGCACATACTCCCCGCCCTTGTCCACGATCTTCCGGGCGATCTCCTTCTGACAGCCCATGGCGTCGATGGTGACTGTGACACCCTTGATATCCAGCAGTTCCAGCAGTTTGGGGATCGCGGTGATCTCGTTGCTCTTGTCGTCGATGGCGACCTGGCCAAAGACCAGCCCGTGGTCAATGGCCCAGGCGCTCACCATGTGGATCGCCGCCCGCTCGCTCGCGTGATCGAAGCTCCGGCGCAGCGTCTTGCCGTCCACGTTGATCGTCCCGCACAAGGTCCCCGCCAGCGCGGCCGTCCACGCCATGAAGCAACGCTCGAAGGCGTCGGGGTCCAACGCGGCGAAGACCCGGTTGAAGGTGTCGTGGCTGGGCATCTCCTCGGGCAGGTCCAGAAAAGTTCGGAACCAGTCTTCCTTGGACTTCCCGAAGAGCGCGATCCCCACCTAGTCCTCCGCCCCGCACACCACCCCGCAGATCGCGATGGTGATGAGGGACGCCAAAGAGAAGCGTCGGCCATGAACGCTCCGCGGATCGGGCAGATCGGCGAAGTGCTGGGTAATCGATGTGGTCATCCTGACCTCCGTTGCAATCGCGGCACTCCGCCGCCATCCAACCATCGATCCGATCCTCCCGCCTCATCCAGTTCTTACCGATAATGCGTTTGCCCTGGCGTTGCACCAGGGCTGCAAATGACCGGCTCGCTGATCCACGATGTCTCGCGCAGGGATATAGTATGCTCAAGCATGGCGCTCTCGGAATCAGAACGTGGGTCTCATCGGTACGACGCCTTCATCTCCTACCGGCATGTCGAGCCGGACCGGGCATGGGCCAAGTGGCTGCATACGGCGTTGGAGACTTACCGCGTTCCGAAGGAACTGGTGGCTAAAGGCGTGCCCGCGCGCTTGACTCGGGTGTTTCGGGATGAGGAGGAATTACCCGCCAACGCCGATCTTTCGAGCGCGATCGTTCAGTGTCTTGCCGACAGCCGGTTCCTGATTGTGGTGTGCTCGCCGCGGACACCAGCAAGCAAGTGGGTCAATGCGGAGGTGGATGAGTTCCGCCGGCTCGGGCGGCACGATCGGATTTTGGCATTGCTCGTTGAGGGTGAGCCGGGGGAGAGTTTTCCGAAGGCACTCATAGAGATTCGACGGTCCGTAACGGACGTGACTGGGGCTATGCGCGAGCAAATTGAGGATGTCGAGCCGCTCGCGGCGGATGTTCGTCGGATGCGCGCAGACGAGCACTTCGCGACGCTCAAAGCGCATGCACGGCTACGGATTATCGCGTGCATCCTGGGCTGTCGCTTTGATGATCTTCGGCGGCGGGAACAGGAGCGTCGAGCGCGGCGTTTGCGGATGGTTGCTGCGAGCGTAGCGGTTGGGGTGTTGAGCTTGTCGATGCTGGGTGGGCTGGCGATCTGGCAGCGCTCGCAAGCGGTTGAGGCGGGGGTGCGGGCGACCCAGGCGCAGACCGTGGCCAAAGCCGCCACGATTGCCCGGAGACGGCAGGCGTATTTCGCGGATCTTCGAGACGCTCCAGCGATGTGGCGGGGCTCAAGGATCGACGAACTACGCGATGTATTGGCGCGATACGAGGGGCCGGAGTACGCCGGGCTGAGATCATTCGAATGGCATTACTGGATGGGCATGTTGCGGGAGCGGACGGGAATGCTCCTGGAGCCAGCGGGATCTGGCACGAACTATGTCGCGTTCGACAACTCCGGGCGGCGATTGATCGCCGTGGACCGAGAGGGAGCGTTCAAGGCGTGGAACGTTAGTGACTACGCCGTGGAGGCACCCCCCGATTTCCCCGTCATGCTCGCCGAGCGACGGGCACAATTTCAAGCCCGAGCTGCGGAAGAGGCGAAGAACCCCAGCCCTCAGGCGCGAGCGGAAGCTCGGCAGCGGGCACGACAAAGGGCAGCCGCCCCTACTCCGCCCATGCCATCGCGTAAGGTGGACTTCCCAGAAATTTTCGCGTCGATCCATCCGATCGGGACGGGTGATGACTGTGTGCTCGGGCCACCGTTCACGCCGTGGGCTCCGACGGCGCTGCTGGTCGGGTCGACGGATTGGAGCTTCCAGACCGGCATGGAGCTTGCACCATTCACGACTTGCATCGCGGCGAGCGACGACGGGACGCTTTTGTTCCACGCCGATTCCGATGCCCACATCTACGAGCGGCACCTGCCATCGGGGATGGCGCCGGTGAGGAGCGATCCGGATATCACTCGGGGCTATCGCGATTCCCTTCGGGGAAAGAGCATTGACATAGAGCACGGAGCGGTGACGGCGATGGCTGTCAGCCCGGATGCCAAGTTTCTGGCGGTGGGATATGAGAATGGGGTAGTACAGGTTTGGGGCCTTGCGTTGCCGACGATGTCGTCGACTCCCAGAATCGTTACGCACGGGGCCAAGCCGCACACAGGTATGGTGCTAGGAATAGCATTCAGCCCAGATGGACGCATGGTCGCCAGCCAGTCCCTCGGAATCCAAGATCAGTTCGTTTACGGTGCCAGTGGGTTTCGGCCCGGCGAGTTGATGATCTGGCAGCGAAGTACTGGCAGCGAGGTTTGGTCGACTCGCCCGCACGCACGTAAGCTCCCCCAGCCGCCGGGACGTCCAAGCGAGAAGGCAAGGTTTGTCACCGGCCGCATATGCCCGACGTTCAGCCCCGACGGCCAGCGGGTGTACAGCACTGGCGACCGCGGAATCCACGTGTGGGACGCGCAGTCTGGTTCTGGGCTTGGCGTTCTGCCAGGTTCGGATGGTGCGGCGATGGGCGTGGCGGTCAGCCGCGATGGCCGACGAATGGCTGGTATCGGTGCCGATGGCTCGCTCCGGGTCTGGGAATCTGCGGACGCTGCGACCGGTCGCGACGTGGGAGAAGCCGCACTTGCGGTGCGCAAGCTCGGCGTGAGCTCAGATAGTTGTCGCGTTGCCGTAATCGTTGACCGTGGCGAGCACACCCTTTCCGGCAATCCGTACTTGGGCAAGTCGCCAAAGTGGGTGCGTTCGGGAGAGGACGCGGTAAGGATCTTTGACGTGGCCTCGGGGAAAGCGATTATCAAAGTCGCGAGCGGCTCGGCACGGCTGGGATTCGGCCCGCCGACCGATGGCCCATTTCGAGTCCAGGGCCACGAATCGTCGGTAAACAAGTATGACCTCTTCGATCCGAAGGTCATGCAATTTGATCCCGAGTATCGCAGTCCTGACGGTCGGGTCGAAATCAAGGTGATGTCGAATAAGCTCGAGATGTCCTGGCCGGAAACGGATCGTCCGGCGGTGCAACTCGAAGGACATCAGCCTTGGCCGTCGGCCGAGGGTGAGGATCAGCGGTCGCCGTATGACTTGCCTCGTTCGGGGGACCCCAGTGCCAAAATGCTCACTGCTGCAGTGTTCAGTCCAGATTCCCGATTCCTCGCCACGGGCGACGGCGCGGGCGTTCTCCGCGTTTGGTCGACAAGCAACGGCGAGCTACTATCGAGTGCCCCGACGGCGCATGTGCGCGGCGTGACCGCGATCACTTGGAACCGCGAGGCAACCCTCCTTGCATCAGGTGGGATGGATCGCTCATGCACAGTCTGGGCGTGGCCAAAGATGGAGTCTCGAGTCCGCCTAACAGGGCATCGGCGTGAAGTCAGCGGGCTAGCATTCTTGCCGGGCGACAAGCGACTCGCATCGAGTTCCGGTCACCCCGAGGTCGCGGGCAAGGATCCCGGCGAGGTCATCCTTTGGGAGCTCGAAGGCGGCCAGCAGTGCTTGCAACTCATACTCCCACGACCTGCTGCCTTCGCCGATGTCGCAGTCACCCCGGACGGCTTAACCATTCTTGCCGCGGCGAACTTTCTGGATGGTCAGGACGAAGGCCGAGTCGTTGCTTGGACTTGCGGATCAGCAACGGGAAGCCGTGGAGAGTCGAAGTGAACGCGTTTCCCTTCCATGCCACCATCTTCGCACGGCAGCTGCGCCCGGTTGCGATATCCCCTCAGACTCGTGTCCCTGCTTCAGTATCCTGCTAGCCCAATGTCCCTGGAGCGCGAGTAGTATCTTTCAGAGCGTTACTCACCCGTTGCAGAACTTCGCTCAAGACCTCGTCGTAGCTCTTTGTGTACCCTCTGGTTCGATGCACGCTCGCCAGCAGGAGGCGAAGGTCTCCGGTGAGCGGCGTGTCGTCAAGGTCGACCGCGATGATCGGGATCTTCCGCGTCAGAGCGAGTTCAACCTCCCGAGGCACATGCACCGATTGGAGCGTGGTCGACGATACCAGCACGAGTATCGCCTTAGCATTGTCGATTCCTCGAAGGATCGCCGTCGGATAAGTGTGGCTCACAAGGTCGATGTTTCGCGGCGCGATCCAGCACGGAATCCCCGCCGACTCGATCGTCGTGCAAGCAGCACCGGCTTTCGCGAAGTCCACCGACGAGTGACTGATGAATACATCAGCAGGATGAGGCGATGCGCCCGTGGAGGTTCCGCCTGTACTGGCCAGCAACGGCGAATCGAGCAGCAGCGCGGCTTCATTAAAGGTCATGATCGAGGCGCCCAAGGCGGCGACCGATAGCCCACGTTCGTCTCGCGACGGGTGACGACCGGTGCTCAGCCATTCGCAGTAGTTGCCAGCGTCGAGAGGCGGCTGTGGGAAACCGATGCGGCCTAGTGTCTCCGCGAAGTGCTGACCCGCGAGAGTCAGCAACCGGTCGCGCGCGTCAGCGTTGCTGAAACACACGAACTCCGCCGCCAGAGTCGCGTCCTTGAGCGTGCGCTCGGCGAGCGTCCGCTGGACCTCTCTCACGCGGTCGCTAAACGGACTGAGCGTTTGCAGCTTCGCCAAGTACTTTCGCGCTGCTCGCTCGACTTCGCCTTCGCATGGATGGGGACGAAAGTGGATGCAGTACGACGCGGCACCCTCCGCGACCAACTGGCTGGCGACGGGCCAAAGACTGAATGGGCAAGCGAGCGATTCTGAGCCGTGCGAGTATCCCGACGGATCGACCCTATACTGCAGCGGCCACATTTGCGTGTGGTCATCGAATTCCCCCGCGTCCGAGGCGATCGACAGCCCCTGCGGCCTTGACGCATTCAGAAGGCGATCAACCGTGGTCTTCAGCTTCGCCGCCTCGGATGCCGGAGCGCTCAAGAACAGCCAGTGACGCAACCCGCCAGATCGAGACGAACCGATGCCGACAGCGGCATCCGGCGCGGCACGGTGCAGCAGCAACTGGTGCCAGCCGGCGGGCACCAGACTCAGACTGGTGTGGGGCCACCTGAGAGCAGCGGAAACAAACTGATGCGTGCCGTTATCAAAACGTGCTAAATACATGCTGCCTCAGGCGAGTCTGCGCAGTTTCGACTTGATCGTTGTCGACGCGGATTTGTCCGGATCCTGCCGACCGGTGATGCCCCCGCGAGCCTCACGCACAATCTTGAAGTCGATCTCCTGGTCGATCTTCAGCTCAGCGGCTTTCAGCTTCACGCATCTGGAGACAATCGAATGGACCTGTTCGATTAAACAGTTGGTGTCAGTTATGTCGTACTCGTTGGGAATGTGCCATCCCGCGGTGATGGAATGCACAGCGCATAGCGTGGCGGTCTTCATATCATAGCCCCTGCCCGCGATGGTCTCCGTCCACTCGCCGCAGTTCACATGCGCGTCCCACCCGACGTAAACGCTCTCGCCATATCGATAGATGTGCAGGAACAACAACCCGCGCCCAAGTCTGACCACAGTCTGCTCTCGCTCTTCCTTACCATCGCTGCCCCAATACCAGATTCGCTCGTTACCCACCTCCAAGCCCTGGCCCGGAATGCCCCGTATCTCTGAGATGATCTGTTCGCGAAGCGCTTCCACCTCCTGTCCGAGCTTGTCTATGACGACCTGCCATGAGTCAAGGCGGATCGGTCGACGCGGCTCCTGAGTCGGCTTGCCAGCGCTTAGGCAATGCGTGCGCCGGCGGTGGTTGAAGTACGCTAACAGCAGCCCCGCGGGCAGGAGCAAGAACCCGATGCCAAATCCCAGCGTCAGGAAACCCCCAGCGACCAATCCGATCGCCACAATTGCCAGTGGATCCAGCCGGAGCCGGTCGGGCCGGTTTTGGGGCCTCCACAAGTCCACCTTCCAGCTCCGACGTTGACTCATCCGGGGCGGCCGGCGCACCGTGATCGAGAGCAAATAGTCGACCAGGGCGTCGGCGTCGGCTTGGCTGAATTTGATGATATTTCGAACCGACTGTTTCCGGACGTCGTTCCGGTACTCGATGTCATACTCGAAATGAAAGCGATGAAACTCGCGCGGGCGCACGCTGATGATCGCGCTCGAGCGAAGCGTGACCAGAGGATCTTTCACATGGCGCACCCAGCAGTCCACTGTCACCTTCGGAGGTGCGACGAATGGATCGGAAGTGACGATGGTCAGGTCCACGCCTCGTCCGTGCGCTGCATTGCGAACCAGTTCATAGATGCGGTCCCGCTGCAACTCGGCCCCCGTCATACCGTTGGTGGAGTTGCGATCCACCAGCGGTACGTAGTTCCGATCGGAGCCAAGCTTAAGTTCGACGAGAGCGGTTGAGGAAGAGGTTTCGATCGCAGTCACGGTGGCATTCTCCAAAAAAACTCAAGCGCCATTATCGGTTCGCAACCGGTGCGATTGCTGTGTGCACGGCTTTCCAATCCAAACTGATCATCGGTGTGCCAGCGGCGACACCTCGCGGCAGCGATGATCCTTCATTGAAGCCCTGTAAATAGATTATGGGTTTGCGGCGCTGAATCGCCATCTGGACCTCGGTTGCAACACCGTAAGCCGAGTGCGTGTTCTGGCCGCATATGACCAACACCGCCTTGGCAGTGTTGATCGCACTGGCTGCCTCCGTTTGCCACCGATGATCCGTGACTGCCCACGGCAGGGAAACGTCCTTGACCCAGATCGGGCACTGAT
>ENA-ORBV01009747-ORBV01009747.1-microbial-mat-metagenome-genome-assembly--contig:-NODE-9747-length-15624-cov-4.701164_pt1 | contig 15624 bp, 17 predicted proteins | sample MGYA00237777_ERZ505514 | MGnify/ENA primary metagenome ERZ505514 (study PRJEB26160, sample SAMN06269048) | microbial mat metagenome | isolation source: Oligotrophic lake microbial mat | place... | reverse complement strand
CTACTATGATGTGCGCTCGGATAGCGTGTTTGACTTTAGAGAGCCTGCCAGCGATGAGCTAAAACGGCACGCGCTGGAAGAACTGTATAAGGCTAAAAACACACAAGAAGCCCCGCAAGACAAAACCAACCAAGAACCTGAGGCAAAACCTCATGAGGCTAAAAACACACAAGAAGCCCCGCAAGACAAAACCAACCAAGAACTTGAAACAGAACTAGGTGATGAGGCAAAACTTCAATTGCATCTTGGAGGCTGTGTTCGATGAGGCAACCCATGAAGAGCACCATTTCTGTAGACCAACTTTTCTGAGCTGTGCATTTCTTTTTTGAATAAAAATGCGCATCCCATCATGTGCAAGAAACAAAGAAAAGAATTCTCCAAAGACTGATCTCATTGCCACTAAAGATAACGAGGAATGGGAAATGTGAAATGTGATGAAATGATGATCACTGAATTGATCTAAGAAATCATTTGGTCTCATTGACAATGACTGAGCAAAAGTTCAAAATGGCAGATTTTATCACATAGCAGAAATTTCTCAAGCTATGGAGATCGGTGCACCCAAATTGAAAAAGTAGACAAAAAAGGAAACTTCACTTCAAAGAATTGGCTAGCAGTGCTGATGACTAAAGCTCAAAGTTTGCATCAATGTGACAATGTTAAATAACAATCAATTATCTCTCAAAAAACAAGGACTAGATGCGGCCAAACAAAGAGTTGAGGAAGCTAAGAATGAATTTGGCAAGGTTATCAAGAGAGCATTAGACTGTGTGAATGAGCAACCAAATCTGGAGCAACCAAAAGATTCAGCAACAGACACTGCCAACACATTCAAGGACACGAGAAATGACCAAGCTACAATCATTTCATTTGCAGTGCATAAAATGGGTTGTCAAATGGAAAAAAAGCTTTCTATCTCAAAAACAGCATGTGGGTCCACCAAGTTATCCCCTGGTGTTCCACAGGCCTATGTCATTGGACAGCGCTGACTTGCTTCAAATAGCAACTTGAGATGTGATTGGGGATGCACTGTGTGGTGAGTGTCAAAGATGGCAAGAAGAGGGACCTCTGGAGTCTGAGGTGGACAGGCAAATGCCCACCACAACTGTGTCCAATCATGGTGCACTTTGGTCATGTAAAAGAAGACTTCTCTTGCCTGAAGGCAACTGATTGCTTGCTTGCAGATTCTTCAGCATTGAAGAAAGAAGAGCAAATAGCAGCACAAACCAGTTGCCCTCTACAACCTACTGCCATGACCTCTACCACACACCCGAGAGCTCTTTCCAAGCTACTAGTACTTGCTAACCCCGGAGCTATCCATAAACGGGAGGAAACCTATCACCTGAGAAAAATAGTCCGACATCCTCTGAGCAGCGGACCGCCATTGTCGCAGCCGTCTCATCAGGCCGGTACTCCTACTAGCCATAATCATTGGCTCTTTCTCTTTGCCATCGCTGGGCTCGTTTTGAGTGCCTTTTGAGAATCGTGTGTGCAACAAGGAAGCGGCATCCTACCGGGCACGAAAACACTGCGGTCCACACAAATAGACGACAATCACGGCCGCGCAGCAACCTTTTACAAATAGTACTCTTTCCTGCTATGAGTGAACTTTGTGTGTTGTATTCTTATTGTTACAGATATCTACTACAGTTTGTGTTGCCCGGCTGATGTTCACAGGCGCCCTGAAAATTGCCCTGCTCATGCGCTGGGACAAGAGTGAGATGCTACTCGGAATCTTCACCGCGACGACGACAACGCCTGACGGCACAGAAATTGGTGCATCTTTACGGCCATGACAGTCGCACTTTCCAATTGGTAGAAATGTCGTCCAGGAACTTTGTGCACATCTTGTGGTTGTACAAGAAATTTATGTTGAAGGTATTGACATTGGGAATAGGGAATGGCAACTTCGTCTTGTGCCCATATAATTTGCATGGGAATATTTGTTGTAGTGGTAGTTGTTTTTTCGTTACCATCATTGGATTGGCCTAGTCCCTGTTGAATTTGTTGCGTCAATACCTGTTTGGATTTCCCTTTTGGGAATGATTTCATGATCTTGGCAAAACTCTTTGCGCCGCGTTTGTGCTTGAGCAACCAAACCCATGCCACAGCTTCGTCGTGGTCACACCTGTCCATATCCTGGACCCCACGCAAATACATGAAGTGTCGAAAGACAAAGGGTGTAAAGGTTGAAATAGCAATTTTGCCAATAAGGGGCATGGGAAAGAAAAACATGGGAAAGGGAGGCGTAAAATTGGCCACATCCAAGAGGGTATCCATAGCTGTCATACTGACAATGTTGTGTTGCCGCGCATGCTTGGCCGCATACAAGGTAGCAATCGGTCCTCCAATGTCATGAAAGACTAAGTGAATTTTATTGTTGCAAGTTCTCTTTTTCTGGTTGTTGCTGCCAGGGTCGTCCATTTTAGAAAACAGCCCCAAAGCGTCATGCTCCATGATTTCGGCCAATGCATCGGCCATGGCCGGCCACGAATAATCCCGATCCAATGGCTTGCCGCTGAGACCCAATCCTGGCAAATCCATGGCGATGACGCGATAGGCACCGCTGCCGTCTCCTTCTTTGGGCATCAGCAAGAGTGGTTCGAACAGTTTGCGATAAAGGAAACTCGAGGCGGGAACGCCGTGAACCATAACAATTACAGTCGCATCCTTATCATGGTTGGAGTGTTGCTGATCTCGAACGAAAATGTTTGTTCCATCTTTTAGTAGAATATAACGACCTCTGGATTCATGTTCCTTAACCAAGTCAGGCATTTTCGTAGGAAGCCGCCAAGCATTCTTGGCCAACAAACCAGTACCAGCACCACGACGGAGTTTTGTCATTGTTCGTTCTGTCTTTCTTCTTGGAGCAGTATATCTAGCGTAGCAAAAGCTTGCTTTCTAGATAAGAAAATATTTAGTTTTTATCACTCATCTATCTACGACAAATTGTGGCCATGAGTGGCGAATCTGAGAGGATCTTTCTTTCTCATTGGGTTTCACGGAGATTTGAAATAATTAGCTATGCCATTTTTTGGTACTTAAACGATTCAACGCCTTGGACGCTCTCCTTGGTTTTTAGATTTCTCAACCATAGAGACCCACACTGTCCTTTAAAGATCCAAATGATTGTTGTGAACTCGTAAGCAAAAAGTACTACGACGTAGTAAGATGCCCACTCCGCTATTCCGCAAAGCGCCGGTTAGCCCATTCTTACTACTAGCTAGTACTAGCTAGTACTAGCTACTAGCTAGCTAGCAATAACAGGGGTTGCAAGTTGCTAAAAACTTGAATCTTTCCAAGATGATACAACTGTTTTGAATAGCAAAACTAGCTATCTGTACTATGCAGGTAGTGCATTTTCCCTAAAAAGGCCTGAACTGGATGCCCACCACAACGGCAAGACTCCACTTGTGATTTAGTTGGGTGATTTGGCGCTTGTATTGTAGCCGTTTGCAGACATAGCTAGCTCAGTCGTCCACTTTTTAGAAACAGAATAATCATAAATCGGGATCTACAACAATTATGGTAGACGAAACAACAACACAACATACTTCCAGTTCCAAACCAGAAGAAACGGGTCGAGGGTGATGAAATGATCTGCTGTATTTCTATATTAATCTCGCTGTCGACACAAACACTTCACATAACATACTTACTTTCCTTCATTCCTTCCGACGAGAGGAAATCCAAAACCTTGGTTGGCCGTATTCTTTTGGTATATTCTTCGTACTCTTTCTCTATCTCTCGTTCTCCCACTCCAGCAAAAAAACGAATCGGGGTCTTTTTTTAAATTCCAAAACAAAGGAGGCCATCCAACACAATAGCTTGTCGTTGAGGCATATTGGTCCTCTCTTTGATTTCTTCCCGACTTGTGTGTTTTCGCGCATTCGAATGTAATTCCATTGACCGTCCATCCATATCTGCACTTTTTTCTCCAAATCTCGTACATTCGACCCTTTTTCCATTTTACGCATACTCCACTAATAGAACATGTATGTATTGGAAAGAAAAAAATCAATCTTGCTTTTTGGTCAATTTCAACAATCCTCGCAAACGCTTATTGGTCACGATTTTGTAGGCATTGGCCACCTTGGTTTTCAACAGGGCCACCATTTTTTGACTCAAATATCGAAAGCTGGCCAAATTCTGTTTGTAGTGTCGTTTTTCAATTTTGAGTTCTTGTTCCGTGGCCAAAAAGACGGTCCGAAAATCGTCGAGGCGTTCCTCGACGTGACGCACGTCGGCCGTCAATTCCGCGATGCGCTTGTCCCTGATTTTGAGTTGGGTTTGCAAGTCCACGAGTTGACCTTTCAATTTCTTGTTCTCGGCTTGTGCGATAGCGACAGCGGAAGCAGAAGTATCCGTATCTTCACTGGAGGACTGGAACAAGGGACTTGTGACAGCAGGAATACTGCGAGGAGCAGCCGTCCTGGACGCTGAAAAGGGGGACGAACCCCCCCATCCTTGGCAGGCCACTGGAACGAGCAAAAGACTCAATAAGGTAGAAACTCTCATCGTGGTGGCAATGTTCTTGATGCTGGTGCTTCTATTAGTGACGGTGAAGATGATTGATCTCAATTGTGTATCTCTATCACAGCGAAAGAAATAAACGAAGCTTGCTATTGTTTTGGAGAAAGCTAATGAGATATTATAATTATGGTAGCTAGCTAGCTAGAGCAGTGGCACTATGCAACCCTGCAGGGTGATGCAACGTAAATTGGGAATGGGGGGAGATCCAGGATCGGAAGAAGAAGACAAGTGTCAAAGAAGACCCAACCAAAAGATATGCGAACCGCTTTATGGCTCATATCCCAATGTTTCGAAGAATTGTGCGAGATATTTCGGACCTTGGTGAGTTACTGGTGAGTTGCTTGCATTGGTGGCACACTTTTTTTCCGTTGTGACTTGCTACCTACTACTAGCTAGCTAGCTAGACGAGGCAACTCCTCCAGTAACTGCATGGTACAGCATGTACAGTACATTGTAGCTATCAGCTATTCCATGCATAGGGCTTGTCGTCACAAAATAATTTCACCACACGCCATACAATCATTTGAAGTACCGAAACCAAAAACAAACAACAATCAGTCAATCAACCATGGGCCTTTGCATGAGTAAAACGGGCCTCTTTATGAACCCCACAGTGAAAGTGATGGGGGCTCACGTCGTCTCGGTGGGATTGACGGGCGTCCAATTGGATGTGACCTTGCGGGTGGGCAATCCCAATCCAGCCTCCTTGCATGCCACCCGCGTCATTTATACCCTGACCAAAACCAGTGATGGTACCACCTTAGCGGATGGGGTGGATCGTACCAAATTTACACTGGAAGCAGCCAATGACAACAACAGGGTAGTGGTGCCCATGTCGTTCAAGTATTGGGGCATTGGATCGGCCGGCAAGAGTTTGGTCCAACGGGGTCAAACCGAAATTACCGTATCGGGAGAAATTACCTTTGATGCTCCCTTGGCACCCGGTGGAACGGCCACTTCGAAATTTGAAGAACAAGTCCAATTGGATTTGGATAAAATGATGAAATAAATAGATCGAACATCATCCACGTCCATCACGACTGACTGACTCTGTACCCCCTACCAAATGCCGAAGGGAAACGGGAATGGATCCAGAAAATGACAATCATATTTTTCGAGAACTCCAAAAAAGCAAAAAAGCCTAAAGGAAGGATGGCGGCTATCTCACCCTGACCTGATGCCCACCTGTTCTCGAGTCGGGGTGATGCCATGGACATCTCGTGGCGATGAATGAATGAATGAATCAAGGAGGTACAACCTGCACGTACTGTATAAACAAGCCACCAATCCAAGCCACCCCTTTTCGTCGCAAACATGAATATCCCCCCCCCCAAAAGAGGGTTTCCTAAAAATGTGCAGGTTCACATTAGGACACATTGAATGTTGGCAGTTTCGGTCGTGGGTTGGAGCACCTACCTACCTACTTCTGTCAAGTGATGGGGGTGTTTCGAAGGATAGACAACAATACTACAAAACTATAATAATTATAGATCCTATGGACTCTTCCCGTTCCTTTCTACAATCATTAACATTTCATGATTGGGAACGAGCCAAAGAATATTTACAACATGACTGTAAATCAATAAGACAGGCCACCGATCCAGGCTTTTTCTTCTACCAAAGGATGGAAGGTACAAACCAGATTTTTTGGGGGTTGTGTTGTGCGGCCATGGACATGTTCCGTTCTGTAGAGCTTTTTCTCCAACAACATGTATCGACCAATACCTATATATCATGATGACCAAATGAAGGAATGTACTAGTGTGACTACACGTAGACGACTTGTAAACTAGCAAGATAGACTATCTGTCCAGGTCATTGGCATGCTCATGAATTCGAATCATCACGGCAACGTTACCAAAAAAAGAGTCGTGCCATGGTCCCACCGGCACTTTTCAAATAGGCCGGTTGCGCATCGGCCAAGTGTTCCATCTGTACCAAAGTAGCACCCCGGGCTTGGTACAAGGCCACTTCACTACTCCTCCTCCTACTGTCGGTGCGCGTGGCAAATTCCTGGGCCAGTGCCAACCACGCGGCCTCGCCATCGCGATAGGTGCCTTGGCCGACCGCGGAATGGCCGGGACGAGGAAGGCCCGTCGCAATGGCACGAATCGCTTGGTAGGTGGGCGATTCCAAGGACGGGGAGGATGACGGTTCGTCGCTGTGATGGTCGTCAAATTTCCCCGCCACGATTTGATACAACACCTCGCTGATGTCTTTTAATTTTGGTGGATGATGATGATGGTCGATCGTTCCATTCTCGTTCGGAAGGATTTCTTCGTATGCATGTATACAGGTTGTCACATAATCGCAAAGTCCATGCAAGGTGGCCATGGCTTGGGGTTGTTCTCCATCCTGCGAGGCATCTTCCAGGGCGGCATCCAACAATGGTAGACAGACCTCTTGTAACAATTTGGGTGTTTTGGCAGGAGGCTTGCCGGCGGAGGACATTGTGAATAATTGTGCACCAAAGATAATGTTGCGATGGGCACGCAAGGATGCGACGGGTTGTTCCACCATGGTTCCATCACTCGTCGTAGTAGTAGTTGTAGTAGTGTCATCCTCCGCATTGGGTGGCCGTTGGAAGACCAATCGATATTCGCGCGAGCCATACGGCAAGTCTCCAAATTTTTGCAGTACGATTTGTGGCTTGTGGTTGGTTGAAAAATAGCGTCGACTTTGATGATACTGGTAGTGATGTACACGCGCTGCCGGTAAAAATGGTGGCGGTAGCGAAGTGTGATACTTCTTGTGGACGGCACCGCCATCTACAGTCGTAGTTGTGGTGGTACAATGCCGATGGAGTCGTTGCAGCCGCAGTACTGCTTCTTGGCTCTGACCCGATTTATAAGGTCGTACTCCTGGATATACTACGGACACACAAGTATTGTAACATGCACGAGCGGCACTTGGTGCCGTCTTGCCTAGAAAGGACAAGGGATGAACAACAGCACGCATCATACTATTGGATCAATCGAAGGAGTATCGATCAGAGTAATTAGGATGGAGCCTCTGAATTATTGTATGCTTTGGTCGCAATGAAAATAGCCAGCACTTCCTCCAAACAAACCAGTCCGTCCTTGAAAATGACCCAATCTGCTAGCTCTAACTAGCTTGCTAGTAGTCGAATGGTAATAATAGAATACAGTAGTGGCTGTTCTTTCTTGGTACTAATAGTCTATTTGGTGTGGGCCTGTGCGTTTTAGTAACTTATTCTGTGTGGTGGAAGAGGGTGGTCGTCATGGTCGGACGAGCCTCTGTGCTAAAACGTATGCAAAAGCACGCACCCGTGAAAGCGAGGATAAGTAGCACACTGTTTCCCTTTACTCCAATCACGAAAGAAACTGCGCACAAAAAATGGGAGGAATCAAGCTCTGTTCGAGAACAAATCGTGTTCCCTGAAAAAAAATTAAAAAAAAGGTGCTTCTTTGAGGTTCGTTCACTGGAAGAACCGCAAAGAACAACTTATTACTACTACTAGCTAGTATGATTGTCAACATCGTCCGAAGAGTGGACTTTGTGCATGGAGAATAATGGGCCTCTGTTTGTTTGGGGGTCAGCATTGATTTGAATGCATTTCAAAAAAATAAAAATTGCGGTGTTAAAAAGTCACAAGGTCGACGACACTGGCCCACTGCAAGCACGGCAAGTTCCTATTCTCATTGTTCTGCTCTCTGCTGGATTGTGTGACTAGCTATCAGGGGGTCCAATTGCCTTTTGATTATCTATCTATCGGGATCGGACAAAGAAACACCTACATGTAGTGACAAGTTCTGGATTGTGCAGTACATCAAGACACAGAATTCAATCGTTCCACCACAAAAAGAATAACAAATCATGCTTGGACTTCAGATCTACTTTGCCACCATCTTTGTGGTCATTTCTGTCTACACCGCCAAGACGATTTCCCTCTACGGCTGGGGATTGTTTCCGATTTTCTTTGGGGACATGGCATCCTTTACTTGGCCCGGACAGTTTAATACCGATTTCACCTGCTTCCTCACCCTGTCGGCCACATGGTTGACGTGGCGCCATCATGGGTCGCCTGCCGGCTTCCTGCTGGGTCTCGTGGGTCTGGTCGGCGGTGCCCTCTTCTTGAGTGCCTACCTATCGTGGGCCATTGTGGACGCCCATGGCGACTTGCCCACTCTGTTTCTTGGGCGTGCACGCGCCGAGGCCCTCCGCAGTGGCAAAGAGAAGAAGTAATCCATACTTCGTAATGTGCCATGGTATGGCTGGCGGAGGATGTTGTTCAATGACGAAGAAAGCCTTATTGTTCTTTACGTACCTGGCCGTGCTTTTCTTGTGAATAGAATATCCAACATTCGAAGAGATTCGCATGGAGGATTACTGTATAACTCCACTGTCGTCAGGGCAGTGACGACTTCTAGCCATGAATACTAGACTATAAACTTTTTTAATTCCTGTCTGCATATACTATAGGTGATGACTAGTAGTGGTTTAATTGCTGGTGATCATCTAGCTACTATAATAGGTACTTTATACGGCCTTGATTTTGGCTTTCGGTTTATTAGACTTTCCACTGCCAGCCTCATCCTCTTTGCTATCTTTTCGGTCTTTTTTCTGGATCAACCCCAAGACGGGTGCGGCCTTCCAAAAAATATGAGGATAGGCCATGCCCGGTCCCAATACTCCATTGACCAGCATCATGACGATCAATAGAAATTTCAACCAATATGGTTTGTGCGTATCCGACATAAATACGGAAAAGGCGCCATATCCTTCCGCAAACGCTCCTACCGGAAAGGTCAACAAGGGCATGACCAACCGAATGCTTCTCGCCAGTGCATTGGAAGGAAAGAGGTACATGGGATAGCGAGTGACTTCCGTGACGGCCCAAGACCACAAGACGGCCAGTGGAATCAAGGTTGTATTGTTGCTGTCATTGTTGCTAACATCCCCATCGTCGGTCGTAATGGTGGTGGTGGTCATGGCCAAACATCGGGGCAGCACTTGCAAAATGGCGGTCCATCGAATGACATGCAAAATGACACCCAAGGCCAAACTTCCGGGCAAATCTCCCACGAAAATGCGGGCGACTTCAATGATACAAATGCCTTCCAAAGCGAGTAGAATGGGCGTGAGATTTCGTTGAATGGTGGTGGTAATCGCGTCCGTGTCCTTCTCGGATAATAATTGCACCAAAATGTACAAGACATAGGTCCATCCACAAAAGGCAAGCCAATTCAAAATATAAAAGGCAGGTGCCAGGGAAGCCCAGGGAGAGGGTTTTCGATTACTGGAGGAGGATGCCATGATTGTCAATTGTCAAAAATAATGGAATGCACAACTCAACGAAGTAATAGCAACAATTATTCCAACGTGAATTTTTGGTCGGTTTTGTAAGAATTGGAATACAAATATAGTTCCTTGCCCTCAAGCGATATCCTTGTAATAAAATAGGAGGATTGCCAGGACAAAATCAAATCTCCTGCCTGTGCAAGATTGCCGTAGAAAGCTTTGGATGGATATGAGAAAATGGCAATGGGAATATTACCAACAGTACCCGTGTTTTACGATTTTTGTCGGCGTGTATTCAGCTCGCGGTATGGGTGTACAGTATGTGGATTTTTCTGGTTGGATGGAACGGGTTCTCACGGCAAAAATTCAGATGATATTATTGTAGATAACGATGAATAAAGCTCCAATCTCTTTGTTTGCTTTCGTTGTGGACCTACTACTGGTTATGGCAGATGGTTATGCCGTGTAGCTAGCTATTATGTTTGTTGGCTGTTTACAAGAAGTCTTCCCGTCCTCAATCTCGCTGGTTGTCGAAAGCAAGGATTGAAATCGCTCAGATTTGTTGTGTGAAGCATGCATGCAGCGACGAAAAGATTTCGTGATTCCACCAATGCTTCAGTCTTGCGGGATCGGGTGACTCATGTAATAGTGCACGCAAACGCAGCGTGTGACTACCGTACAGCTGTAAGTTAGACCTATCTAGCTAGCTATCTACTTAACTAGTATGTACTCTAGCTAGCTAGCTAGGTACCTTACCAGCAGCTACCTAGCTATAGTAGATAGGCGCCTTTACGTCAAGCTAGCAAATTACTAGCTAGCTAGTGAGTAGTAGGAGTCGGAAATCATAGATCTAGAAACGGAACTTAGTCAGCCAGATGGTAGGAGAAGACCGCTTGCTCGCAGGAGGAGCGCCCAATGGGATCGAATAACCAAGCAGGCTTCCTATTATACCAATGATGTAGCTTGGTCTGAGCCGACGGAACGACCCCTTCCGCATTTTTCGAACAGCACACAAGAAATCAGAAAGAGATTGCTTCTGATCGACCGGCTGCTGCCCCGGGCAACCGTAAGCTGGACGGACAGTTAAGGCTTGCGTTGTCGTTTGTGAGTTTGCCTGGGTAAATTCAAGGGAATGAATGCATCTTGTCGCCATCGAGATCAAGACAGCATCGCGTACTTAACAAACAAACACAAATCGTTTACTTTATGGATGTGATTGCGCCACAAAATAGATCTGCCGTCAGCAATTGTTTGAGGAACGACTGTTCAAGTTTCATGAGTCTTTTGACATAGGATTTTGCCTGCTGGTGGATCGAGCGTGCGTTCCACACCCTGTTGTTGTTGTCGTTCGTAACACGCTGTATTCGGCATATGTGCAGTAAACAGGGCAAGATGGATTCCAGCACGGACGGTTCATTCGTTCGTGTCGCGCGGTGTCAAAACAAGTGACACCTGGAAACGGTTCCCCCATGACGGGCGGCAATGGGAAATGATGTCGTCGCGAGCATAGAATGTGGCAAAAATACACTGGTTGAATGAAAAAAAGGGTTGATTGATTCCATTTTGGGAGTCGCAGTGTGACCATATCCCTTGTCCGTTCCCGAAGGCATTGGTTGATCCGTAGTTTTTTCATCATGCGGAAGTGGATTCCGGTGTCGCTTCAGGTATTCAAACGTCACAACATCGATTCTATTTTCGGAGGGCGGTTCCAAATACGATAGAGGCAGGATGTTTGTTGGTTGGCGTTGTCAAGATTTCCACACCAAAAGCCAGGCAATTGGTGGGTGACAATACAGCAAAGCTCGTAGACAGACACACCTTGTGTCGGGAAAAATAAATTCCCAGCATCGCAACGTTCTTGCTCCACAGCTGAGTGTGCATTCCAAGCACGGAAATAAATCAAGCCTTCTCCATTCTCGTTCTTCCACCAAAAAAATATAATACAGTGAAATTTCTATTCCATCGATGAGGAAAAGCTTTGTCGGGCACGACATTTCTCCAAATCAATACCACTCAAACCATCCATGGTTTCTCCGTTCACCATTTGATTCCCCAAAACAACCACTGCTCCCACGACGGCAAAAATTGCTAGAATTTCGGTACTTTGCAATAGGAGTCGCAAGATGGAGGCGGTGTTACTGTCACTCTCGTTGTTGCTTGTGGATGTAGGATCGGGCAATACTACCAAATCGGTCTGGGATTGTTGAAGAGCCATTCGTAAAAACACGGAGAGTCCCGAAACGACCAAGACACCCAAGTAGCAGCCGCGCTCCAACAAATCGGGCAATGACAAAGGACCACATCCCGTTTGGTAGACGGCAACTTCACTCCAAAAAACACCCGCACAACTGATCCAAGTTACCAACAGCCAAAGGGAGGTGGTTGCCACCACCACGATACTTCCAGGAGTCGTCGAATCGACATGATTGTCGTCTGGAGCTTTGTTGGCGGAAATTCGGGTTGTAGAAACTTGTGGTTGTCGAATGGTTGGCATGGAACCAATAAGCCGCAGAGGATGTATGGCGTCAGCAGTGGCCATAACAGGCGGCGTCGACGAAAACCCTACCCGGATGGGATCGTGGCGAGAATGATAATTGTAGGTCTTTGTGATTGGAAGGGTGATCAAGGCTTGGACATTTGGCACAGATGCTGCTGCTGCTGCTGCTAGTGGCAGTAGCAGTACTAGTAGTAGTAGTAGTGCCTCGAGCAGTAGGAGGGAGCCACCAACGGTGCCTTTTCTGGTGAAGAATGGAATCTTTGCAACATGGCGTGACATGCTGTGCTTGTTTTTCGTACTCAAAACTAGCACTTTTAAACTACTAGTAGTTCATGAACCTCGCGTCCAATCTTCTCTAATTTAGCTGCTAGTAGTTAGCTAGTAGTAACAAGGATAGCTATAACAAATCAAAAATGGTGTGCATAATTCATTGTTGTTGACTATGCATGCATGTCGGCATGCACCATGGTCGATCAAAACAAAGTCCAAAATGAGTCCAACGGTAGACAAAGCCGCGCACGTTCCCCCAACTGAATCGTGTGCCATGACTGCCACCCAGTGTGCCACCTACAATTGCACCAGTGCCCTCTTTGACAAGAAAGTCAACAAGGGAATTGAATTAGCTCAAATAAAGATGGTGCAATTTCTAGCAACCGCAACAATTTTGCTCAGCTGGGGGTCCACAAAGAGTTCCATGGGGAGCAACGAGACACACTTGTATGACAAGAATCTAAAAATCAAAACGATTTGTTGTTGCCTTCACCATGGTGAAGATCCAAAACCTGCACATCTCTGGTCTCTCTTGCCTGCTGTTAGCTCAATCAACATTAGTCGACTAGTACAGTAGAATGTTCCTATGTAACAGCCACTGCAGGCATTCTAAGAAGTGCTAGTGTTTTTTAATTCATGTTGGATCATCATGGATGCTGATGGTTCAGCACACGCAGGAGTTGGTCAGCTCACTTTTTTGTTTTTAACAATTTTGTCAACACAATTGAGTGGCTGTGTTGGGTGTTGTTGCAAAAGCAGGAACAGAAGAGACAGTTGTCATCACATTGCTGTTGTCAAATTCTTTATTGAAAAATTTCAAACTTCAATCATGCAAGTTGTGCAAGACTGTCATGACAGTGGGACATTCCATGTGCAAAACATGATGGCAAATCCTGATCTTGTTTTGATTTTCAAGCATTGGTAGAAGTGAAAGTCTCCGAGTGCGCATTCACATGATGATAGAATCGATGCACATGAGCAAGGCTGTTGATGACAAATGTCATCCAATGGCAGCATCAGTGACGATCAACTCAACAAGGCACTCATCATCAATCGAGCAACTCGAGAAGACACTCATCACCAATGGATCAAATTCAATCATCCATCATTCGTTGTCTCAACACAAGATGGGGGATCCAATTGTGTTGATCAACAATTTTTGAGCAGACCATTGACGGAACACTCGAACATGCCAAAGAGCCGCATCATGTCCATGGGCAGAAGCAAACCTGCTTGTGACAATGACAATCAACCCTTTCGAACCGAGACAGCGCAACAATCAAAACTCTGGTGAGCAACACAACAACTTTCTTAAATTTCTGCAAAGCAATCAATTGAATCAATGGCTCCCAGCGCAGCACACAATTGGCACCATGCCAGTGCAGAGGCAATGCAAGTCCTTGTGTGTGCACAAAAGTCGCGCACCCCCCTTCCCTTCATCCGGATGCTCTGTCTGGACACTCTGTCCTGTTCCAGCACGCCGGTGAAGCCAACAAAGACACCCAATGCTTGATTTGAAAAATTGCGCTTGCTTCAAAGCACCAAGGCTTGCCATGAAGCAAGCAGAAGCACCCTGTGACAACAAGAACAACACCTGCATCTCCTGTGTTCACACCCTTCAAAGCAAAACACTCTCACAATTGCCGGTGCGCCATGGAGGACGTCTGCGAGCAAGTGATCAAGCATCTTGGTGAGCTGCTAGTGCCCACCAGTGGGCATGCTTTTGTTCATGATGAATTTGTTTCCGGCCACAGCTCTGCGTTCCACATTGATGGGCTGAAAGTCCACGGAGAAGTGGCTCTGCAACACAACAGCTACAAGACCTTGAAGCAGGCTGGAAAAAAGGGGGGTTGTGCTCAGCACAGCCAAGAAAGTCCATGGCCAGGCTCTGGCTAACGGAACAAAGGCAACAGATTTTAAGTGAATTCAAGAGGGTCATTGGGATCCACCAGACAGCAAACAGATTGATCCACGAATTCCAATCTATGCCAACAAAGTCAGCGTGTCCAAGGAGAAGGAGAAGCATGACAGCTTGCCTTTCCCTGCCATCGAGCAAATTTATCAGATTGCTCACAAGTGTGTCAACCATTGCATTGATGACAAAGTGGCAGCATCTGCTCCCGTGGTCAAGACTGGTGTGTTTGCCTATTGCTGCCTTCTGGACCTGGTGGCAAATAGTTTTTTCTTTTCCAACTGCGCGACCTGTGGACAAACAGATGCCACTGCGACCGGCAACACCCATGCCCACACCTGGATTGCCACCACATTCTGCTCCCACCTCTGAACAATGTGCTGCAAGCACAAAGAAGCCATCCAAAATGTTGTCAACCCCGGTGTCCAAGTGATCTACAACCACTCGGCAGTCCACAACTCCAAAGCAGACACTGGCGCGCCTTGCTTCTCCATTGGTGGCTCTGTCACGGTCCCTTGCCCCATCCAAATGACTCATTGCTGCCAGACTTTTTGAGACGTTGGCTGAGAAAAACAAGCAGGAAATGATGGCAATTCAAGAGAGCCGTGAACAAAATGCTTCAGCCAAGAAAATCCAGCACGAGAAGGTTCCGTGTCAGAACGAAGAAATGCATGAGATGATTCTTTGTTAAAATCAACAAATCATTAACCAGAATGAGGAAAACAGGCACAAGGTTGGGCAAGCACTGGACCAAGAAAATGAGGCAAGCGAGGTGTTGTGCGAACTCCACAACAAACACATTCTTTGCACAGCAGCAAAAGAAGAAAACGAAGAAGAAGAAGACAAAGCAGACAACGAAGAAGAAGACGAACCCACTCTGCCATCCACTCTCCCAGTCCACCAAAAAATCAACTTTGAAGTCGTCAGCAAGTCTTCCAAGGAAGAAGAAACTGAACTCCTTGGCACCGAGTCGGAAGACAACAAGTTGGAAGAAGACAACAAGTCCGAAGAAGGAACAAGTTGGAAGAAGAAACCAACCAAATTGATGCCAAGTCGGAAGAAAAGTTGTTGTGCCCCCTCTTTCCCCTGGATTGCTTCAACGTGCCATTCAAAGTGGAGTCAACTTGCTCACGCACCTATTCCGCAAAGC
>ENA-ORBV01009746-ORBV01009746.1-microbial-mat-metagenome-genome-assembly--contig:-NODE-9746-length-15626-cov-5.047720_pt1 | contig 15626 bp, 5 predicted proteins | sample MGYA00237777_ERZ505514 | MGnify/ENA primary metagenome ERZ505514 (study PRJEB26160, sample SAMN06269048) | microbial mat metagenome | isolation source: Oligotrophic lake microbial mat | place... | reverse complement strand
TTTTCAAGCAGAAGACGGCATACGAGATTCGCCTTAGTCTCGTGGGCTCGGAGATGTGTATAAGAGACAGTCAAATGAATTGCCATGCTGTCAAGCCTGGAAAAGGAAAGAAAATGAATGCCCACAAGGAAAGAAAGCACATTGGACAGCAGTCACTGCTCATCTCAACAACAAAATGTCACATTGATTGCGCCATTCTTGCACAACAGAAGCAGGAACGATTGCAATCGTTGGCCACGACAGTTTCGGAATCCATGACAACAACAACAACAAGAACAGACCACATCACTCCATCGCCTCCCAAAAGGAATGTTGATTTTGTCAAAAAGACTGTCTTCAGCCAGAAATGGTCTTTCACAATCGAATGTCCCGCGTCCCATGACCTGCACCATGTTTTGGACATTCAACGGTGGAAGAACGACAGCAAGACAGTCAAACGTGTCCGTGAAAATTTTCAAGCAAGCCAACACCACACAAACTTGATGTGCACTCAAACCCTTTGGAGTGTGGCGTTGTCATCAACGCCTTCTCTTGCATTGTCAGCCGCAGCATTCTTGATTCCATGTGTTGTGATGGCCTGTCTTTGGGACACCAGAACATTGAAAGGAATCTGTCTCGCTGACTCTGCGAGGTCGTTCCCATCGGATGCCACGCTACGACAATGCAACATGAACCAAGCGGCATGCGACACCATGGCTCTGGGCATTCAAATGAGTGATGAGAAGATTCACTTGGCTTGTGACAAGGGCAATGAGAAAGGAATCGGCCATTTCGTGAAAGCTTTGTCGTGGTGGGACCTTGACAACCCCTCCGTGGATTTGCGTTTGGACAACACAGACGCCTCCGGGGGTGCATCCGAAGCTTGCGCACTTGCTGCACAAGCCTCCATTAACAAACTGAAAGCAAATGACAATGATCCTACCCATTTGTCACGCGGTCAGACTGCCGACAGCGACGGAGGTGGAGCGTTGGAACATCGTTATGAGAAAATGCAACATCTTGGCCTGTGCACACCGAACAATGTCCACCACACTTTGTATTTGATTGCCAACTGTTGTCTGCATTCAATGCAGATCCAACTGTCAAATGCTGTCAGAAACACGTTTGGCGATGGTGCTCTTGACAGAGTGAACGCGACACAGATGCCACATGCAGTGCGTTGTCTTCAAGAAGCGATTGGCGCGGACGAATGGAGACACATCTTGGTGAATTCAAGTCAATTCGCATGCAACTGTGACCCATCAATGGTCGCATTTTTGCCACAAGCAGAACCGGAAGACAAACCAGAAGACGCCGCGACAGACCAAGACCCAACCGGCACATCAAAGAAGAAGAAGAAGAAGAAGACGCGAACAAGAGCACAAATCGAAGCCGACAACAAGACAGCCTTTCTTGCATCCTTCGCGAAGGTGCACTCACATCACAAAGCCTTTAAGAAGGAACCAGCAGGCATCGACGCGAAGTGGAAAGGTGCTGTGCTCTCTAAGATGCAAGCTCCAATTCTTGCTCGTTGGTGGACGGTTGGCAATGCAAGTGAGCATGCTTTTGATTGCTATCTGGTGTTGTTCCATGCATGCCAAACTGTCATCAACATGTATGACTCTGGTGGCAAGGCCAACGACATTGCTTCTGATCTGTTTTCGATGATGACAAACCAAGAAACATTTGTGGACATTGCCCTCATCAAATGTTTCCATCAAGTCTATGTCTTCAAGCACTTTGATTGGTTTCAATCCTGTGACGATCTTACATCCGCACTCGGCTTTCAAACACACAATGTCGTTGTTCGATGTTGCATGATGGACAAAGAACTTGAGCATGCTCCGTGCATGATGCATGACTACGAGTGCGCGAAGAACCAATGGCAGCACGATCAAACTGTTCACCTAGACAAGCTATCAGTCTTCATGCAAAACGCAGTGGATGCATTGCACAAACACTTTCGGCGATGGTTGAGTGTTGCTTTTCTGCCATGTGCATTGTTGAGTGAGGGTCTGCTCGCAAAAGTTGTCAGTGCCATCATGTTGGACCTTGAGTTCCCAGAGTTTGCCGATGACAATGGCGTTGTTCATTGCCCACACAGCGACCGACATCGGTTTGCTTCCGAGGTTCACAAAGAAACCATCGATTTGGGATGTTTCTGCAAGTTCTTGAAGAAGCATGTTGTTGACACAGATGCCGCATGTCAATCGACAGCAATGCAGAGTGCGGAGTTGTTGAGCACTGGTGCAGATCTTCGAAGTTTTGATTGCACAGGCAACGATGGCGCCGTCCGCCGCTACATGCACTCCACATGTTTGCCTCTTGCATGCCACACACATTTTGTTGAAAGGTTTGTCAAAGAAGCCAAGCATGTGTCAGTCACAGACCGATCGGAAGAACATCGTGCTACCATTGCCATTGTGCGCACTTCAACTCCGCTTGGCAAAGCAAGCAAGGAGGAGGATCTTAGTTTCAATGCAAGCAAGATCAAAGCGATAACAGAGTCTGCTTCCGTACGAGCATCGAAGCATGCACTTTGGCAAGTGACACAAGAGGAGGCCGAATGTGATGCAAGGATTGCTCAAGTCTCGCATGCTCTGAAGGGTGGACATTTCAAGCAAGATCGCATTGCTGACAAGAAAAACAAGGTTGACAACAAAGGATCGAAGCACAAGGCCCAGAACAAAGCGCAGAAGCCAAAGGCCCAAGACAAGACAGCAGCAGCAACAGGCCTCATCCCTTATGGCAAGTCAGTCAAGCAGAGAAATTTGGACGACCTCAAGACAGAATTGGAATGCAGAGGAATTGAACCCGAGGACGTGCCGAGATTGATAACAGAGCGCATTAACAAGTTGAAAGATTTGGAGACGGAGCGTTCAGTGGAAGAAGAGAACCTTTCCAGACAGGATGCCAGCAAGCACAAGTCCTTCCGGATTCAATCAGAGGCTCCTTTCAACTTGATTGATTGACATTTGCATGAATTCGGAAGCTCTTGTGCATGTCGACATCCAGTCTACATTAGCGCATTGTTTTGTTTGTCGTTGTTGGTGGATAACTGAATCCTTAACTTGTTCCGCAGCGTGCTTGTCGGCCTTTCCCTTGATTGATACATTGGGACGATTCTAGTGTCCAGAACAAGCATTGAGTACAAATTTCGGATAACCAGATGAACAATTGCTTCGAACGGCAGATGACAATGGTGAGTGGATGGAGGCGTCTAAATCTGTTCTCTGTACAAAATACAAAATTCGCCTCTCCATAGCAAAAACTCACTATTGAGCCTACCACAATGACTGACAGCCCGTCGCTTGCTTTGATACTTGATTAGTTGAGACTAAACTACATAGAAGATTGCATGAAAACAAAAAAATCCTCGTGTTATTGCTGCTTGTTATTTGTTTTATTGTTCATTCGGGATTCCTTTTTGGTGAGTCACGAGAAATTTTCTCACGTATGTGATTTTCGCTCACTACAATCGATCTGCTGCACGGGATGCTGCACTTGACTGCCAATGCAATTCTAACAGCCACCCCAAGGCAACACCCATCACATGTATACTTGTATTTGATTAGTCAAGTAGTATCTGTTACGCTCTTAATTTAGGATCCGCCATTGGCACCAAAAGACAACACAACACAATAAGAGCTAGTAGAGTAGTAGTATTACCATCAACAAATCAACACGTCACCATGTCGCCGCAATCTCAACTGCTGCGAAGAAAAGTTGCCCATACTTTGATACATCGAAGCATAGTCCTTTCTTTTTTGGTCGGATTCTTGGCAGCGTCATTTATTCAAGTACTCTTCCTGCGACCACTACTATTTGGTGAAAGTAGTGCTAGCACAGCTGCTTGCGACTTGGTTTCCAACAACCCAAAACAAAAGTTTCGGGGTGTCCAATGGTGGAAACAAGGCTTTACGCAGAAAGTTCAAACACTCTACGAGACGGCCTTTTCCAGATTTCAAATTCATACCGTATTACTGGAAGATGGGAAAACGGTCGTGAACGATTGGATGTGGTGCGACGAAGCCGATCATATCAATGTTCTCGTCGAAACGGAAGACAACAATGACAATAAAAAATACCTGGTATTTTCCCAAACCAAATATGCCATGACAGGACAAACCCTGGCCATTTTGGGTGGATTGATGGAACCCGGAGAGTCAGCCCTCCAATCAGCCCAACGCGAGTTGCAAGAAGAACTGGGGTTCGTATCGGACACATGGATATCGCTAGGAGCCTATCGTGTGGCTGCCAATCGGGGCGGTGGCCACACGCATGCCTTTTTGGCTCGCAATGCCAAACCAGGGGGGAAACAAAGACCAAAAACGGCAGGCATTGCCATGGGCGAATCGGAACGACAAGATATTGTGTACTTATCCCGTGACGAATTGTTAGAAGCCTTGCTGGCTGGAAAATTTCAAGAAGTCAAGTGGACGGCCACTATCGCATTGGCCATTTTACAGACGCAACAACAATAGACACAAAAGAACGTAGATAAAGTGTCGTCATTGGATGGTTCACGCACGGACAGCTGCGGGTTGACACGAAAATCCAAAAGAAAATTTCAACCAACTGTTAAGAATAGTTCCTAAGAAAGGGATTTCGCCCGTCCCGTTCTTTGCTGTGAAAGAGACCTACAGCTAGCACACGAGACCTAGCTCGTCTTTGTTGTTCGCGAGCCGGTGACATCACAGACTGAAACGACAATTTGCCAACTTTGCATTCGCTTGGCAGACAACTACCTGTATAAAAATGGTGGCGATTGGAAGCGTGAACTACTAAAAAGGCATTGCCATTTCCGAATGTAATTTCTCCTCTACTTTTTAAATATATAGATGAAGACATAGTTAAATGCATCCAAACCTAGCCAAGTCAAAAATTGATAACGAAAAAGGAGGGAAAGCTCAACCAGCGATCAACGACATGAGGGCACCACCACCTGGAGCTGCTTCTGTTCTTTTGGGGCGGGGTACATCATCGTCATCATCGTCCGAATCATCGGAATCTGTTTCCGTTTTGGCTGTTTTCTCATCGATAACGACTAAACCAACTTTCTTTTCCGCTTGCTCTTTTTCTTGCTGTATTTTGAACATCATCATGAGCGCATCGTCGCCTTCCAATTGAGATTCGCGGCGTTTCCTCTCTTTTTCTTTTTTCTCAGTTTCCTTCTTCTTCTCCTTATCCTTCTTTTCCTTGTCCTTCTTCTCTTTCTTCTCCTTCTCTTTCTTGTCCTTCTTATCTTTCTTTTTGTCGTCCTTCTTTTTGTCGGATGCCGTTGACTTGGAGGAGCTGTCCATTCCTGCCAAGTCTGGCATATCGTCGTCCTTACTCTTCGAGGACTTGCTTTTGGACTTTGACGAATTGTCCATTCCTGCCAAGTCTGGCATATCATCGTCCTTACTCTTCGTGGACTTGCTTTTTGACTTTGACGAAATGTCCATTCCTGCCATGTCTGGCATATCGTCGTCCTTACTCTTCGTGGACTTGCTTTTGGACTTTGACGAATTGTCCATTCCTCCCAATTCTGGCATATCGTCGTCCTTACTCTTCGTGGACTTGCTTTTTGACTTTGACGAATTGTCCATTCCTGCCATGTCTGGCATATCATCGTCCTTACTCTTCGTGGACTTGCTTTTAGACTTTGACGAATTGTCCATTCCTCCCAATTCTGGCATATCGTCGTCCTTACTCTTTGTGGACTTGCGTTTAGATTTTCGATCCTTTTCTTTCTTTTTGTCACTTTCTTTTTGTTTTTTGTCGTCTTTTTCTTCCGGAATGGCTTCTCCATTGATTTCAGCGACTGTTCTCGCCTTGAGTTTTTCAATTTTACGGTCTCGCTTGGATTTCATCTTCTTGACCTTGTCAATCAATTTGGCATGTGAAGCGACGGCGTCGTCGTGCTTTTTCTTGTCGCCTTCGGCTGGTAGCTTTGGTTTATTCTCCTCCATTAATTTGATAATCTTTTTGATGGTTTTTTCCGTCTTTTTCCGTTCCGCTCGTTTCGCCTTGCGCTTTTCCGTGACTTCATCAATCTTTTGTTGGGCTTGTTCACATGACTCCTTGTAACGTCCACCAATGCGGCTCCAATCGTCAATGTCCTTTTCGAGTCTTCTGACTTCCCGTTCCATTTTGAATTTTTCCAGTAATATTTCTGGATCAATGACTTCGAGTTTGTCATTTTCATGCTTCAATTCCTTGCAGTCCTTTTTGAAGGTATTGTTTTCCTCTTTGAGTTGGGCAATTTGTGCTCGCATTTCATCGGCTTCCTTCAAGTAGGCATCCCATTCTTCGGGTGTCATTTTGATGGGATTGTATTCTTGCTCGAGTTCCATTCGGATTTGTTCCTTTTCTTCTTCGATAAATGCTGGAACGGCGGCCAATTCTTCGACGCGTCGTGATTCTGTGTCACGAATTTCGTCCAACAAATAATCCTTTTCGGCGTTGAAATGTCGCAGTACCAGCAAACTACGTCGCAAAAAGGCTTGAATTTTGAGCGCCGCCTTTTCCAATCGCTTTTGCACCACTTTGGTTTGTCCAAACTTTTCGTCGGCAATGATAAAAATACTGCCTCGACCCGTTTGGCGTCGTCGAGAGGAAGCTCCCAATTTTGCAGTACTCTTGTCGTTCATGGCTTTCATTTTTTCATCGTACTCGTCATTGACGTCCTCGGCGACATTCATAAAACTCATATTGAAGGAAATGGACTGTCTGGCACGAGCACGAAAGTTTTCACTGGCATCCATGTCGTTGCCCATGTCGGCCAAATCTCCCAATTCGGCCGCGCCAAAAGAATCATCGTCCTCGCCAGAGTTGCCTTCTTCGTCGGAATCGGACAAGTCTCCAATTTCATCCAAATTTGTGAGCGCACCGCCCCAACTGCGATTGAAACTGTCTTGACCACTTTCTTTGATACTAGACTCGCCATCTCTCAAAGACGAATTAGACGCTGAAAAACTACTGCGCAATTTCGCTTTAATGCTAGCGACACGACCACTGCCTCCCATTCCGGTATTGCGTTTGGGACTGGACTCAAAGGCCGTGCCCGTGGCAAATCGAACCGATCGATCGTTCATGCCGGGGTCCTTTTCTTTGGTGGCGACAAACGAACCTTCTTGCGTAATGTGCAGCGAGCTGTCCATACCCAGGCCATTCATAGATCCCTCTTTGCTGTCGTTCTTGTTGTCTCCATTGATATTGTCACTCACAAGCTCCTTGTCTTCGCTCAAGGAGCAAAGTCCCAGACTGCCATTATTATTAGGGCTGTTCAAATTGACACGATTCATGCTGGTCGACATGGAATTGTTCTGGTTGCTGCTTTGGGCTAAGGATGATTCTTGGATAGTAGTGTCTCTGTCAGCTTCGTAAATCCTCATAGGTAGATTCAAATAGAGACAACTGGCGGAATGCGCTTGGCTAGTTGTATTGTCTTTCTTCCTTTGGTTGTTGGTTTCTTTTGTTGGGTGTTGCTTTTATTTTTCGTGAGAAAAAGTGAAGGGTAATAATTGTGCCTAAGTGATTGCAGTTGGTTGCGTTCTACCAGGTATTATGAGCCAGCAAGCCGGGCAGACAAGCCAGAAATGCATAGAGGAAAGAGGATGACAAAAATGGTTCAAATTTTACGTGCTGTGAGGCTTCATACCGTACCTCGTCCGTTGTACTCGTACAGCAGTAGTCTGCTACTAGCTAGTAGTACCAGTACTAGTACAAGGTACTAGTACTGGTACTAGTCTACGTGCGTTTGATCTGCTGGTCGCGTAACGACGAAGGTCGTACGGTATCGGTACTGGTAATCTCTCTTGCTTCATCAGTACTCAGACTTCTACTGTAGGGGCTACATGGAACAGGCGTACTGTGACTGGACATAAATCGAAAGGTCTTCAAATGAGCCACTACTGGGACATTTCAAGTATGGGCTTAAGTGCTTCATTTAAAGGTAACAGTCATTGCAATTTGCCTTGACTTGCTCGCTCGCCAATTTGTAATTACGAGTACCGGGGCATTGCCTGGCAACTTAGCTACAGTACTCCAGTAGCTTAGGACAAGCAAGACCCAGTAATGATAATGACCTACCCCGGGTGTCGCGCTCGTAAGCCATTCCCGTCAAGATTCAATTCATCCAATTGCGAAGCAAGGGGTTTCAGAGAGATCCATCAAGCTAAACCCTAGTAGCAAGATCTATCTTTGCAGCTATGACAGCGCGGATCATGGTACTGGTACGCTACGACGTACTGTATTAGCTGGCTGTACACTGTAGTTGCGCTGCACCGGTATGTACTACTAGTAGTACCAGGAGCGCAGATTGAACGAATCAATGGTATCATAGCTGAAACAGGCGAGGGACTTCCTTTAGTGTTACTAATATAGCTAGAAGCTACCAGCAAATAGCAGGCTAGTTTGAACGCCAGCCAGCGAGCCAGGCGACGACCCATGCGTAAAAAGGGTCGAACAGATGAAGGAATGCCTGAGCTTTTCAAATATTGAAGTGCAATTGTCATGGAACACACAACGACCCAAGTCATCCGTCCGCCGCTGTAATCGTTGGAAGACAGCCGTTTTTGCATTGGCACTGGCCAGTTGCTCTACTACTTTCGACAATCGAGGCGTGGTGGTTGCCTTTCGGTCTCCACAATACGCTACTGCAGCGTTTTTATCATCATGGGAACCCAGTCCATTTATTCGACGAAGAGGGCAGCGATGTACCGGTAGTGCGACATTGCCGCTCTTCTCTTTTTCCACTAAAATGGAGGATGTCGAATCGGAAACGACAACTACAACCAACGTAAAGCAAGCGCCTAGAAAACCAAGGCGAAAATCAATCAAAAAGGAAGCAAAAACAGATGTTGCCCTACTCGTTGACAATACTTCCAATCACACTACAGCAAACGACATATCCACTGCAATCACCGGCAATTCGACGACTGATATTTCCGAATTACTGCTGCAAGACAGGCCACTCATGCTGGATTTTGTTTCGGGTGACAATGATCTAGAAAAGGCATTGTCTGCCAAAGTTTCCTATTTTTATTTACGACGGGAACTGGGATTGTCCGAAGACATTTTGTGGAAAATTACTCATGATGCACCCTCCGTTTTGGGCTTGACGGCTACCAATGTACGCAACAAAGTACAAGTTTTGCAAATGGCCTTGGATTTGTCTCGCGAGGAAACGTGTATGTTGATCGAACGACAGCCAACCCTGTTACAGCTCAGTGCCAATGAAAATTTGTCTCCCAAATTACAGTGGCTCACAGACGCCTTGAAATTATCCTCCAAACAACAATTGCGACAAATCATATTGGATCAGCCCGGCATTTTGACGCATGCCCTTGCCAATCTACAAATCAAATTGAAATTCTTCACCAGCAACCGGGGGTTGGGATTTTCCGTGGATCAATGTCGTACGCTATTACTACAAGATGCTCGCTTGTGGATTTCCAGCGTCAAGGGAGGATTGTTGCCACGGGCCCGCTTTTTCATTGACGAATTGGAACTCCCCAAGGACAAGTTACGGATTGCCATTATCAAAAATCCAAGATTGCTCTTGTACTCGGTCGAAGACAATTTGACACCCAAATTGATTCAATATGGAATCTTGACCTTGCACATGGATCCCAAGAAGCATTTGGTCAAACTCTTGACGTCCTATCCACAATTTGTGGATTACAATTTGGAGCGCGTGATTTTGCCATTGAGTCGATATTTTTTGACCGAATTGGAGTATTCGGCCCAAGAATTTCGAACCATTCTGATTCGATTCCCTCGGATCGTGACGCACTCGTTGACCCGAAAAATCAAACACGCGGTAGGCTATTTGCGATACGAAGTAGGATTGGATGCCGACGGAGTCCGACGTGTTTTGTATCAAGCACCCACTGTTGTGGGACTGGATGTCAGCAAAAACCTTCGCCCCAAGGTGGAATTTTTAAAAGACTACTTAATGGGCAGTATTATTAACAGCAATGATACAGAAGATCATGACACACTCGAGGAACGACAGAGGGTCATCAGGAGGGTGCTCGTGGGATTGCCGAGTATTCTTAATTTGAATGTGGACAAGTTGAGGGAAAAGTTGGAATATTTGCAGGAGGCCCTCCGATCGGAAGCCCAGACCAAGTATGCCGGCCTGCAAGAAAGCGGTGTTGGTGGTGACGCTGAAGACGCACACAGACGTCTTTTGCGTGAAACGATACTGAAAATGCCTGCCTTATTGGGCTATTCCTTGGTCAAACGAACCCAACCCCGCATGGAGCAGCTTATTGATGCCGGTCTTCCACCGTCGAGTATTACCATAGGCATCACCATGAAAGATGCAGATTTTCAAAATTGGCTTCACGGACGGCAAAAAAAGAAGGCCAAGAGAGCTATTGTATTTGTTGGTACTAAAGGAAAAGAAATGCTAGTGCCCTTCTCTGGGTCTCTTACATCCAATGCCAAGGAACAAGACAAAAGTGGCACAGAGAACGAATCCGATCGAAGTGGGCGAATAGTGCATTGGGTACGCGAGCGAAATCCACCTAACACGTAGTCAAACGCTAGTTATAAATTTGTGAACGGTACTATAGTTCTTCAGTTCTTTCTTTTGAATGCAGATTTGTCTTTCCCCCTTCACCCATACTCGTACTCTAATCTACGACGTGTCCTATCGTCTTTGACTCGAAACCTTCTGTAGACTGCTTTGAATGTGGGCCACAAATGCTAGGCGAAAGTCTTCGGGGATGGCTTGATCGCCCACGGGTATCATTTGAGCAGACAATTCGTCTAAGGTTAGATCGAGGATTCCTCCATCATTTTGTTGCAACACAGTCCGACAGCACTGTCTCATGGCATCGAAAAAATCGGGATGCTTTGTCAAGATTTCAGTCAATAATTTTTCTTGTAGTCTGAAATAAATCAAGTATTTCGGAGAACGACGGATCACGTAAACACGCCACAAACAGAGAGAATTGATGAGGCTCCATTGATAATCACAGTTGAGGAAGCGACGTCGTATCCGGCAAAAGCCAATAGCAAGAAATCAGTGAAACCCACCTTGAATATTCCCCAGTTTCTTGCAATTGATGAATAAGCTCTGCTGCCTCCGCTTTTTCCTCTTTCCTCGCCTTCCGAGACTCACGTTGATTCAATTGTTGAGTCATGACAAGTATGACTATATCAAATTAGCCTGCAATGGCTTGATCATGGACCTAAGATGCGATAGTTGCAGTCCAAGTTAGTTAGAGAGGTGGTTTGTTGTCATCTATATCATTCGGGATCGGTCATTCCTGTGAAAATTCATTATGGATGGGGTTCTTCCTGTAAAACTCTTGGGACTTTGTCAGATCGCTTTCGGGATTCAACTCGTAAATAAACCGAGCGCGCACCAGTGTAAATGTCCATTTTAGTAGTCTTTTAGTACAGTCCTGGTTATTTCTTACAGGAGATCACGTTCCCATTTTAGCTGATAAACTTCGCTGAACTTTTAAACAATTACGGTAATTAGCCAACGATGCATGTGAATTAAAGCTCTGCATTGGATGGTGATACGTACTTTAATTTATTAGTAATCATCAACTCCAAACGCTTTGTCTGCTGCTAACTCTGTGTTGTTTTTGACTTGTGACAATCGAACGACAGAATTACTGGTAGTTTTTATGGACAAGATACCAAAACTACCCACCATGATTGACCCGCCAACTTCCATGGATAAGAGGCCAAGACGGGCGTCACCGGATAAGAGGCAAAGACAGTCCTCACCGGTTCGATCTCGCTCTCGGCCTCGAAGAATACAAATCGAACCGATCAAATCATCGCAGACCTCATTGGCTTCCGTGCGCTCCATAAACGCGGGGACCAATAAACTGGCACTAGCCGTCGATCCCCTGGAAGTGCAACGAAGTGTTTCCCGAGAATTTGGCAATCAGCGTTCTCCCATAAAGATACGCCCCTCATTGTCTGTGCCGTTGGCATCCCCATATCGAAGCGCCCCCCTCCAAGCAACAATACCTTCCACGAATAGCAGCGTCACAGAAACTCTCACAGAAACTATCAGCAGTACATGGCACGATGAACGACTCCAGAAGACCTATATCCATTCTAACACATTTCAAAAGAGGCTAGAAGACCAAGCGGCAGAGGCTATCCGAAAGGCAGAGGAAAAGCAGGTCGCGGAATATGAAAAGAGACTGAAAAACTGTATCAAAACAATCGAGGCAGTGGAACAGCGAAAAAAGAATGATCTTCGCTTGGTGGAACTCCGAAAGAAAGCAGAAATGGAGAAAATCAAAGAAAGGATTGACAAAGAAATGTACGATATGGAAAAACGAAGACTCGTGAAAGAGCAAGAGGAACTCAAAAAGGCCGTTCACGAATTGAAGAACACGAACTCGGAACTCAGATATAATTGCCGTAAGCTTGCTGCACAAAATAAGCAGCTAATGGCAGAAATTGAAGCTCGTCAGCAGGTGGATCGAGAAGTGCTCAATCACAGCGAGATTGTCAAACAAATGAAGCACATCAATGATATCTTTCGGATAGCACACAGAGATGCAGTTGAAGACTTGAAACGCCTAGAAGAGGATTGCATAAAGGAAGAACGAGAAAAGAAGAAGATACAAAATTGGATTTCTGATTTGATTACATTGATGGAATCTCGATGTGCGCAGCCGATTTTGATGGACAAAATCCACAAGATAGAAAGGCGCGCAAAAGCCCAGCGCAAGCTCGTCGACGAACTTAGGCGCAAAAGACATGCATCCAGTAAGAAAGGCCATCATAGAGATGAGAAAAGTCAGATAAGTGGAACAACCACAGGTTTATGGGAAAAAGTTCATGAGATGCGAAAAGAAACCAGTGAGGCTACGTTTCTGGTTGAAGAAGTGGCAATAGCCTTAAAGAAGAAAAGAAAGGAGACGATGGCAGCGGAAGCGGAGGAGAGCCAGGAGGAGGGGAGTGAGGGCAGGGAAGACCAAGAGCAACGGAGGGAGCAGGGAGCATGGGATAACCCCATTAATGGGGATGACGATGTCGTCAAGAAGGCTCAGAGGGCAAGCAAGAAAATGGACAGACGACGTAGGGAGATCGACGACATCGTTCTGGAAATGAAGACTTTGGACGTGGTTGATATTGACGAACCACCAGAAGAAATTTTTATCTAATCGCTTCTACTACTGCTAGCCTTATAATCACATGACTATAGTCCCAGTTTTCCTTCTTCATAGTTCCCAAGAAATCATGGGGTGGTGAACTGAGTCTTCATCTGGTTGGCTGGATGCAAGCAAGGGCTAACATTCTCATCAGGACACTAAAGCCGCAAGAAATGTCTCATCTCGAAGTGCTCGCGCAGACAGCCTTTCATCCGTCAAAACTGCAATATTTACAGTGCAACTAAATCTACAAATTGTAGTCCTTCTTGTAGAGATTCACGATGGAAATCCTAAAGAGAGACAAGACGGATAGAGTAATTTGTAGCCTTCAGCTAATGAAACAACATTACAAAAAAAAACAAGAAATTACGGTTCCTTGTTGTAGCAGAGAGCTCTCAAGCACTGCTGCTCCACTTATAGGTCACCAACATAGATTAAGCCGTGCAGCGGAGCGAAATTTTCAGGGTGCCTCACTTGTGCATTTTTTTATAAGCCGGGTTGATAACCCAACTGTGCGGAGCGGCGCTGGGAATAACTTTACTTCTTGCGAGCAATGAAGAAATAGGACGGGGTGAAAATTTCGTCCTTGCCACCCTCGACAAGGTCTAGGGCAGTGGCATTCAGCAGCGCACTAACTTTGGTTGTTCCTTTGGGGGCAATTCTGAAAGTCTCAAGAGTCACGACCATGGTGTGAGTGAAGAGGCGTCCAAGCCTGGTCATGCGGAAACCCTTGAGAGTGTACTTTCCGCTCAAGGTGTCATACCAAGGAACTTGGTGGGGTGAGTGAACATTAGAATTCGCATCGAAATGTTCGAGGACTTCAAAACCAGAATCTTCCAAAGATTTGACGACCTGTGCGGCCGTAGCAAGGGTGGGCAATCCATTTCCAACCTCAATACCTTCCTTGATTTCCATGTGCCTTTTGTTGTCCTTGTCGAACCCCTTTTCTGGGAGGACAACCCACTCGTAACCTACAAAGATTCCTCCTTTCTTCAAAATTTTGTTCAATCCAGAAAAGCACTTCACACGGTCCGGGCTGTGGCAGGTGGCTTCGATGGCATAAGCAACGTCATAGGTATCTTTTTCTAGGATCTCGTCAAGCTTCTGGAAATCCCCTTGCATAAGACGGCATTTGTCAGCAATTCCTTTTTGGTGGCAGTACTCATTTCCGACCTTGACCTGATACTCGTTAATCGTTACACCGGTAATATCAGCTCCAGAAAACTGCTGGATGTTGCGCATGGGGCCTCCTACTCCACATCCAACATCCACAGCCTTGGTTTTGGGGCCCATGCCAGCACGAAGCGCCAAGTAGTACTCGCAACGCTTGATCGATTCATCGAAGGTTTCTCCCTTCAAACGAGGAGCAAAGTGGAATGACTGCAGTCCAAAAACAAAGAGTTAATAACGGCTTTTCAAAACATTGGGGGGAACACAACAAGTGCACAAAATTTGTGGAAATCAAGTCCAAAATAAGGTCGTCCCAAACAGCAAACCCATGTAAAAGCAAAAAAAAAATACAATCAAATACTAACCTGTCCCCAGCCCCACTCATAAAAATCAGTCACAAGGTTGTAAAAGTTGTTCACCATAGTCTGGTACTCCTGCTCTCGCTTTTTGATGCTCTCATTGGTGTTGATTTTTCCAGTGTCTTTCCTGGCGCCGCTGAAGAGACCCTCGTACTCATCAATGGATCCTTTCACTTCTTCTCGCTTCAACACGGAATCTTTGTTGGACAAGAGGCTAAAGCCACTAAAGAAGTCGCTAAAGGTGCCGCCATGAGCGTCTCGTGAAACCTTCTTGGTCACGCGGTAGGCCACATTCATCGAGAACAATGCCACACAGGCAATGCCCACGGGTTTAGCGGTCCCGTCGTCCATCAGTTTGTGCAGATCTATGTCTGCGAACATCTTGCTTGCTCGATCCATGATGGATTCCTAACCTTTTCTTTCTATCGCCCAATAATAGAATTATAAAAATGAAAAAGTAAGATTGTTGAGCGTAACACACTTGCGGGTTACTTCGGAGTAGATTCGATATCACTAAGGAAGAACTGACGTACAGTAGGTAGTAGCTGAGCTAATCGACCGACGGCATGGGTGGAAAATAACAGATCTTGGTTCTCGTTTTCCTACAACAATGCTGGGGGTTCTTCACTTGGAAAAGCAGTCCAGCCACGTCTTTCGTCGAACCTCCTCGTCATGGACGGAACCACGTACGAGTAGTGTTGTTTTTCGTACCAACAGGCTACATCATCATTTGTTTCCCGGATGAGTATGGAGCATTACTTAGAGGATTTTTCTGTATCAGAACGCAATTACCTGCGGGCGCGCAATACTTAGCAGTGTCTGATTCGTGGTGCGGTCCGGGGAAAAAAGGATTTTACTCCTAAAATTAAAAGCTAAATTTTTATATACGCTAAGGTGATGGACAAATGACGAATTCTCAAATGCCCGCCCGGCTTGTTCTATGGTACAGTCCAGTCCGACAGTGCAATCACTTCTGCAGTACTGTAGGTAA
>ENA-ORBV01009742-ORBV01009742.1-microbial-mat-metagenome-genome-assembly--contig:-NODE-9742-length-15630-cov-77.902334_pt1 | contig 15630 bp, 16 predicted proteins | sample MGYA00237777_ERZ505514 | MGnify/ENA primary metagenome ERZ505514 (study PRJEB26160, sample SAMN06269048) | microbial mat metagenome | isolation source: Oligotrophic lake microbial mat | place... | reverse complement strand
TTTCAAGCAGAAGACGGCATACGAGATTCGCCTTAGTCTCGTGGGCTCGGAGATGTGTATAAGAGACAGGTTGAAGGCGCTCGCCGCCGCCCCGACGTACCACGCCAAGGGAGACCGGTTCGAGGCCATCCCACACGCCCGCCTGATCTCCGCGTTGCGGGCCGCCATGCCCGCGACCCCGGCAATCGAGCTGGAAGCCGACCCCGCCAAGGGGACGTTCGCGGCCGTCCTCGTCCCGCCGTCCGACGAAGCCTTCATGCCGACCCTGTTCGTCCTGTCCGCGCACACGGGCCGGCAGCCGGCCGACGTGTTGTTCGGTCACACCTTCCGAGTCGGCAAGGACAAGTTGGTGTCTCTCGTGACTAGCCGGTCGCTCGTCACCCAGAAGCACACGAAAGATGCCGACCTGGAGGCGTGGGCGACGGCGGCCGTAGAAGTCCTGGATGCCGGCAGTACCCCGGCCAAGGCGGCGGCGATGACCACCTGGTGGACGGCCCGCCGCAAGGTGAGACTGACCGACTCTCAGACCGCCGACGCGCTGGTAGGACTGTCGGCCCGCCTCCCCTGCCGCCCGTCCAAGATCATGCCGCCCCTCGGCAACCGGTACGCCCCGGCCGAAGTCGCCGCGATCCTCGCCGCCGGGGCGTCCGAAGTCGGTCCGACCGACGCAGCCCTGATTCGGGCGGTGTACGAGTACGTCGGCGGGTTGGGGTCGCTGTACCACAAGGTCAATCGCCTGTCGGGACTGTTCCGGCGTCTCGGCTCGCGCACCCCGCCCGACGTGTACGCCGCCTGAGATCGTCGAAAGGACGGCCCGCTAGGGCCATTCCTAGCGGGTATTCCCTTACCCTAACCCCGAACGGAGCGAACGACGTGGCCGTACCCGACTACACGACCGTACTTCCGTACATCAACCGGCAGGCCAGGGCATACGCCTACGCCTACCGACTCGACGAAGACGACCTGATCTCCCTGGGCGGACTGACCTTCATCGTGGCGTCCCGCGAGTGGGACGCCACCAAGTCCCCGGACTTCACGAAGTGGTTCAAGGTGCAACTGCTGCGGGCCGTCCTGAACGTCGTGCGGAAGGAACTCCGCCGCCGCAAACTGGTGAAGATCGACTACGGGCACGACGTGGTCGAAGTCCAAGACCCGTCGGCCGGTGACCCCGACGTGAGTCCTGCCAGGGTGATCCCCCACCCGGAGGCCCGCCGGCTGGCGGCCGAAGCCCTGCGGTTGGGGAAGGCGTGGTACGTCAAGAACCCGTACCACGTCAGGGCCGAGTTGTACCGCCGCCTCAAGGCGAAGTCGAAGTGGAACTACCGCCGCTTCACGCGGGCGGCCGAACAGATTCACACCTACTTAACCGTCAGGAGGGCGTCATGACGACCGGCCTACTCACCGTCCCGTACTTGTACCAGCAAAAGGGGGTGGCCAAGCTGCTGAGAATGCTCCGGCACGGCGGGGCGATCCTGGCGGACGAGATGGGACTGGGCAAAGCTCAGCCGAACGACACCAAGGTGATGACCCCCCACGGGTACCGCCTCTTGAAGAACCTACGGGTCGGCGACCTCGTTACCGGGAGTGACGGCCAGCCCACGACCGTCACCGGCGTATTCCCGCAAGGGAAGAAGGTGGTCTACCAAATCACGTTCCGGGACGGCAGTTCGACCCGCTGCTGCGACGACCACTTGTGGGCCGTCCAGACCCCGGCGCGCCGCTTCCTAGGCCAGCCGTGCCGCGTCCTTCCGCTCAAGGAGATCAAAAACGACCTGTTCGACGCCGCCGGGAATGCGAAGCACTTCGTCCCGATGGTGAGTCCCGTCGCGTTCATCGACCAGGGGATGGGAGACCTGCCGCTGGACCCGTACCTGCTAGGCTACTTGTTGGCGAACGGGTGTCTGCGAGGGAGCGCGAAGGTGACGATCCCCGATCAGGAGACCGTCGAACGATTGACGCCCCTCCTTCCTCGCGGGTACGTCCTCAAGCGAGACTCGGAGTACGACTACCGGATTACCCGAAAGGTCAGAAAGGGCAGGCCGAACAAGGTCATCACCGCCTTGAGGGAACTCGGCGCGTTCGGCAAGATGTCGTACCAGAAGAGAATCCCGAAAAGGTACCTGTTCTCGTCTACTGAGGTCCGACTGCGAGTCCTTCAAGGTCTGATGGACGGCGACGGGACGGCGGGGGCGAAGGACGGTCGCATAGAGTTCGATTCGTCGAGTCGGGGGCTGGTAAAGGACGTTCGGTTCATCGTGCAGAGCCTCGGCGGGACGGGGATCGTTTCCCTCCGACAGTCGCCGACGTACACCTACAAAGGAGAGAAGCGGACGGGACTTCCTTCGTGGCGACTGGGCATCCGGATGCCGGCCGGTACGCCCGCATTCCTCCTGTCCCGGAAGGCGGACAGGCGGGGAACGGCCAAGTATCATCCCAGCCGTCCTATAGTGGCGGTAGAAGAGGTCGGCGTCGAGCCGTGTCGGTGTATCTCCGTGGCCGCCGCCGACAACCTGTACGTCACGGAGGACTTCATCGTGACGCACAACACGCTGAGCGCCATCGCCGTCTACGCCGAACTGCGGAAGTTACACCCCGGCCGCCCCCTCCTGGTCGTCTGCCCGGCGGGCCTCCGGCTGAACTGGCAGAACGAGTTCCGCATTCACCTGGGGATTCACGCCACCGTCTTGGAGGGCCGCAAGTGCGACGTGGACCTGCTCAGTGGAGAGGCGTTCATCCTCGGCTACGACACCGTCGGCAGTCCCGACGGGAAGCACTCCTGGGCCAGGGCCATCCGCCGCGTCCGGCCGTGTCTGGTCGTCCTCGACGAGTGCCACCTGCTCAAGAGCCGGGCGGCCAAGCGGACCAAGTTCGTCGTAAACCTGGCGAGGCGTATCCCGCACACGCTGGCCATGTCCGGCACCCCCCTGGTGAACCGCCCGGTCGAGTTGTGGCCGGTGATAAACCTGTGCCGCCCCGACCTGTATCCGAACTTCATGGAGTTCGCCCACCGCCACTGCCGCCCGGAACGGAAGCCGTGGGGGTGGGAGTTCAAGGGGGCCGACCACATAGACGAACTGCACCACGACCTGACTATGAACATGATGGTCCGCCGGCTGAAAGCCGACGTGCTGAAAGACTTACCGGGTAAGCGGCGGCACGTCGTCCCCGTGGAGATCGTAGACCGGCCCCAGTACGAGGAGGCCCACCACAGCTTCATTCAGTGGATGAAGAAGAACTACCGGCACAAACTGCGGGGGGCGAAGAAGGCCGAGATCCTGGTGCAGATGGGGTACATGATCCGACTGGTGGGTCGCCTCAAACTGCCGGCCGTCGTCGAGTGGGCGGACGACTGGCTGACGCGGACGAAGAAGAAGCTCCTCCTGTTCGGCCGCCACACGAAGCCCCTGGAGTTCATCCGGGACGAGTTCCGGCGGCACGGGGCCGTCCTCATCACCGGCTCCGTCCTCCCCCGCAAGAGGAAGGCGATTCAGGCCACCTTCCAGACGAATCCCCGGTGCCGACTGTTCGTCGGCAACATGGACGCAGCCGGAGCCGGCTGGAACGCCACGGCCGGGAAGGCGACCGCTTTCGCCGAGTACGACTGGCGGCCGGGCATCCACATGCAGTGCGAGGACCGCATTCACCGGATCGGCCAGACGGAAGGCACCGATCATTACTACCTGACCGCGATTGACACCATCGAAGACAAGCTGGTGGCCGTCTTGCGGGAGAAGCAACTGGTTCTAGACGCCACCCTGGACGGCGGCGACGTGCCCGACGCCCTGTCCGTGTTCGACGACTTCTTGGCCCGCATCCTATAACCGGAGATTCCCGTGACTGACAACCTGCTGACCGACATGAGCGTGTACGTCTTGAACCGCCAAGTGATCGACGCGGTCGAACTGTCCCGCTTCCTGGAAGACCACGGCGTGTCGTGGGAGTCGGATTCGGACGTGGGGGCCGAAGTGTCCGCCGAAGTCGGGGGCCGCGTGTGCTACATGTCCTTCGCCAAACCGCGGCCGGGGGGGAACGCGGCGTACCTGAAACACATCAAGGAAGTGGGCCACCTCTCGGTACTCGAACACGCCGTCTGGACGCTGGTTATCACCGGAGTCAGTCGGAGCCTGTCCCACGAACTGGTGCGACACCGACACATTTCTCCGTCTCAACTGAGTCAGAGGTACGTTGACGAGTCGCAGGTCAAGTTCGTCGTGCCGCCCGACTTCGAGGACGAAGTGGCGGCGGCCCGTCAGTACATGGATCGGACGAAGCTCGACGTGGAGACCGCCGCGGCGACGTACTTCGAGACGACCGAAGAACGCCCGTCGGAGCCGCCGCGAGAGCGCATCTACGCGGGCCTCCGGTGGCTCAGAAGCGTGTACCGCAGTCGAGAAGACTACAAGGTTCTGGCCGACTATCAGATGATGAAGGTCGAGAGCGCGTTGGCGAAAAGGTACCGACTCGACCCGGAGTACAACTCCGACGACCCGGACCTGCGAACGTCGGACTTGGGACTGCTGGCCGGGCAGAAGACCGAGAAGCGAAAGGTCGCCCGCCAGTCGGCCCGGAGCGTCCTGCCTAACGCCACCGAGACGAAGATTCAGGTGACGGTGAACGCGAGGGCCGCCCGCCACTTCATCGAACAGCGGGGAAGCCGCCACGCCGACCCGGAGATCCGTCGGCTGGCGTACCTGATCTGGGCGACGCTGGCGCTCGAAGCGCCCAACCTGTTCTCGGACTATCGGGATACGCTCCTGCCGGACGGCAGTTACGAACTCACCACGCCCTTCCCGAAGGTGTGACACCATGAACGGCGACCTCAAAATTGGCGACGTGGACGACTCGGTCGTCGGTCGCAAGTACGACGACGGGTCCGGGCGGCTGTCCGCCGACGGGAGGGCGTTCGTCCTGGCGTGGCTGGACACCCACGGGTCGGGCGTGGGTCTTCTCCGGGTCACGTGGCCGGTAGACTTCGGCAGGGCGAGGGCCGCCGGCCTGACCCCGACCGACTTGGAACAGTACGGGCGAGAGGCGACCGTACGCGCCGCTGTAACCTGGGAACCCTCCAAGGCCAAGTTCGTCACCCACCTGTCTTGGCGGCTGCGTCAAGTAGTCCAGACGGCGACGGACGAACGGTGGTACGTACCGCTGCGGACCAAGCTCCGCGTCCGGCCCTCAGTCTGGTCGTTCGACGCGCCGGATCACGAGTACGCCGCCCCGGAGGCGGCGAAAGCGCGGGAGGGGGATGAGGACCGGCACGACGAAGCGTCCGCGACCGTCTCGGCCCTCCGCGCCGCCGTACTCGCGTCGGCCGACGGCCGGCGGCGGTGGCAGGTATTATCCCTGCGGCACGGCCTGGGCGGAAGCCGACCGCCGCTCACCCTCGGTGACATAGCCGCCGAGGTGGGCGTCAGTTCGGAGCGCGTGCGGCAACTCCTGAAGGCGGCGCGTTCGGCGATACGCAAGGAGTTTCCCCACTTGATGGTAGTACCGACCTGAAACTACACGGCGGCGAACAAGGACACGACAATGACAATGACCAAGATCGCCTCGAAATACAAGAAGCCGGAATGGTTCGGCGTCCGCTACGGCGTCGCCGGAGAGGACGCGCGACGGTATCTGTGTCGCACTACGTCGGCCATCGTGAACAGCGTCCTGGTGCCGAACCACAGGGGCGGCGGATCCTTGCGCCTGTACGACTCCGAAGCCGAAGCCGTACACATCGCCATGAGGAGGCTGCTGGTCGTCCGCGACAATAAGGAGGCGGCGAAGCTCCGCAGGGACTCCGTCCGAGGTCAGTTGCCGCCCGAAGTCGAGAAGGACGCCTTCTACCACTGGTGGTTCTGCGCCTTTAAGAAACGACACCTACTAGACCGCAAACGACGGGTGATCTGTGTCCGACGACCTTGAATCCCGCCTGTGCCGCCTCTTCGACGCCGCCGGAATAGAGTACCGGCGCGGCGGGGAGGACTCGCACGTCCGGCACGGCTGGCTGGGCATCAGGTGCCCGCTCTGCTCGTCGTCCGGATTTCACATGGGCATCAGCCTCCGGACTCTAGGAGGTCACTGCTGGAAGTGCGGCGGCCATTCGCTGAACGCGATTGCCCGCGCGCTGGGCAATATCGACGCGCGGGACATGCGGGCCATACGGGGCGATTCTGAGGGCGATACGGGCCTCACGGCGGCCGTATCGCCCGTCGTTCGCCGATACACCCCGCCGGCCGACATCGGCCCGCTGACGGCATCCCACGACGCCTACCTGCGCGGCCGGAAGATCGACGTGGACGCCGACTGGTTCGACAAGTACCGGGTTCAGTCGGTGGGGATGGGCGGCGGCACATACAAGTACCGGGTATTCCTGCCGGTGATAGTCGGCGGGAAGGCCGTGTCTTTCACCACCCGGAGTACGCTCGCTCGCGGCCTCCGGTACCGGTCCGCCGAAGCCGAGATGGAGAGCGTGCCGCACAAACACCTGCTGTTCGGGGAGGACCTGGTCGGCTCGACGGTCGTCGCCCACGAGGGGCCGCTGGACGCCCTGCGGGTCGGCCCCGGAGCGGTGTGCGTGTTCGGCACGGCGTACAGCCGGCAGCAGGTCTGCCGGCTGGCCCGGTTCCCCAACCGATACATATGCTTCGATTCCGAGCCGGCCGCCCAGGTACGGGCCGAAAAGCTGGCCGACGACCTGAGTACACTGCCGGGCCAGACGTGGGTGGTTGCCCTCGATTCGGACGACGCCGGGAGCGCGACCGACAAAGAAATTCGCCGGTTGCGGCGGCTCATTTCCCGTTGATTTCTAGCACATTAGGACTATCTCGACAAATCTTTCAGAATACCCTAGACGGGCGGGTGGCAGTTCGTAAAACATTCCTCGTCTGTCCTCGCGTCCCTTCTATTGGCCAACGCTAGTAGATACTTCGACCGAGAGAATCCAAGATGTACTGCTTCCGCGGGCGAGCGTACTACCACACTTGGCGCTGTGACTAGGTCATCACTGTAACAGCGACATCAAAATCACCAGTGACCCCCTCACTCCTCTCACGTAAGATGCAACGGGTTGGCTAAACCGCCAAACCGCTTACAAGTAGAAAAAGTGGCGGTTGCCTGAAACTGGGGTTTTCCCCTGGTTTTCAGGCTAAGCCCACCTATCCAACTCCCGAAGATACTTATCAGAGAAGAGAGTACAAAGCTCAGAGCGCAAAGGTGAGATCCGAGTCTATCACTTTTCCAAACTCCAATGAATTGCTATTGCCTGTCGCTAACGTGCCGCTACACTGGGTTAGTAGTTGTTCCGACAGTACGCCGTAACCCAGTCAGGGGAAGTCATGGAGAATTGGAAAGGCATCGCAGGGTTTCCGAACTACGAGGTGAGCGACTGCGGCCAGGTCCGGTCGCTCGAAGAACCGAGTTGCGACATTATCTGAGCTGCCAACTGTAAATGCGCCCAGTATAATGAGCGGTGACCTGGCAGGTCTGGGAGTGGTGAATGTCGAAACACGCAAGCCGAAACGGGCACGCGAACGGAACCGCAGTAAGCCTCTTCGACGACGACGCGGCTGAGCCGGAAGCCGATGGCGATGTCGTCGTGCTGCCGCCGCGGAAGTACTTGCCGAATCCGGGCGAGACATTTAGCAGGGACGGGTGTCACATCGCCTTCGCTCGGGCGGAGTCGCAGTACGACATCTGGCCCTCGCCGGTCTGCATCGTCAGCGACGGCCCCTACGGCATCAGCGGATACCCCGGCGACGAGGTGAAGGCGGAGACCCTGGCGGACTGGTACCGGCCGCACATCGATGCCTGGTCCCGCCGCTCGACGGGCCTGACTACGCTCTGGTTCTGGTGCACCGAGGTCGGCTGGGCGAACGTCCATCCCGTGCTGGAAGCCAGCGGCTGGGAATACCGCTGCTGCAACATCTGGGACAAGGGGATGGGGCACATCGCGGGGAACGCGAACACGAAGACGCTCCGCAAGTACCCGGTCGTCTCGGAGATATGCGCCCACTACGTCCGGCGGGTGATGTTCCCCGTGGATGGGCAGCAGCTCACGATGCAGGAGTGGCTCCGGCACGAGTGGCGGCGGTCCGGCCTGCCGCTCTACAAGACGAACGAAGCCTGCGGGGTCATCAACGCCGCCACGCGGAAGTACTTCACCGACTGCCACCTTTGGTATTACCCGCCGGTGGAGATGTTTGAGAAGTTCGTCGCGTACGCCAACACGCACGGCGACCAGAAGAAGCGGCCGTACTTCTCGGTTGATGGTAAGCGCTCGCTCACCGGGGAAGAGTGGGGTCGGATGCGGGCGAAGTTCACCTGCGAGGCGGGAATCACCAACGTCTGGCAGGCTCCGCACGTGAGCGGGGGCGAGCGGATTCAGGGCGAGCGAACCGGGATGAAGTACAAGTTCGCGAGCCTGCACGGCAGCCAGAAGCCGCTCCGGTTCATCGACATGACCATCCGGGCCTCCACGGACGAAGGGGATGTCGTATGGGAGCCGTTCGGCGGCCTGTGCCCCTCGGCAGTCGCCTCTCACCAAGGGAAGCGCTGCTCCTACAGCACCGAGATCATACCGGAATTCTTCGCCGCCGCCCGGCACCGCCTGGCTACTTATCGAGCTTCATGACCGCCCGCAGTCCGTTGGCCACAGCCTCATCGTGCTCAGCGGCGGCGATGAGGTCCGCCCACTCCTGCACAGTCTTCCCGTCGTACTGCTTTGCCATCGTCTCCGTCTTGAACGCCTCCAAGCCGGGGTGCTCGATGCGGTCGATCTTGGCGAAGTTCGTGTCCAGGCGATATTTGAATCCGCTCAAGAGCGAATTGATCCGCTGCTGGAATACCGCGTCGGCGCTGTACGTCTTGAAGTCCTTCCCCCACCCCGCGACGATCTCCTCCGCCTTCTTCAGCCCCTCGGCATTGCCCTGGAACGCGTGCCCGTTGCAGTTCCTCTGCTGAAGGTTCCTCGTCCGCTTCTTGGTGTCCTCGGGCTCGGAGACGAGGTAGTGCGGGGGCTTGTGGTACTTGTCGTCGCGCGCCTTCGCCAGGCTCAGCGCGTCGGTCACGAAGATGCCAACGATCTTCGGCACCCCGTACAGCACGAACTCCGGCAGCCACGCGATCACCGCGACGGACGTGTTGTTCCCGAGGAGGTTGGCCTGCGACTCCCGGAAGCTCGCCGTGATCTCGGTCGCCAGCGGGAACCACATCTTGATCTCGAGCCCCGGCTTCGGCTCCGGAGCACCCAGTAGGATGGCGTCCGGGAACTCGGGGTCCTGTCGCTTCCACTTCGTGCCCACGTCGAGCTTGCCGGGTTCGTTCAGCGTGCGGATGATCTCCGTTTCGAGGATGTTGGCCGCGAACGGCGAGAGCTTGCTGATGAACTTGGCCAGCGCCATCGCCTCTTCGATGTCCTTCGGCTTCCGTAGCCGCACGATGTCGTAGGTGGTCCCTTCGAGCTTCTTCAACTCCTCGGCCACCGTCTTCAGGTGTTCCGGGGTCGTCTTCGCTTTCGCCATTGGCGTTCCTTTGCCGGCGCGCCCAAACGGGGGTACGCTCCCCCGCGGCGGGATCGTGCCGGTGTCATTGGTGTGTAGCCAGTGCCGCGGGAGAGCTTCGTACTGCCAGGTCCGGGCTCTCTCGTGACGGCCGATCCCGTCACTTTCACGCGCGAGGGGTCGAACGACAAGCGCCGAAATGAAAACAACCGACCGGTCAGCTCGACAGGTCGGTACACTGGTGGGGAATGGCCGTCGTCCGGGAGGGGCTCCAATGGTGAATGCCGTCGTTTTTGAGAAACTGGTCCAGGTCGCCAAAGCGAAGAAAACGATTCAGTTCCTAGAGCTGGGGCAGATCGCCGACATGCCGGCCGACAGCGACGAGGACATCGCGGCCCTCGGGCACGTCCTCGATGCGATCGCCGAGGATGACGTGAAGAACGGGCGTCCACTCCTGGCCGTGCTCGTCGTCCACGGCACCCGCAACATGCCGGGCGTCGGGCTCTTCAAATTCGCCAAGAAGAAGAAACTCCAGAAAGGCGACGACCTGACCTTCTTCGCAACCGAGCTGAAGAGGGTCTACGATTACTGGGCAACCTCGTCGGTCTGACTGACGGCCCGCCGCTTGATCTCCTCGACTCTCAAGCGGTAGTTCTCGTGTTCCGCGAGCATCGCTTCCCGAATCGAGATGTCCTGTCCGTCCTTCATGTCCCTGAAGTCCGCCTGAAGCTCGAATCCTGCTTCATCGGCAGGTCCGGGTCCGTACGCCACTCGCCGTTCGTAGGCCCGTCTAAAGGCCACATGAAGCCCCGACATGAACCGCGTGGGGATTTCGCGTAGCTCGCGGTCGTGACGCTCCTGCTCGGCGTAATACTCGGGGAGAAGGTCGCCGAAGACGGGTCTGAGGGCATCGTCGAGAAGCTGCTGAATCGGCTGATTGAGGGTTTGAGGTTCTTCGTGCATGCGCCGAATTGTACATCCGTTCCGTAGGCTGGCAAACTCGCCGTCGGTCCCTTTACTTCAACGGAGAAAGCCGATGGCGGCGATAGCCACCGCCTACGGCGTCAACCCAATTACCGTACACTTCATAATTCACCGTAAGCGGTGGAAACACATCTAGAAGAGATTACCGTAATGGCATTCTTCCCTCCCGGCGTCGGCAAGGCGACCAAGACTATCGGCGTCGGCCGGAACCTGTTCAAGTCCCACAACTCCCTCGGCCGTCCGATCTGCGCCGCCTGCGGCAGTAACCCCCGCTCCCCCGTCCGGCCCCTGTGCGGCAAGTGCATCCGGGACTGTCGGCCGATCCAGTGGGACCGGCTCGACTCGGTCACCAAGGTCGTCATCGAGAAGCTGGTGGACCTGCAAGGCGAATACTAGGTGCCGGTCACGTCGAAGATCATTTCCCGAAAAGGCGGCGAACTGCCGCCCGTCGCGCTGACTCAATACACGGCGGCGGCTACCCCACATCAACCGAGAGAACCCCGATGTCTTTCTTCGCCCCGACCTACCTCCCGCCGCAACTCGGCGTCGCCGAACCGGCCGACTACGACCACGCCGACTCCCTGCGGCGAGTGGTCGTCCGCACGCCCGGCCGCGTCCGCCGCTGGCGGCGGTCCCGGTGGGCCGACGAGTTTCGCCTCCTGCGGTTAGAACTCCAGGCGGGCGGGGCGACCGCCCGCGACGCCGTCTCCTGCGTGTCCGCCGTCCTCCGCTGGTACGACTCCGCCGCCGGCATGTCGGGCGTCCCCGCCGTCTCCTGCGGCGAATCCTTCCGCCGCCACTACGACTGGCTCCGCCGCCTGTCGGCGACCGTCGTCCCGGCGGCATCCTACTCCGACCGGGACCGGGCCGTCGCCGCGTCCCTCCTCGCCCGCCTGCGGGGGCGGGACTGGGGGGTCGGCACCGGCAACCTGGAAACGTCCGTCAGAGAGTCCGTCCACCACCTGCACCTGGTCCTGGACGCCCTGTCCCCCCTCAAGACCGACGCCCGCCTCGGCGGGTTCGCCACCTGGGTGTGGCCGCGCCTGGCCGGCGAGACCTTTCTCATCAACTGGTACGAAGCCGCCTGGGGCCGCGTCCGCCGCTGGGACGGGTGGGCCGGCAGTTTCGCCGCCCTCACGTTTTCCGCCCGCGGAACGGCGTTTAAATCGACGCTAGACGGGTTCGGGTCCGAGTACGGGGACGCGCGGGCGGGGACGGCCGTACTCCTCGCCCTGGGGATCGACACCGTGGGAGGCGCAGTATGAGTGTCTACCATCACCCGGACTGGACGGCGTTCGTCGCCGGGATCATCGACGACCCGGCCCGCGACCTGCGGCGGCTGGTCGCCGCCGACTGGCTGGAGGAGCAGGCGGCGAACGTGGAATGCCCCCACTGCGCATACGACGGATGTACCGCGTGGGGGCAGAAGTGCGACCAGTGCCGAGGCGAGAAGTGGGTGAGTGACGGACTGGCGGAGCGGGCCGAGTTCATCCGGTTGCAGTGCGAGATTGACGCACACCGGTACGGCAAAGCCGCACGGACGGGCGACTACGACTCCCGCGACGCCGTCGGCGAGGAGTGGTGCGATTTGTTCGCACTGGTGGCACGCGAGGCAGTGCTGTTACGTCGGTACTGCGATGAATGGTGGCCGAATCTACACGCATCACTCGGGCATCCGAGAACGCGGGTCGTGGGGCGATTGATGTGTGTCGTGGTCGAACGCGGGTGGCCGGCGGTATTGCTGGGGAGGTCGGACGGTGTGTGGGGGGGTGAGTGTGACCACGCGGTGATCGCCTCACACCCGATTACGCAAGTCGTGGTCACGGATGCCGAACCTCGGTTCCAGCAAACCCGCGGGGGCCGAAGTGACTTCCGTCGTTGGGCGTACACGTGGTCGTTCGGCGACGCGACTCGGCGCGCGGATATCATTCCGCGACATCTGAAACAGTGGTTTCCGAAATTCGTGCCCGAAGGCATCGGGCGATGGACGGCGGATGGCGTTTTTATTGAGTTTTGGGAACGCGAAAACGCCATCGACGCCCTGTCCGCCGCCGTCATCAAGGCCGCCCGCCCCACTCCCGCTCGACAGGAGACACGATGACGGTCACCCCGCGAGACGGTACCGCCTTGAAGCTGGTCGTCACCGGCATGATCGTGAGCGATCAGGTGCTGGCGAAGCTGGCCGAAGTGTGGAAGAAAGACCTGTTCGGCCAGCGGTGGGCCGACCTGGTGGGAAGCTGGTGCGTAGACTACTTCCGGCACTACTCCGACGCCCCCCGCGCGCACGTCAAGGACCTGTTTCACATCTGGGCCGAAGACCAGGACGACGCCGAGACGGAGAGGATGGTGTGGACCTTCCTGGGAGGACTGTCGGACGAGTACGAGGCGGCGGCCATGAACCCGTCGCACGTCCTGGACGTGGCCGGGCGGGTGATTAACCGGTCGCGGCTCACCCGCATTCGCAACCGGATCGACGCCGCCCTGTCTGCCAACGACCTGGAGCGGGCCGAGGCGGCCGTGGTCGAGTCCCCCCGCGTGGAGGTCGGCGAGGGGGCCGTGGTGGACGTGTTCGCCAGCAAACGGCTGGTGAAGCAGGCCGTCCTGTCCCGGACGCAGGCCAAACCACTGATCGCATTCCCCGGCGCGTTCGGGGCGTTCACGGAGATCCTGTTCGAGGCCGAGTCGTTCGTCGGCTTCGAGGCCCCGGAGAAGAGGGGCAAGTCGTTCTTCCTCCAAGAGATGGCGTGGCAGGCCGTCCTCCAGGGGCGGCGGGTGGCGTTCTTCTCGTGCGGCGACCTGTCGGAAGTGCAGATGATGCGGCGGCTGGTGACGCGCGCCGTCGGTCGCCCCCTCAAGGCCACCAAGCCGACCGAGAAGGTCCGCATTCCGACATTCCTGGAGATGCGGGACGGCGGCCTGCCCGAAGTCACCTGGGACTGCAAGGCGTACCCGGAAGACATCGACTGGCGGGCGGCGTGGGCCACCTTCCAGCAGATCACTAAAACCGACTTGCGGGGCGAGCAGGACAAGTTCCGCCTGTCCACGCACGGCACCGGGACTCTGTCGGTGATCGGCCTGCGGTCGGTCCTCAAGCGGTGGGCGGTGGCGGGCTGGCGGCCGGAGGTCGTCGTCGTGGACTACGCGGACATCATGGCCCCGCCGCCGGGCACGACGGACGTCCGGGAGGGGATCGACCGGACGTGGATCGAACTCCGGTCGCTGTCCATCGGGGAACACCTGCTAGTCTTGACGGCGAGCCAGACCAACGCCGCCTCGTACAGCGTGGAGTTGATCGGCAAGGGGAACTTCTCCGGGAGTAAGACGAAGAACGCCCACGTCACCGCCATGCTCGGCATCAACCAGTCGCCGGGGGAGAAAGAGCGGGGCGTGTACCGACTCAACCTGCCGGCCGGACGCGACTCGGAGTTCGGCGAGAGTTCGACGGTCACGGTCGCCGGCTGCCTGTCGGTGGCCAACCCGATCATCCTGTCCAGTTTCTAGCGGTCGCCGCCCCCCAGGTGACCTAGACAATTCTCGAAAACCCCCGTCATCGGCCGCCCCCAAAAATCGTAGACTTAGGCGTTATCGGGGATTCGCTTTCCCCGATACGCGACGGCATTACCTAACGAGAGAGAATCCCGATGAAGAAAGTCCTAGTCACCCCGCCGCCCACGAAGCGGGGCCTCCGGTACGCCGACCTGCCCCACCAGCCCTACGACCCGTCGCCCGAAGACGGACTGGCCGGGTTCACCTGCGTCGAAGTGAGTACCTGTCGGGTCACGGCGGCGGCCTACCGGCTGCCCCTCAAGACCCGGAAGGACTACCTGAAACTGCGGGAAGCCATTCTGAACGCCGACCCCCGGAGGTTCGACCGGCCGGCCAACGCGGGGGCCGTTCACGACCCCCTCCAGGACGTGCCCGTGGTGGTCGCCGACGCCACCCTGAACTTCCTAAAGGGGCGCACGCCGAGGGACATCCAGAACGGGCACGACACCTACAAGCTGCCCCTGTTCTACCGGCAGGTCAACTCCGACGGAGGGTGGAAGTACGAAGTCCGTCGCCGCGCCCCCGACGAGATGACCACGGAACAGCGTATGGCCGACATGCTTGCCGGTATGCAAGCCCTGGCCCGCGCGTCGGGCCAGCGGGTGCCGGTGTCCCTGTCGTCGATGGGCGTCCCGGTGTACGCCCCCGACCCGCCCCTCGTACCGGAAGTCCCCGCCGCCCGCCGGTTCGTCCCCGCCGCCAAAGGGCCGGGCGTCGTCGTCACCATCATTTCCATCCTGACGACGCGGGCGTCCCGCAAGTCCCCCCTCACCCGGAAGCAACTGCACGAGTACCTGGTCGCCGCCATCCCCCAGAGGGATCCGGACAAGCTGCTGGCCACGGTGAAGGCTCAGCTTTGCGAATCCGGCCTGATCTCCCGTGGGGTGGACCTCCGGGGCAACGTGAAGGACGGGTTCTGGATCGCGGCGGCGAAAAAATAGAAAGAAAGCCGTCAAACTGACTGCCGGCGCGATGACTGTAGCTGTAGAGTGTTCAGTCCCCCTCCTCCGAAACTCGCGGGAGGGGCCGCGAAACCGCGGGTGGGGCATAACCCCACCCGCCTCCTGGGAGATGGGATCATGGCGAAGACGAAAACGACCTCCGGCCGCGAGCCGCTGGCGTTCGACCGGGCCACGGTCGTGTCGCTGTTCCGGAAGTCCGAGGTGTCGAAGACCGCCCACAAGGAAACCGACGACTGGCTGGCCCAGAAACTCGGCACCCTCGCCGATCACCTCGACGACGAAGACCTGGCCGACTTGGAAAAGAAGGACGAAGACCTTCACGAAGCGGCCGTGGCCGCGATGGAAGAGGTGGCGGCGGGCGGGTCGGTCGTGGTCGTGTCCGACACGGACACCGACGACGACGCCGACGATGCCGACACCGAAGCCGAAGCCGAAGCCGACGATGCCGACACCGAAGCCGAGGAGCCGGTGGTCCCGGCGAAGCCCGCCGCGAAGAAGACGGTCCCGGCGAAGCCCGCCGCTAAGACGCCGGTCAAGGCCCCCAAGAAGCCCGCTCCCCCGGTCGAGGACGACGAGGACGACGAAGACGACGAGGACGACGAGCCGGTGCCCGTCCCGGCGAAGGGCGGCAAGAAGCCGGTGCCCGTCCCGGC
>ENA-ORBV01009741-ORBV01009741.1-microbial-mat-metagenome-genome-assembly--contig:-NODE-9741-length-15633-cov-4.950373_pt1 | contig 15633 bp, 13 predicted proteins | sample MGYA00237777_ERZ505514 | MGnify/ENA primary metagenome ERZ505514 (study PRJEB26160, sample SAMN06269048) | microbial mat metagenome | isolation source: Oligotrophic lake microbial mat | place... | reverse complement strand
GCGTTAGCCGCAGCGGCGCCTCGTCCTCAATCAGCAACAGGCGCATGGACCCTCACCGACAATCTTCGCGCTGGCTTGCTGCACCAGTTCTGCGCGCACGTCGTTGCCCAGACCCGCCGGGGTCGATGCGGTTCAACCGGCGCGCCCGCTGATGGCGTCGATGAGCAACACGCGCACTTCGCCCTTCGCAGTGACGACTTTGACGCGCCACACCGGTCCGCGTTCGGATGCGGTTTTTTCCACCGACAACACGCGCCCGCCGGTCTCACGCTGGGCGGCAGCGGCGGCCTGGTCACGGCTTATCTCGGCCCAGGCTGGCGTGGCCAGCGCCAGTGTGAGGGCACAGGTAACCAGCAGGCGGACTGGGTGGGTTTTCATGTGACGGTGCAGCGGATTGGCAAACACCCTCGCATCGTACTACCGCAGCACCGGGTCCACCGACACCCGCACCTGCAAGGTGGGGCCGGGGTCCTGGGGCAGTACAGCACTGAACTGCTGGCCGCGGTATTCGTACGCGACCCGGTAGCCGGTGAGGCGCTGCTGCACCTCGTTGATGTTCTGGCAGCTCTGCACTTGGCGCTGTACCTGCTCGTAACGGTCGCCGCGCTGGCGGTTGGCCATCTGGTCCCCGGTCAAGGCGCCCAACACGGCCCCCAGTGCCGTGGCAGCCTCACGGCCATGTCCGTTGCCGACCTGGTTGCCGATCACGCCACCGGCCAGACCACCCAGCATGGCACCACCGTAGCCGCGTGGCGCTTCGATACGCCGCGGCTCGTTGATCCACTGGCTGGTGCACTCCTGGCGTGGCACGCTGACGGACTCGTACTGGGGCCAGACGCTGCGTACCTGTGCGTTGTCCACATAGGTTTGGGCGTGTACGGCCAAGGAAGCGCTGGCGAGCAGGGGGAGAAAAACGAGACGGTTCATGTGGTGGCTCCTTTGGTTGGGATGGGCCACATGGTGCCGCTGCCTGTGTGAATGGCGGCTGAACAAAATGCAGAAAGTCTGGCGGCAGCAGCGCCCACGCTCCCAGTGCAATGGTGCACTCTTGCCGGGACTTGTGTCGGCGCAGGTTCGCGCCACCGGTTGCCACGCCACCTTCAGCTCTGGTTGGCGGTTGGCCAGCGTGCCCAGAGCTACCGATTCCCGAAGGTAGCGCTGCGCCTGCAGCAAGGCCCGGGGGCGGAGATAAATCGCAAGGGTCCCATAACAGACAACGCTGCATTAGCGCAGCCGCACCGCCAATGCAATCAGCCCGGCGAGCTTCTGCCGGGCGTAGCCCGCTGGCAGGTCGATTGTGGCAACCGGCCTGAAAGGTCCGAGTGAACCCAGGGCCGTCTCGACGACGGCGCGGCGGCCCGCTGCGGTGTGGCTCTCCACCCACCAGCCGTCGACATCCTGCACGACACGGGTGCCATAAGGTCGCGCCAGCGGCTCGCCGATGAAAACACCCTCGCCCGGCCAGGCGACGCTTTTCCAGTAGGCCTCGATCAGCGTGTCGCCCTGCGCGTAGTTGCCCATCAGGATGCCGGGATGGGGAAACTTGGCCAGGTGGTTGCAGGGTTCGACGACGGTTCCGTAACTCGCCGTCGCGCCGCCCTTGAGCCATTCCAGCGCGCTCATCTGGCCCGGGTTGTTCAGCAGCTGTCCGCCAAACGAGGTCAGATGGTCGGCCGGTGCGCCTGGCAGGAAGCCCAGTGTGGGAATCGCCGGTACGTTGACCGCACCGGTGAAGTAACCCGCCACAGCGTCGCGCTGTGCGGCCCGGGCCACCGGCACGATATCGAACAGCAGTCCCGGAATGCGACTTTTGGTCTCCTCGAAGTGCACCGCGCGCACGTTGCGCGCCAGATCTTCTGTGCGCACCAGGTAGACCGTTCCTTTTGGGTAACTGAAGTCGGCCGCAACACCGCGGTCGATCAGCCGACGCACCTCCTGCAGCGACTCGCCCGCCAGCATCATGGCGGGCCGGGGCATGGGCAGATAGGCAGGCACACCCTGCCCGCCATTGAAATAACGGCTGGCACGGGTGGGTCCGCAGGTGGCCGAACAAAACGCTTCGTCGTAGCCGAACGCAAAGGCCGCTGTCATTCCCATGCAAGCCGCCCGCCAGGGCCGTGTCCACGCCAAAGCAAACGCCTGAATGCCGGGCGGCAACCTCTTCTGCACCTCGGCATACACCCGCTCGAACTCCTCGCGCGGCAAGGCGGCTGCGTCATTCGCGAACGCCACCTCAATGACATTGGCCGCCGGCACATCGCGTTTGAGGCGGTAGTAGGCAGCCGTCTCGACGCTGGCCGGGTCGGCGGTGTTGACAATCAGCGCCAGCCCGTGCGCGTCCAGCGCCCAGGCGCGAACGCCGCACAACGCCACGGCGCACAGCAGACACACTGTGTGGAGCGATCGGTGCAGGTAGAGCATGGGGCGTACTGGGTGGGAGCTGGATGCGCGAGTTGGCGTGGCGGGGTGTTGAGTATGCCGCTCAGCAGGTGGGTTTGCTTTGTTCATCCGCAGCGTCTTTACAAAAGCGCAAGCAGTTGCCGAATCGGTCGTTGACCCCCATCCGATTCGCACAGCGCGGGGCACGCGTGATGCCTCTTTGCATGGATGGGTAGCCCCTGCGCGGGCGTTGCCCCCGATTTCGGCGAAGATGTGGGTTTTTGAACCGTTGGTGACGCGTGCGCAAGGTCACTGTTTCGTTTGTGCCCGATGCTCGGAGTTCTATACATGAGTGACCCATCCGTCTACATCCCACCCAAAGTCTGGACCTGGAACAAGGAAAGCGGCGGCCGTTTCGCCGCCATCAACCGTCCGATTGCCGGACCGACCCACGAAAAGGAATTGCCGGTGGGACGCCATCCCATGCAACTCTATTCACTGGCCACGCCCAACGGTGTCAAGGTGACGGTGATGCTGGAGGAGTTGCTGGCGCTGGGCCATGCGGGGGCAGAGTACGACGCCTGGCTGATCCGGATCAACGAGGGGGACCAGTTCGGCAGTGGTTTTGTGGGGGTGAACCCGAACTCCAAGATTCCGGCCCTGCTCGACCACAGCGGGCCGACACCGATCCGTGTATTTGAGTCCGGTGCGATCCTGCTGCACCTGGCCGAGAAGTTCGGCGCCTTCCTGCCGACCGAACCAGGGCAGCGCGCCGAATGCCTGTCCTGGCTGTTCTGGCAGATGGGCAGTGCGCCTTATCTGGGTGGTGGCTTCGGCCACTTTTATGCCTATGCGCCAACCAGGATTGAATACGCGATCGACCGTTTTGCGATGGAGGTCAAACGCCAGCTCGATGTGCTCGACCGGCGTCTCGGCGAAAGCGCGTTTCTGGCGGGGGACGAATACACGATCGCCGACATGGCGGTCTGGCCCTGGTACGGTGCCGTGGTCAAGGGCCTGGTGTACGAGGCCGGCGAGTTCCTGCAGGTGCAGGAGTACCAGAACGTGCAGCGCTGGACCAACCTGATCGCCACCCGGGCGGCGGTCAAGCGTGGCCGCATGGTCAACCGTGTTTCGGGCGACCCGGCAAGCCAGTTGCACGAGCGGCATGAGGCTGGCGACTTCGAGACGATGACTCAGGACAAGCTGGCCGTGGCAGCGACGCCGCAGCCCTGAGCCGGTGCACAGGCCTGGGCTCGCGCCAGCGTGCCAGTGCGCTGGCTGCGCGTGTCGACTCAGGCCGCCAATTTGACGCTGTACCGATGCGCCAGCGTGCGCACCGCCAGCGGCCGCACTGCGTCGCCGATGGCGCCAATATGTTCCGGCGTTGTGCCGCAGCAACCGCCCACGATGTTCACCAGGCCCTGCTCTACAAACTCGCGCAGGAGGCGGGAGGTGACCTCGGGGGTTTCATCAAAACCGGTTTCCGACATCGGATTGGGCAGACCGGCATTCGGGTAACAGCTGATAAAGGTGTCGGGTGCGATGCGGTTGAGTTCCTGGATGTAGGGACGCATCAAGGCCGCGCCGAGCGCGCAATTCAGGCCAATCGCCAACGGCTGCGCATGGCGCACGCTGTACCAGAACGCGGTGACGGTTTGCCCACTCAGGATGCGGCCGGAGGCATCGGTCACGGTGCCGCTGATGATCAGCGGCAGGCGTTCGCCGGTCTGCTCGAACACCTCGTCGATGGCGAACAGGGCCGCCTTGGCGTTCAGCGTGTCGAAGATGGTCTCCAGCAGCAATACGTCGCTGCCGCCTTCGATCAAAGCCAGGGCCTGTTCATGGTAAGCCACACGCAGTTGCTCAAACGTGACGTTGCGCGCGCCAGGGTCGTTCACGTCCGGGCTGATGCTTGCCGTCTTGGGCGTGGGGCCGAGCGCACCAACCACAAATCGCGGCTTGTCGGGGGTGGAGAACTTGTCGCAGGCGGCGCGCGCCAACTGCGCCGAGGCGAAATTCATCTCGCGCGCCAGGCTGGCCATGTCGTAATCGGCCTGTGCCACGGTGGTGGCGCCAAAGGTGTTGGTCTCCACCATGTCCGCGCCGGCGGCCAGGTAGGCGCCATGGATATCGGTGATCACGTCGGGACGTGTCAGGCTGAGCAGCTCGTTGTTGCCCTTGACATCCTTGTGAAAGTCACGAAACCGCTCACCGCGGTACTGCCCTTCGTCCAGCCGGAAGCGCTGGATCATGGTGCCCATGGCTCCATCCAGGATCAGGGTGCGTTGTTCCAGCAGGGACGGCAGTTGCGCGGCGCGGGTGTAGTGCGGTGTGTTCAATTGGATTTCTCGGCTCCGTTTGCGTACTCGAGCGCCTTTTGCAGGCCGTTGGCAAAGGTGTGAATACCTTTGCCATTGCGTACCCCGCGCTCGAACACGCCGGTGTACCTGTCACCGTTGGAAAAATAGTGCGTTCCGTTGCCCGATTGTGAGCCCGCGTGGAACGTGCCTTCATACCGTTCATTGTTCGCAAAATGGTGCACCCCCCCGCCTTCCTTTGCGTTGTCCCGGAACTCGCCTTCGTAGCGGTCGCCGTTGGCCAGGAACAACTTTCCCTTGCCGCTGAACACGTTGTTGGAGAAGTTGCCTTCGTAGCGGTCGCCGTTGGCAAACCGGTAGACTCCCGCACCCTGTTTGATGCCGCGCACGTAGTTGCCATCGTAGGCGTCACCGTTGGCGTACGAAAGACGGCCAGGCCCTTCGTACAGGTTATTGGCAAACCGGCCTTCGAAGCGGTCCTTGTTGGCAAACAGATAGACGCCGCGGCCATGTTTCATGCCCAGGACGTAGTCGCCTTCGTAGCGGTCGCCGTAGGCAAACGTCATCGTGCCCTTGCCGTTGAAGATGTTGTCCTGCAACCCGCCTTCATAACGATCCCCATTGGAGAAGCTGTATTTGCCGGTCCCGGTGCGCATGACACCAACCACGTCGCCCTCGTATTTGTCGCCATTGGACAGGCTGTAACTGGCGTAGGACCTGGTGCTGGTCGATGCAGCGGGGGTGCCAGCCGCTGCCGGCGATGCCGCTGGCACAGAGGCGATCGGCGTGGTCGGCGCGGCAGGTGACGGAGCTCTTGGCGCGGTATTGCTGGCGACTACGGGCCGTTGCGCCGCGTTCGCGCTGGCGCCGCCGGAATGGGGGGCCGTCTGCTGGTTCGCGGTGTTGGCGCGCAAGCGCGAGATATTGGCTCGCGCCAACCCGGCATACCGGCCGGCCGGGTAGGTGCTGAGGTATGCCTCATAACCCTCGATGTTGTCAGGCGCCTTGGTGTCCTGCCAGAACTGGTCTTCCCGCGCGGATTCCGCGGCCGGCCCGAGGCTCTGTGCCGCCGCTGACCCGGCCTGCGGCGCATGGAAGTAAAAGTCCCCGGTCGAGTCATTCACGATCAGCGGGCGCTGGTCATGGTTGACGGTGCGGGCCAAACGCTCCACAGAATTTTTTACCTCCAGTGCCAGTGCTTCCACATTCAACCCCGGTTTGCGCATGCGGGCCACAAACTCCCGCGTGAATACGCCGTTCGGATTGGCGTCCTTGTCATTCAGTGAGTCCAGGGCACGCTGGTTGCGCCCGGCTGAAAAGACCACCATCTGGCCCTTCGCCAGGTCCGGCGCATTCAATCCCCGGGCGACACCAATGGTGCGACCACGCGAACGCAGTGGGTTGTCACGGCAGGCATCCACGATGACCAGGCTGAAGCGCGGCTTGACCTTGTCCAGCTCTTCCAGCAAGCCGTTCACCGAGTAGGAGATCTTTTCGATCTGCGATTGTGTTTCGCCCTCGATGTCGGTGGGCAACAGGTAGCTGCCGCGTTCGGTCTGTACGCCATGACCAGCGTAGAACATTACCACTTCGTCGCCGCCCTTGATCTGGTCGAAAAAATCCTCGAACGCGACAACCATCTGCTTGAAATTGAGGTCCCGGTGCTTCTTCACCTGAAAGCCGGACAATTCCAGCTCGCGGGCCATCGAGTCGGCGTCGTTGCCGGCCTTCTCCAACCGCGCCACATTGGAATAGTTGTCATTGCCAATGACCAGTGCAATGCGTTTCGCCCACGCTGGCGCAGCGGTCAGGCTGACAAGGCACAACAGGCTGACAAGTCGCAGGATTCGGGCAGTCATGCGTCCGGATGGGCAACACCGCAGGTGAAAAACGCGCTACCTGCGAAGGCTTTGAAGTGTAACGCTGCCGGTCTGACAGGGCCAGCCCCGCAAGCCGGGCGGGCCTCCTGGCTGCGCCACAATTGCCCAATGCATGTGGCCAAAGAAATATTGCTCGAGGTTTTCGGTTTTCAAGCCTTTCGTGGCCCGCAACAAGCCGTCGTCGAGCATGTGGGCGCTGGCGGAGATGCACTCGTACTGATGCCCACCGGTGGCGGCAAGTCTCTGTGTTACCAGATCCCGGCGATTGCGCGCCAGCGCGCCGGCCAAGGCACGACGGTGGTGATTTCGCCCTTGATCGCGCTGATGCACGACCAGGTCGGTGCTTTGCACGAAGCCGGCGTGAGCGCCGCTTTCCTCAACTCCACCCTGTCCTTGGACGAGGCGGCGCAAATCGAGCGGCAACTGGTGCGCGGCGAACTTACGCTGCTGTATGCGGCGCCAGAGCGCGTCACCACGGCGCGTTTTCTGGCCCAGCTTGACGCGATGCACCAGCGTGGCAAGCTCAGCCTGTTTGCAATCGACGAGGTGCATTGCGTCAGCCAGTGGGGCCACGATTTCCGTCCCGAGTACCGCGCACTGACGGTGTTGCACGAGCGCTATCCCTCGGTCCCGCGGGTTGCCCTGACGGCCACTGCCGATGCGCAAACGCGCGAGGACATCGTGGAACGGCTGCAACTGCAGGATGCGCGCACCTTTGTCAGCAGTTTTGACCGCCCCAATATCCGCTACACCATTGTCGAGAAAAACGACGCCACAGCGCAGCTGCTGCGCTTTATCCGCGGCGAACACGAGGGCGATGCTGGCATCGTCTATTGCCAGTCGCGCAAACGGGTCGAGGAGATCGCGCAGACCCTGTGCCAACAGGGATTCGACGCGCTGCCCTACCACGCCGGGCTCGACGCCGCCGTGCGGCAGAAGAATCAGGACCGTTTCTTGCGCGACGAAGGTGTGGTGATGGTGGCGACGATTGCCTTCGGCATGGGCATCGACAAGCCCGACGTGCGTTTTGTAGCGCACCTGGACATGCCCAAGAACATCGAGGCCTATTACCAGGAGACCGGCCGCGCCGGGCGCGATGCGACAGCGGCCGACGCCTGGATGGCCTATGGCTTGCAGGACGTGGTGAACCAGCGCCGCATGATCGACGAGAGCCCGGCCGGGGACGACTTCAAGCAGGTGATGCGCGGCAAACTCGACGCCCTGCTTGGCCTGGCCGAGGCGACGGACTGTCGCCGTGTGCGCTTGTTGCAGTACTTTGGTGAGAGTTACTCCGGCCTGAGCCGCGACGGGCTTGCGGGATGTGGCAATTGCGACAACTGCCTGTTCCCGCCCGAGGTATGGGACGCCACGGACGCCGCGCGCAAACTGCTCAGTACGATTTACCGGGTGCAGCAGCGCAGCGGCATCAGCTTTGGCGCTGGCCACATCATGGACATCGTGCGCGGCAAAGCGACCGAAAAGGTGATGCAGCACGGACACCGCGAGCTCAGCACCTTCGGCATCGGCTCCGCCTTTAGCGAGCAGCAACTGCGCGCCGTGTTGCGCCAGCTCGTCGCTGTGGATGCGGTGGCCGTGGATGCGCAGGCCTTCAACACCCTGCGCCTTACCGAGACGTCGCGCGCCGTGCTGCGCGGCGAGATGCTGGTGCAATTGCGCGACTCGGTATCGACCCCGGCATTGGGCAAGGGGCGGCCGCGTGCGGGCAGCAGCCGTACGCCGGCCGGGGCCCGGGCGCCGTTGCCGCTGGACGACGCCGCACAGCTGCGGTATGCCGCCTTGCGCGAATGGCGCGCCGAGGTGGCACGCTCGCACAACCTGCCGGCCTATGTGATTTTTCACGACACCACGCTGGCGGCGATCGCCCAGCGGGCGCCGCACTCACTGGACGATCTGCAAGGCATCAGCGGCATCGGCGCCAGGAAGCTTGAGGCTTACGGGGACGCGGTGTTGCAGGTGCTGGGAACGTAGCTGCCGCAGCAACCAGAGCCGGCGTGAGACACCGGCGGCCACGGCGGATTCAGGCCACCCTCAGTTTGTGATGATGGCCCAGCCGGGGCTGCAGTCCTTGAAGTCCAGGTTCATCACGGTGGCGCATTTGAGCCCAGGCGCGCCTCACCGCCCAGTGCCTGGAGCAGGTCCCGAACCAGGCCGGCAAGCTCGGTCGTGGCAATCGTCGCGTTGGCGTCAAAATCGTCATCCCGGCCGTCACCCGCTGCAGCCGGGCCGCTTTCAAACACCACGTCCAGAAACGCCAGCTTCTTGAGCTGCAGGGTTTCGGTGAGCACGAACGACAGCCGGTCGTTCCAGGTCAGCGCCAGTCTGGTCGGCATCTTGCCTTGCGCAATGTGCTGGCTCACCTCCTCGGTATCGAGCGCATGGCGGGTGTAACGCACCACGGCCCGGGATTCATCGGCCGCCTTGAGCTCGCATTCGCGGTCGATGCTAAAGCCCGCGGGTGCTTCCTGGGTGGATAACCAATCGGCCATTGCCGCCGCGGGGGAGGTCTGGGTATTGACCAGTTCCAGAGCCAGGCCGTCCACCGCCTTCACCAGCGCGGTCGTGACGTCGTCGGCCTTGGCCTGGCTGGCAGCGCCCAGCAGCAGGCGGCGCGCCTTTGGATCAATCCACACCAGCACGCTGGACTGTTTGGAAAAGGCCAGTGGCAGCAGCGCCAGGCGTGCGTCGTCGCGCAGCGCCCGGGTTTCCTTCTTGCCTGGTTTGCGCCCGGTGGCGGCTTCGATCTGTGCGAGTTGTTGCTGCACCCTGCGCTTGACCACGGCCGAGGGCACGGATTTGACCTCCACCATGTACTGCAGCAGCCATTGGCCGCCCACCACTTCCACCAGCGGCCCATGGGCCTGGCCACGCGGCTCGACCCAGCCAGCCGTTCTCTCCTGCGAGCCGGTGCATTCGGCAAAGCGCGCTGCCTGCAGCGCCTGCTCCAGCGGCACGCGCGCCATTGTCCAGTCCGACACCAACCGAAAAACCATCACGTTCTTGAACACATTGCACCCTTTGCCGACAGCGGCTTTTTAATAAGGTGCCGATTGTCAACCTTGCGTGGGCCTTGGCGGCGCCGGCCCGGCCCGAGTATGTGATGATCAGTCCCTTTACCGGATCAGGATCCCCATGGCCACGCCCAACGACACCCTCAGCATGGCTTTGTTCTGCGACTTCGAAAACGTCGCGCTCGGCGTGCGCGACGCCCAGTACGACAAGTTCGACATCAAACCCATACTTGAGCGGCTGCTGCTCAAGGGCAGCATCGTCGTCAAGAAGGCGTATTGCGACTGGGAGCGTTACAAGGGCTTCAAGGCCACCATGCACGAGGCCAACTTCGAGCTGATCGAAATCCCGCATGTGCGCCAGTCCGGCAAGAACTCGGCCGACATCCGGCTGGTGGTGGATGCACTCGACCTGTGTTACACCAAATCCCATGTGAACACTTTTGTCATCATCAGTGGTGACTCCGACTTTTCGCCGCTGGTGTCCAAGCTGCGCGAGAACGCCAAGCAGGTGATTGGCGTGGGGGTCAAGCAGTCGACCTCGGACCTGCTGATCGCCAACTGCGACGAGTTCATTTTTTACGACGACCTGGTGCGCGAGAGCCAGCGCGCGTCGTCGCGCCGCCAGCAGCAGGGCCAGCCGCAGCAGGCGCCACCGCGCCGCTCCGCCGAGGAAGAGCGCGCCCGCCGCGAGGAGGTCGACGCGCGGCGCAGCCAGGCCATCGAGATTGCGGTGGAGACCTTCGACGCGCTGGTGTCCGAGCGTGGCGACAGTGGCAAGATCTGGGCCTCGGTGCTGAAGGAGGCGATCAAGCGGCGCAAGCCAGACTTCAACGAGACCTGGTACGGTTTTCGTGCCTTCGGCAATTTGCTGGAAGAGGCGCAGGCGCGGGGTCTGCTCGAGTTCGGACGGGACGACAAGTCGGGCGCCTATGTGTACCGCCACGCCGGTCCGGCGCAACGCAGCGAACTTGCGCCGGTGCCCGCCATGCTGCTGGCATCAGACCCGCCGGCTGCGCCCGAGGACGGTGGCGAACGGCATGAACCGCGGCGGCGCAGCCGCGGTGGGCGCCGCAGTGGACCAAAGCAGCCGGAGGCCGCTGAATCCGCGGCGGACCCGGTCGGCGTGGCGGAATTGCCAGCCGCGGCCACCGCACCGCGCTCCGCTGACCCAGTCTCACCCGACGTAGCAGCCGAGCCAAAGCCACGCAGCCGACGGCCGCGCAAACCCGCGTCGAACCCGGGCGGTTGAGCGCGGCCTCGGCTGGGCTGGCACTTCGTGGGGTCGCAGGCGTTCCACTGCCGGCTGCCGGCTGGCGGCTGCGCGCGCCGGGCACGTGCACTCACTGCAAGAAGCCCATGCCCCGGTTCTCACGCACCTCGGGTTTGATGCGGTGTTCGGCTTCGAGCTGCTCGAGAAACTCGGTCGCCGCAAGCTGTGTGTCAAGGATGGTGGCCTGGCGTTGGACGGCGGCGAAGTCACCCGCACAGAGTTGCTCCAGTTGCGCCAGCCGGGCGCGCAGCGCACCTGTGAGCAGGGCTTCGTCGCCGCCGAGCGCTTCGACCCGGAACATGGTTTCGCGCTGCGCCGCAGTGAGTGGTTTGAAACGGATCTTGAAGGTGAAGCGGCGCAGCGCGGCCTGGTCCAGCCGGTCCATCAGATTGGTCGTGCAGATGAAGATGCCGTTGAAGCGTTCCATTCCCTGCAGCATTTCGTTGACCTCGGTCACTTCGTAGGTGCGTTGTGCGCCGCGCCGGTCCTGCAAGAAGCTGTCTGCCTCGTCCAGTAGCAAAACCGCCTGTTCTGCCTCGGCCTCGCGAAACATGGCCGCCATTTGCTGCTCGGTCTCGCCGACATACTTGCTCATCAGGTCGCTCGCCTGCTTGACCTGCAGCGGCTTTTCCAGCGCCTGGGCAATGTGTTCTGCGAGCGCCGTCTTGCCGGTGCCGGGAGCACCATAAAAACACAGACTTCCGTGGCCGCGTGCGCGCAGCGCCTGCACGATGCGCGGGACCTCAAACCGGCTCTCCACGTTGAGCATGGACAGGTCGTACTGGGTCACCAAGCTGCGTTTGGCGCCCGGCGGCTGGTAGCTGCCAAGCGCCTGGTCGGCATTGCGCAACTGGCGCTCGATCAGTTTTTCCGGCAGGTCGCTGCCTGTGCCACCCGCGGCGCCGACCAGCCCGGCAAAACGCACAGCGGTACGAATCTGGGCTGGCGTCAGACCCTTGCGCGCCGACAGGCGCTCGACAAAAGCATCCGACACCACCAGTCCGGCCAGGGTTTTGCGCACCAGGCCTGCGCGTGCGCCCGGCGGCGGTGACTTGAGCTCGAGGTGGTAGGCAAAACGGCGCCGGAATGCCGGGTCGATCTGCTCGATCCGGTTCGTGATCCAGATCGTGGGCACGCTGTTGGACTCCAGGATCTGGTTGACCCAGGCCTTGCCACTCACGCTGCCCGACAGCGGTGCGGCCACCTGCTCGGCGCGTGCCAGCAACTGCGCCGCTTCGCTGGAGATGGGCGGAAACACGTCTTCGACTTCGTCAAAAAGCAGCGCCGCCTGTGCCGCGCCTTTGAGAAACACCTGCGCGATCTGCAGCGAGCGGTAACGGTCGCGCCCGCTCAGCGAGTTGCCGTCGCGGTCGGCGTACTCCACCTCGAACAACTCGACTCCGACCTCCTGTGCCACCACCTTGGCCAATTCCGTCTTGCCGGTGCCGGGCGGCCCGTACAGCAACACGTTGACGCCACACTCCTTGCGCGCCACGGCGTTGCGCAACAGGGCGCACAGCAGCTGGGTGTCTTCCTGCACAAAGGAGAAGTCGCCAATCGACAGGCCGCTCTTGCTGGCCGGGCGCGTGAATACCGCCATCAACTCGGCCTGATCGCGGTATTCGCGCATCAACACCGGTGGCAGCTTTTCGCTCACCTTCATCAGGTCGGCCAGGTCGGTGATGTTGTGTTCCGAGATCAGGTTCTCCACCAGCCCGATGCGCTCCAGGCGCGAGCCGGCACGCAGCGCTTCGCCGATTTCGCTGGCGTTGACACCGGCCAACTCGGCAATGGCCGCGTACGCCTCCGGTGCGTTGTTGACCTTGAACTCGACCAGGATGCTGCGCAGGTCGCGCTGGTAACGCGCCAGCGTACCGTACAACAACAAGGCGCGTTCTGCCTTGTTGAGTTGCAATAGGCCGGCCAGCGCCTCGATGTTTTTCTCCACCAGCGTGGATTGTTTCTTCAGCGCCTGCGTCAACCAGTCCCCGGTGACGGTGAGCAGCGAGATCAGATCCTTGGGTTGGTCTTTGGCGTATTCGTCCAGGTAGAAGAACAGGGTCCCTTCTTCATACGGGCCGCGCCAGACTCCGTGCCGCGCCAGGAACTCGGGTGCGTCGAGTGCCTCGTGGCCGCGCCAGAGTTCGTTGCCCGCGCAGCGCCGCGCCAGGAACTCGCGCAGGCGACCCAGGACGGAAGCCGGCCATGCGAGGTAACGGCCGGTCAGGCCGACGACGCTGTTGAGGTCGCGCCGCACGTTGAAGTTGGAGCCGCGCCGCGCCGCCAGCGTCAGCACGAAGTGGGAGCACATCAGGTCGAGCACCGGGGCGTTTTTCAACCCAGGTGACAAATGCAACAGCGGGCCCGAGAGTTCGGCCATCAAACGCTTGACCATCAAACGCCTCCAAAACCGGTGTGATTGGCACCATAACGCAGACCTGGGTCTTATGGAAGACCTTGTGGCGAAAAAGCCCATGCATCGGCTAAGCTTGGGTGCATGGACACGCAGACGCTGCAGGCGGCATTGGGCGAGTATTTCGCACCCTGGGTGCAGGCGCTCGGCCTGGAGGTGATAGCCTGCGACGGCGACCGGGTAAGCGTGCGCCTGCCGCAGCAGGAGCAGCTGTCACGGGTTGGTGGGATGGTGTGTGGGCAAGCCATGATGGCCGCCGCCGACACCTGCATGGTGCTGGCCCTTGTCAACCATTTCGGCAGTTTCCGGCCGATGACAACCGTCCAGCTCAACACCAGCTTTCTCAAGCCGCTGTCCGGCCAGGACGGCATCATCGAGGCCCGGGTGCTGCGCGCGGGCAAGTCGCTGGCGTTCGGCGAAATCGATATTCGTGGCGCCAATGATGGCAAAAGCGTATGCCGCAGTACCACCACCTACGCTTTGTTATGAGCGGCGCCAGCGCGCACGCGTGCCCGCCATGAAACGCTTGCTGTTCGCCTTGCTGGCGCTGCTGTTGCTGCTGCCTCTCGCCGCTGCGGCGCTGGTGTGGTTTGCCGTCGATTCGGTCCCGCTGGTTGCAGACAAGGTGGTCCTGAACGTGGCCGACATCGAGCGTGCCAAGCAGGTGCTGGCACGCAATGATCCGCGCAAGATGCGCCCGGGAGTGTTGCGCAGCGTTGTGTTGCCGCAGCAGGATGTGTCACTGGCTGCAGCTTACCTCGCCAGCCGCTTCGCCAACGGGTCGGCCCGGGTGCTGTTGCAGCAAGGTGGTGCGACGGTGCGGGCCACATTCGAGTTGCCGCACAACCCGCTTGGGCGCTATCTGAACCTGGACGCCGAACTGGCAGAGTCGGGAAACTTGCCGCAGTTCGCGCAATTGCGCATCGGGCGCGTCACCGTGCCCGCGTTTGCAGGGAATTGGCTTTTGCAGCGCGGTTTCGACCGCCTGCAGGGACATGAGCGTTACTCCGCCGCCGTTGACGTGGTCAAGCAGGTACAGATGCGTGAAGGCGCGCTCAGTGTCCTGTTCGAATGGAGCGATGCGGCGGCCGGGCAAATCAAGTCGGCGCTGGTGCCCGCGCAGGACCAGGAGCGCTGGAGTGCCTACCAGGCGCGGCTGGTCGAGCTGGCAGGCGCAGGCGGGCGGGTGGCACCGCTTCCAATGGAGCAGTTGTTGGCAGCGCTGCTGCAGCTGGCGCGACAGCGCAGCGCCAGTGGGGACGCCGTGGCAGAAAACCGCGCGGCGCTGATCGTGCTGGCGTTTTATGCCAACGGCAAGGGCTTGGCCGCGCTGGTCCCCGCAGCACGGGACTGGGCGCGGCCCGTGCAACGCGTGGTCACCTTGGGCGGGCGGCCCGATTTTTCGCAGCACTTCAGCATTTCTGCGGCCCTGGCAGCCACTGCGGGCAGCCCGTTGTCGGATGCGGTAGGCCTGTACAAGGAGGTCGACGACTCCCGTGGCGGCAGCGGCTTTTCCTTCAATGACATCGCCGCCGACCGGGCCGGAACGCGTTTTGGCGAGTTCGCCACCGCCTCGGCGGGCAGTGCCGCCAGGCTGCATCAGAAAGCGGCGGCGGGTTTGCTGGAGCAGGACTTGTTTCCACAAGTGAAGGACTTGCCCGAGTTCATGGCCGAGCCCGAGTTCAAGCGCCGTTTCGGCGGCATCGGGCAGCCTGCCTACACGCGCCTGATGGCCGACATCGAGCGCCGCATCGCCGCCTTGCCCGTGTACCGCTGATACGGGCGCTGGCAGTTGCGCCGCCGTTTGCCGCGTGCGATGCGCGTTGATGCGGGCATTGGCGGTAAAATTCTTTTGATCGCCCGAACCTGTACGCCAAGGAATTCCATGTCCGCGCCAAACGACCACCATGACACTGTTTCCGATGACCCGGTTGAAAAAATCGTGCCGTTGATGCCCATCGTCTTGCCGTTGGCCGGTGCGGCAATGATTTTTCTGTTGGCGTTCATCGCCGTCTTCTTGGCCTGATCAGCCGCTGCGGCGCCCGCCGCCGGTTTCTTTGCCCTCTCGCAGCTCGCATCTTGCGCCTGGCAGCCTTCTGGCCGGCAGCCGGTTGGCCTGCGCGCCGTTGTGCAGCCCTATGCCGACGCCGTGTCAACGTGAAATAACTCCCAGTCGAGACGGCGGAAACCCCCCAGTAAAAACCAGTGATTCCCGGATTATTGAACCTGGAAACCGCATTTGGACGCGCCCGAGTGGGCTGCGATGGGGTGCGCTGGCAAGGCGAGCGCTGCGGCTCCAAGTGTGCCCGCGCACACCTGGACAGCGCGAAGAAGGCAAGCC
>ENA-ORBV01009739-ORBV01009739.1-microbial-mat-metagenome-genome-assembly--contig:-NODE-9739-length-15635-cov-4.882119_pt1 | contig 15635 bp, 7 predicted proteins | sample MGYA00237777_ERZ505514 | MGnify/ENA primary metagenome ERZ505514 (study PRJEB26160, sample SAMN06269048) | microbial mat metagenome | isolation source: Oligotrophic lake microbial mat | place... | reverse complement strand
TGATGGTACGGGCCTCCCCCAGACCCTCTGGGAAATCGCCCTCACGCCGACCACCTATTTCGCCCTCAGCTCGTTCACACTCGTGACTGAGTCGCTCGATGGTCTCGTGCTTCAGGGACTTGGAATGGCTCACATCTCCGGTTTCACCCCAACTGAAGGCCTCTGGTCCTTCTCGGCTGACATCAACACCGGTGGCACGCTCTTCACGTTCTCGTCCACGACGCAGGTTCCTCCTCCCCGCGTTCCTGACTCCGGCACGACGGTCGCCCTCCTCGGTGGTGCGCTCGTTGCGATGGGTCTGATCAGCCGCCGTCGCGTCTGATAAGAATCCTCCGAAGTTCAACTTCCTCAAGCCGCCCGGTCTTCCGGGCGGCTTTTTCGTGCCCATTTTCCTTCCCTGCGCCAGCGCGGGAGGTGAGCGGTTCGAGTTTCGTGGCGCTGCAGGCGGTCCCGCGTACGCGGGAAAGCCGCGGCTGAGTAGCGGAACTCGGAACGAGTTTCGTGCGATTGTAGGCGGTCTCGCTGAGGCCGCGGGCTTCTCGGATCGCCGTAGAGGAACGCAGAATGCGTTTCTCCCTCCGATCTCCGTCTTCCGTCTTCCATCTTCCATCTTCCATCTTCCATCTTCCGTCTTCGCTCGTCGCACAAACCTCGAAACTCGTTCCGAGTTCCGCTACTCAGGCACGGACTCCGAGGTAGAGGAACGTGCTGTCGGCGGTCTCGCTGAGACCGCAGCTGTCTCGGATCGGAGGGGGCGTAAGGTTCACGCGATGCCAATCCCTGCGGCCTCGGCGAGGCCACCTACACCAGAACGATCCCGCGTTCGCGGGATCTCCGATCTTCGATCCGATTGGCCGCAGAGGACGCAAAGAGCACATGGATCGGAATTCGGACTCGCGGATTCGATCTACAGGGTCAGGTTTTACCTCTTAAACAAACCGCGCGCCGTTGCGGCGGTGCAACTTCCACATTCACCTCCGGCTTACGACTCAACCATTGCGAGTCGATCCAGCCCGGACTGGACGACCTTTTCGACTATGTAGTCTCTGTAGGGCAACAGATTACCGAGATTGGATTGATATGTGGCCTCGATGTAGCGGGCGCGTTCAGTCACTGGTATATTGATGGCCCAAAAACCTGCTTTGATCAGGGCGACGTTTTGAATGAGTCTGGCGCTTCGCCCATTTCCGTCGCTGAAGGGATGGACCGTGAAAATGTCCGCATGAAGATCCGCTGCTTGTTCGATCGGATGGCGTCCCCGTAATTCCGAGAAAGCCGTGAACGCGGCCTCCATCTTCTGGGGGACACTGACTGGGTTTGGCGCGATATGCTCTGACCCAACGATGCGGACGCGAACAGAGCGATAACGTCCCGCTTCATCGTCATTGATTCGGGCAAGGAGTATCTGGTGGATGTCGAGTAGCAGACGCTCTCCAATGGGTCCTTTCGCCCAAACACCCATTTTTGTCCAAGCGAGGTTGAGGTTTACGGCTGCAAAGTGCTCATGCAACTCCTTGCCGGGTACAGTAGCCCCCCGAAGAACGGCCTCGGTTTCTCCCAAGGTGAGAGTCGATCCTTCGATGGCGTTGCTGGAGTAGACGCCGTTGACGCGTTCGGCTTCGTCCCAGTTATCTTGAACCGCTCTGGGCAGCGGATTTCTCGCAAAGCGCACCCGGAGATCATCGGCCTGAGCGAGCTTGAAGGCGGGCTCGCCTGGAGTGCGATTGCGGCTAGGCAGATCAAGATCTGGCATAGCCTCAATATCTGAGTCACCTTCCCGCACTGCAAGGTAGGAGCGGACTCCCACGCTCGGAAGAGGACGGATGGTCGATCAAGAGGGTCAGGCCTCACATCTAAACCAATCTGTGCGCCTCCACTCGATACAACCCAGTTTCGCTACTGTTACGGAAAACGAGCGCCCTGACTTCCTCCTCTCAACTCCGCCTTCCGCACCCCAATTGGCACCCGGACGAAATTCGTTCCGAATTCCGCTACTGACCACCGTCCAATGTCCTTTCCCCTGTGCCCTGCCCCAAGCCCCTAGTCATCCGCGCTTATCCGCGTGATCCGCGGCTAAATGGATTGGAGTTTGCCCGCGTACGGGCGCGGATTAAATGAGGGATAATTGGTGTTGGGTGACGAAGGCGTCTGCCTCGGGGGCATCGACGAGATCGGTCACAGGGCTTTCGCGGAGCAGTGGAATGAGGAGCGCACGCGCAAATAGGGCGATGCAGGGCTGATTGTCGAAGCGGCTGCGGTAGCGGAGGCCGTCGTAGTTGGCCGGGTGTCGCTGAATCGCCAAGCCCCAGGTTTTTGGAACCGAGAGGTCGGGGTGGATGAGTGCGCTCACGTCCACTTTGGCCCGGCTGCGAGTCAGTTCGTCGGTGAGGTCACACAGCCGGAGTTCGGGCACTTGGACATGACTGAGCGTGCGCGTCGACCAAAGCCCCATCGAGACGCGAGCACTCACATTTAGAATGTCGTCGCCAAAACGTTCCCAAATGCAGGTGGTCAATTCCTCGCCCAGATAAAGCAGTTTGGCAGGACAGTCGGCGTGGCTAAAGCGGTGTTGGCGATTGAGGCTGAAGTAGAGCGCGGACTGGCCTTGCCCGTGGAGTCGCCAAAGTGTCCGCGGCGGGTAAGGAGTCACCGGCACGTCCAAGGTAGGAAATTCCGCTGGTGGCAGGCGGAGGGGTCGTAGGTTGGGCATCCGTGGCGGGGCGAGACCTATTCGGCGTAACCTTCGGCGGCACTCTTGACGGACTCGACATCGCCCCGGCGCAAGACGTCGAGCGGACGCTCCTGGTTGAGCGAAGCGCGTTTGTTGAGGAAAAATAGGACTGCGCCCCAATCGTCTATCCCAAGGGAGCCACGAAGGATCGCGAGCACCTCCTCCAAGCCGGGTAAGACACCTTGCGGCGTAAACTGCCAGACGGGAAAACGCACCGCGTTCTGGCGGCTTTCACGCCAGCCGAGGAGCTGTCCCTTCTTAAAGCGATCCAGCACCGCCGTTTTGGTCATGTTGCCAAGAAATTCCCGTGCCTCTTCCGCTGAGACACTGCCTCCCTCCTCCTTCTTGAGGTTTTCGCGAGCGAGGACGCCACGGACCATGGCGGTGGCGAGGCCGCTTTGTGGTTTCTTGGTTCCTACCAGATTGCGAGTAGCGGCGAGGACGATGAACTGAGCCACCTCGGTGACGTCATGCCTAGAGAGAAGCGCCTGAAAAAGATCCTCGATTTTGGACACATCTTTGCGCCAAGTCGGTGGCACCTCGGTGGGGGTGGTATAACCCATGCGCGGCCTCGTCGGGCGATCCAGTGTGGTTGGCATGACGGAATAATTGAACAACTTGTCAAGTTTGTCAAGTTCGACAAGTAGACAACGGAGGTCAATCTGGAGGGTCAGGTCATACCTTTTGACTAAAACCGGTAGGCCGGGGCGAGGGAACGCAAAGAGCGCAGAAATCGGAGACGGAAAAGGACGGAGGCGCGGCGAGGTCCCCTGTAGGGGTATCGTCGGCGTTCGGAGGACCGGTTGAGGAGAACGCGTTTATTCTGGGAACCTCCGAGTGTCTGATGGCACACTGCTGCAGTTCCACAGCAAATCGGTCCCGCGATCCACCCGCATCCGCCGAGCCTTTTGTGGCGGTCGATTCCTTCCATGCCAGTCCTCAGTCTCCATCGTCTTGTCTTCGGGCTTCCGAGATCTTTCATCGGAGGCGCGCGGATGGCGCGACGCGGCCTCGGCGAGGCCGCCTCCAGCAGGGTGCGTTCGCTGACGCTTCTGGGGGTGGCGGCGGCGGTTCTCGTCTTGTCCGCCGGGTGTTCCGTCGAGGCCCGGAAGGCCCGGTATCTCAAGAAAGCCGACTCCTTCTTCGACGCCGGCAAGTACGAGGAGGCCAAGCTGGAGTATCTCAATCTCTACAAGCTCGATCCCAGGGACACCCATGCCTTGAGCCGGATGGGGAAAATCGCCTTCGATCAGGGGCAAATGGGGCGCGCCCTCGAATTGCTTTCCCGGGCGAAGGCCCTCGCACCCAACGACTCCCCCACCCGACGGACCTTGGGGCTGCTCTACGTGGCGGTCGGCTACCGCACCGAGGCCACCGCCGAGGCCGAGGCACTGCTTGAATTGTCCGCCACCGACCCCGACGCCCCGATCATTCTCGCCGAATCCGCGACGGATTTCGAAGCCATCACCGCCGCCCGCGAGCGTCTGCTGGCACTCCCGGAAACGGCGATCGCCGGCGCACCGGTGCTCGTCGCCCTCGGCCTGCTCGATGCCCGCTTGGGCAAGAGCGAGAGCGCCCAACAGCGGTTTGACCAAGCCTTGGCGGTGGACGCCTCATTCGCGTTCGCTCATGCCGCCATCGGCGCACTTCAGGCGTCGCGCAATGAAACGGCCGCCGCCGAAAAAGCGTTCGCCCGCGCCGCCGCGCTTTCCGGTCCCCGATCGCCCCGCGGAGTCCAATACGCGCAGTACAAACTGCAGCTCGGCGATCGTCCGGGGGCCCGCAAGGTTCTCGAGGACATCCTCCAACAGGCACCCGACTACCTGCCGGCTCAACTCCGCCTGATCGAACTCGACACGTCCGAGGGCCGTCTGGCCGAGGCGGCCGCCCGGCTCGATCCGATCCTCGCGAGCGAGCCCAACCTCGCCGAGGCGCTTCTGGCCGGAAGCCGGCTCTCCCTCGCCCAAAAGAACACCGACAAGGCGCTCCGCCAGGTCGAGCTGCTTCTGGGAATGTATCCGCAGTCGAACGAGGTCATGGTCGAGCAGGCGCGCGTTCAGATCGCCCGCAAGGACCTGCCAGCCGCCCAAAACAGCCTCGTCCAGGCACTCGCGATCAAACCCAACGATCGCGAGGCCGTGCTCCTCCTGGCCAACCTGCATCTGCGACAAACCGACTGGAGATCCGCCATCGGGCTGCTCCGCCCGTGGCTGGAGAAGTTTTCCCCGAGCGAAATTCCCGCCTCAATGCTGGAGGGTTTTGTGCTCCTCGCCGAGGCTTTGCGTGGTCAGGGCGACACCGAGGAAACCCTCGCCCTGTGCGACCGCATCGAACGCGCCCTCCCGGGACGCGCCCAGATTTCCCTGCTGCGAGGCCAGGTCCTGCGTCAGCAGAACAAGCCCACCCAGGCCCGCGAGGCGTTTGAGGCGACCCTCCGGCGGAATCCCGACTCGGTCGCGGCGATTGAACAACTGACCGAGCTCGATCGCAGCGAGCAGAAGGCAAACGAAGCCCGCGCCCGCGTCGACACCGCGCTTCGGAGGCAACCCGCCATCGCGGAACTGCACTTGCTCTCCGCCCAGTTGCACCTCGACGCCCAAGAGCCGGTCGAGGCCGAGAGCGCCCTGAAACGATCGGTCGAGCTGAAACCCGAGTTGCTCCCGGCGCAGTGGCTGCTCGCCCGCCGGCGGATCGCATCCGGCGACCCGCTCCGCGCCTTGGCACACTTGCAGGTGGTCCTGGAACACGCACCGGACGACCTCGAGGCGAGTTTTCTTGCGGGCAAGCTCCAGGATGAACTCGGCAACTCCCTCGCCGCACGCCGTCACTACGAGGCAGTCCTGGCGGTCAACCCCAACCACCCCGGGGCGTTGAACAACCTCACCCATCTGCTGTTCTACCACCTGAAGGAACCGGTGCCCGCCTACGAGTACGCCCGGCGGGCGCGCGAGGCGGCACCGGGCGACGCCACGATTGCCGACACCGTCGGCTGGCTGGTTTTCCAACGCGAGGACTACCGCTGGGCCCTGGGACTGCTGCGGGAGAGCGCCTCCAAGCAACCCGAGTACCCGGAAGTCCATTTTCACCTGGCGATGACGCACTACATGCTGGTGGAGGAAGACGACGCGCGCCAGGCGTTCGAAAGCGCCCTCGCGATGACCCGCACGTTTCCCTCCGTCGCCGAGGCGCGGAGCCGCCTGGCGATCCTGCGATTGGACCCGCTGAAAGTCGATGCGGCCGGACGGGCGCGGCTGGACCGCCACCTCGCCGCCCACCCCCGGGACCCGGTCGCCCTCTCGCGGCTCGCGGCCCTGCGGGAAAAGGACGGGGCGCTGGCCGAGGCCCTGACGGTGCAGGAACGCGCGATCCGCGCGAGTCCCCAGGCGGTGCGCTCCGTGATCACCCTGGCGCAGATGCTGGCCGCCCAGGGAAAGCCGGGCCCGGCCCTGGCCCAGGCCGAGGCGGCGCGCCTGCTCGCGCCGGACGACGTGGCGGTGGCGTTCGAGCTGGGCAAGCTTGCGTATCGGCTCAAAGGTTACTCGTGGTCGTTCAGTCTCCTGCAGGTGACCACGCGCACGCTCTCGGACAATCCCGACTTCCTTCTGGCGTACGCCGCCTCCGCGTACAGCGTCGGACGCCTGCGCGAAACCCGTGACGCCCTGGAAAACGCGCAGCGGCTGGCACCCACGCCGGCGACGGCGGAGCGGCTCCGGTTGATCGAGGCGGCGGGTTCAAACGACTCGGCGCTGGCGGCGGTGCCCGCGGCCCGCGAACGACTCGCGATTGAGCCCAACGACGTGGCGGCGTGGATGGTGCTGGCCACCGCCGCCTCCTCCAACGACGAGGTTCAGCGTCACTTGGAGCAGGTGCTGACCGTGTATCCGAATTTCGCCCCGGCCCAGCGCCGCCTGGCGATGCTGCTCTCCGCCGACCCGACGCAGGATCCGCGGACGATCCAGCTCGGGGCGCTGGCGGCGGACGTGCTGCGGGACGACACGGAACTCGCCCGGACGCTGGGCCTGGTGGCCTTTCGGCAGGGCGACCACCGCCGCGCGATCGGCTGGCTCGAAAGCGCCAAGCCCGCGTATTTGAAGGATGCGATGCTCTGGTTCCAGCTCGGCATGAGTCAAAGCGAGCTCAATCAAACCAGTGCCGCGACCGATTCCCTGGAAAGAGCCCTCGCCCTCGGCCTGTCCGGGCCCGCCGCTGATGCGGCGAGGGCGCGCGTGGCGCGTCTGAGAGGTCAGTAGGTGGAGGCGCGCAGGGCGCGTCCCGCGAATGCGGGATCAGAGGTCAGTCGGACGGACGGATGGCGCGATCGACAGGCGACGTTTGGAGCTGCCGGACTGCGAGGCTGAGTTCGGATCGGGTTCGACGTAGCGGAATCCGGAACGGATTTCGTGCGGTTGCAGGTGGTCCCGCGGGCGCGCATCAGCGTCAACCTATGGAACGGGCGTGAGAATTCGCGGCGTTTCCGTTGGAGGCTGGTTCCGGACCGTCGTTGAGGCCAGAGCGCGAACCCCGCGATGCGAGGTCCGCCAAAGGGAGGCTGATGCGGACCAATCACGGTTCAACCCTGAGCGTTGCTTGGGGTGCGAGCCTGCGCAGGGGTGGGCAATCTCGGGGTCCCTGGGTCGTTGCGTACCTGCACTGCAGCGGAACGACCCCCCCGGGGTTCGTGGAGCGTCGCGGCGGCGCTCCGAGCAGTGCGCAGGCAGTGGGTCCGGCCGCCACCGCCACCCTGCCCGAGGCCTTGCGTTGGACGGTAAATCCATCCGGGAATAAATGGGACTGCTCAGCCGGGTGCCTGCCGGTCGTTGCTCACCTTCTCAATCCCATCCCTCCGATGATCGGCAAGGGAAGTAACCTAATAGGTTACTTGCAGGTTTTCGTTGCCCCCGGGATTCCGCCTCTGCGACGCGCGTCGCTCTCGCATGCACCTTGTCTTGGCGGAGGCGGCGCACGAGGGCGGACGGGCGATTTGATGGCCGGCGGTTCTCTGGGGTTGGTCATCATCGAGCCCGTTCGCCCCCGTGTACCGCCGCAGCCTCGCTGCTCTCTCCGCTCCGCCCTCGCAAAACCAAAAACCCTGATCAACGCCCACCCTGCGTGGGGTCTTAAGTTGACGCCGATGCGCATCCGCCGGATCGGCGCCGGTTGCGCATCGCATCTACGCAAACCTGATGCGCAGTTGTTCTTGGTTCGTCCCCGCGGCCCCGACGGAGCGTGGCCCTCCATCCGGACTACCGCCGGAATGAAATGGCATTTCGCGTTGTACCCCTAAGTTGACGCGCCTAAGCGGACGCGGGAGGGTCGGAGGGAGAAACGTATTCTACGTTCCTCTACGACGATCCGAGGCAGCTGCTCAGCGAGTCCGCCCACAACGGACGAAATCCGTTCCGGATTCCGCTACGCAGCATTTCTCCATTTGTCCGACCGATCTCTAACCTCGGAGCACGGCTTTCGCGTTCTGGCGTCGGCGATGGTTCGGGACCAGCTTCTGGCGTAGGGCGGGGCCGGGTGGTCCCGTCGCGGCCTCGGCGAGGCCACCTACAACTTGGGTCTCGCGGCTTCGGCGGGGAGGGCTACAGAATGCATGATCATGTGCGGTATTGTGGGTTATATCGGTAAACAGAAGGCGGTCTCGATTCTCATCGATGGACTTAAACGGTTGGAGTATCGTGGTTACGATTCGGCCGGTCTGGCCATCCACGAGTCCGGTGGGATCGCGGTGGTCAAACGGGTTGGGCGCGTTCAGGCCTTGGTCAAGGAAGCCGCCCGGCATCCCTTCAACGGCACCACCGGCATCTGCCACACGCGCTGGGCCACCCACGGCGGGGTGACCGAGGCCAATGCCCACCCCCACCTCAGCTCCGATGGTAAGATCGCCCTGGTCCACAACGGGGTCATCGAGAACTACAACTCGATCAAAAAGTTCCTGCTCACGAAGGGGTTCACCTTCAAGTCGGAAACCGACACGGAGGTCCTCGCGAACTTGATCGCTTACCACTACGCCAAGGCGGAGGCCTCCGCGGTCACTCCAACGGACGAAAATCGCTTCTTCGAGAGCGTACGTAAGAGTCTCTTTCACGTCGAAGGCACCTATGGTATCGCCGCGCTCTGCAACGATCTGCCTGCCGAGATGGTCGCCGCCCGCAAGGGGTCGCCCTTGATTCTCGGGGTCGGCACAGACGAATTGCTGCTGGCGAGCGACGTCTCCGCGATGGTCAGCCGGACGCAGAGCGTGGTTTACCTGAAGGACAGCGAGATCGTCCATCTGACGTCCACCGGCTTCCAAATCACCACCCTTGACCAAGCGGACGTTTCACCCGTGATCGACCAGGTCACGTGGTCCGTCGCCGACTCCGAAATGGGTGACTTCTCCCATTTTATGGAGAAGGAGATCTTCGACCAGCCCAACGCCCTCGAAAACACGATGAGGGGTCGGATCGCCGAGGATGGCAGCACGGCCAAGTTTGGTGGGTTGAACCTGACCGCGGGTGATTTCCGGGGCATCGATCGCTTCGTTTTCTGCGGCTGCGGCACCGCCTGGCACGCCTGCCTTGTCGCCGAGCATCTGATCGAGCGCTTCGCCCGCATCCCGGTGGAGGTCGACTACGCGTCCGAATTCCGCTACCGCAACGCTCCGCTTTCTCCGCAATCGCTCTTCTTCGTTGTCAGCCAGTCGGGTGAAACGATCGACACGCTCGCCGCCATGCGCGAAGCCAAACGCAAGGGCTACCGTGTTCTCGCGATCAACAATGTCGTCGGCTCAACCATCGCCCGCGAAGCCGACGGCGGGGTCTACCAGCACGTGGGACCGGAGATCGGCGTCGCCTCGACCAAGGCCTTCACCTCCCAGCTGCTGCTCGGGGCAATGATCGCCCTCTATGTCGGCCGGATGCGCGACATGAGTTTCAGCGACGGTGTCGAATATGTCGCCGCACTGAAGAAGGCGCCCGATCTGGTCCGCCATGTCCTCAAGCAGGCGGCACACATCAAGGGTATTGCCGAACGCTTTTTCGGATACAGCGACATGCTCTTCCTTGGACGTCTCTCGCTCTTCCCCATCGCGCTTGAGGGGGCGCTCAAGCTCAAGGAGATCTCGTATATCCATGCCGAAGGCTACCCGGCGGCGGAAATGAAGCACGGCCCGATCGCGCTGATCAGCGAACAGTGCCCTTCGGTCTTCTTTGTTCCGAAGGGGGAGCTTTTCAACAAGGTGGTTTCGTCGATGCAGGAGATCCGGGCGCGGAAGGGAAAGATCATCGCAATTGTCACGGAAGGCTGCGAGCTGCCCGCCGGGCTGGTGGACGAGGTCATCTCCATTCCCGAGTGCCATGAGGCGGTCCTGCCGATCGTCGCCACCGTGCCGGTGCAGTTGCTCAGCTACTACATCGCCTGCGCCCGTGGCTGCGACGTCGACAAGCCGCGGAATCTAGCGAAGTCGGTGACGGTGGAGTGAAGGGCGCAGTCGGAGGTCCCGCATTCGCGGGATCGTCCGCTGTGCGCGGTCTCGCTGAGCAGCTGTCTCGGATGGGAGGGGGCGTAAGGTTCACGCGATGCCAATCCCTGCGGCCTCGGCGAGGCCACCTACACCGGATCCCAGGTTCGCGGGATCTCCGATCTTCGATCCGATTGGCCACAGAGAACGCAAAGATCGGAGGGCTGAGGTCCCGCGTACGCGGGACCACTAAAAGGGGCGCCTGCAGCGCCCCCCCTCAGCGGGCTTCGTAGACTTCCACGATGACCACGCCTTTTTCTTCGCTGCCGCTGCGGACGATCGCGGTATAGGTGCCGGGGGCCACCCAGACAACCAGCGCCGCGCTCTGGGATCCTGCCGTCATCGGGAAGGCACCGACTTGCGACGAGACTTCATTGACCGCCATCGCCGCGCTGCCCCAGTCGTCGTTCAGGGCGACTTCCTCCTGCACGCCACCGATATTCCGAAAGAGGGAGAGGACCGGGTTCGAAAGCGCTCCGGCAACTCCGAAGTTCCCCAGTTCAGGTCCGATCGCGCGGATCAGCAGGCGTTTCGGCGCATCGCCGCTGACGTTGAATCCGGTGATCACGACGTCGCCGCCCGAGCCCGCCTCGGTACGGATCGACATGTTCACCAGGCGGGACCGGCTCGCCACGCCGCTGCTCTCCGCATCATAAAGTTCAATCAGCGCCGCACCGACGCCGCCATTCCGGCAGGCCACCTGGGCGGTGTAGCCACCCGCCGGGAGATTCACCAGTAGCGCAGCATCCTTGCTGCCCGGAGTCAGCGGAAACGCACCCACCGCCTGCGAGGTCGCACCGACGGCCTCCTCGAGCCAGTTGTCGTTGGCCCATCCCGTCGATACGGTCGTCGAGGCTCCTTGGCTGGTCAGGCTGATCATCGGATCATCCAACACGCCGGGAACCCCAAACAGGCTGAGGGTCGGACCAATCGCGCGGACCAGGACCTGCTTGCTGCCTTCCCCGGCAAGCGTGAACCCGGAAATCAAACCACCGTCACCGCCACCCGAGGTCGCCCGGATCGACATGTTCACCAGACGACCGATATTGGCCACACCTTCCCGCAGGCCGCTGAGCACGCCGGTCTTCGATGCGGCGCTCACGGTTCCGTTGACCCGGCCATCCGCCGTCAGGGTCAGCGCGACACTGCGACCATCCCGAAGCGTCAAGGCGAGGTCACCCGCGGTGCTCAAGCTCGTGGAATCTCCCAGGAAAACGCCCTGCTCCACCAGCGCGGCAAAGGCACGACCGGCCGGACTCGCCAGAACCCAGAGTTCACCGTCCGCCGAGTAAACGATCGCACCTTGATAGAAACCGGCGACCGCCGAGGTGGCACCGTTGGAGGACTCCTGGGTGCCAACGAACGCGAGCGAGCCCGCGATCACACCCGAGACCGTGCCACCCGAAATCTGGCCCGTGACCGTGCCCACGCCGGCGGCTTGGAACGAGAACCGGCCGGAGGCGTCGGTCGCAAATCCGTTCACCCGGACTCCGTTCGGCAGGTTCGGTGAATTCGCCAGAAACACGGACGAACCGTCCATCCGCACCATCAGACCAAACGAGCCACCGGAGCCGGCCGCACCGACCGTGCCAAAATAGGTCCGCTGTCCGGAAAAGACCGAGATCACCACCGTCTGGCTGGAGAGGGATTCGAGGTTCGACATAACCCGAACCCAGAAGTTGCCGCTCGCTGCCAGTGAAGGCGTGGTGAACGTCGCCGCATTCGACCCGGCCACCGGGCTCGTCGTATCCCCGCGGACCCCACGGTACCACTGGTAGGCCAGCCCAGTCGGGCCTGCCGCGGTGACTCGCAGGGTGGCCGTCCCGCCTTCACCCACAGAGGTGCTTTCCGGCTGCTGCGTGATCACCAGCGCACTGGCGGTCGACGGGGGCGAACCCGTGCCACCACCGGGGGGAGGAAATGTCACCGTTCCGCCGTCGCCATTGATCGGAGGCACGATCGAAACCGGGGCGTCGTTGCCGGGAGCCACGGTCAAGGTGAAGCTTTCCGTAGCTGAGAGACTGCCGTCACTGACCGTCAATGTGATCGTGGTTTCACCGGCCTGGTTGAGGACCGGCGTGGCGCTGAGCGTGCGGTTCGCTCCCGTGCCACCCAGCACCAGAGCGCTGTTCGGCAGCAGGGTCGGATTGGAGGAGGTGGCCAGCACGGTCAGGCTGGTGATCGCGGTATCCGCATCATCAATCGCAAATCCGATGACTTCCGTGCCATTGCCCGCCGGCATCGTGCGATCGGCGAGGTTGCTCAGGGTCGGCGGCGTGTTCACCGGCAGAACGGTGAGGAGGAAACTGTAGGTGCTCGAGGCCGTGCCGTCGCTGACGGTCAGGGTGATCGTGCTGTTGCCCGTCTGATTCGCCGCCGGGGTCACCACCACGGTGCGCGTGGCTCCGTAACCTCCGAAAGCGATGCCACTTGCCGGCACCAGCGTGGGGTTGGAGGAGGTACCCGTGACCGTCAGCGAGGTCGCCGGGGTGTTCGCGTCGGCGAGGTTGAAATTGATCAGGCCGGTGTTGCTGTTGGCGTTGATCGTGCGGTTCGCAATCCGGCTGATTGTCGGCGTGTTGCCCGCCAGACCGATTGCGAGGGTGAAACTGCTGCTCGCGGTGAGCCGGCCGTCACTGACCGTGAGCGTGATCACCGCATTGCCCGTGCGATCCGCAATCGGCGTGACCAATACCGTACGGTTGCCACCCGAGCCACCAAAGACCAGGCTGCCCGGGCCAACCAACGCGGTGTTCGTCGAGCCACCGGTCACCACCAGGCTGCCCGCGGCGGTTTCGGCGTCGCTGACCGTGAAGTTCACCATGGTATTGCCGTTCACCACGATCGTCCGGTTCGGCAGATCGCTGATCTTCGGCGCAGTGCTCGTGGCTGTGACCGTGAGCACAAAGCTGGTCGTGGCGATCAGGCTGCCGTCACTCACCGTCAGGGTGATGGTCGTGGTTCCGATCTGGTTGGCCGCCGGCGTCAGCGTCACCGTGCGGTTCGCCCCGGTGCCGCCAAAGGCGACGTTGCCATAGGGAAGGACCGTCTGATTCGAGGATGAACCCGTGACGTTCAAGCTGTTCACCGGAGTCTCGGCGTCACCGATGGTGAACTCGATCGCGCCGGAGTTGCCATTGGCGACGGTCGAGCGCGCGGAGAGCGGGCTGATCGTCGGAGCGGTGTTGGGCCGGTTGACCGTGACGACAAAACGGGTGCTGCTGCTGATCGAGCCATCACTGACGGTGACGGTGATCGTGGAGGTGCCGATCTGGTCGAGGGCCGACTTCAGCGTCATCGAGCGGTTGGCCCCGGAACCGGAGAACACGAGGTTCGCGTTCGGGAGGAGTGTCGGATTCGAGGAGCTGCCCGTGACCGTCAGGCTGCCGGGGCTGGTCTGCTCGTCGCTGACGGTGAACGGAATCGCGACCGAGAGGACGTTGGAATCAACCGCGCGATCGCTGATCGAACCGACCGTGGGGGCTGTATTCACCGCCGACACCGTGAGAACGAAACTCGCACTCGAAGTCAGGCTGCCATCGCTGACTGTGACCGTGATCGTCGCCGCGCCCGTCTGGCCGGGGGCCGGTGTAACCGATACCGTACGGCTGGCATCGGCGCCACCGAAGATGATGTTCGCCGAGGGAACCACCGCGGGATTGGAAGAGCTGCCCGTGAGGATGAGGCTGCCGGCCGCGGTCTCGGCGTCGGTCACCGTCAGGTTGATCGCACCCGAGGTCGAGTTCGCCTCGATCGAGCGATTGGAGAGGACCGACACCGTGGGGGCGGTGTTCGCCGCTTCGACGGTCAGAACGAAACTGGTTCCGGTGACAAGCGTCCCGTCGCTGACGGTGACAGTGATCGTAGTCGAACCGGCCCGGTTCGCCGCGGGGGTGACCACCAATGATCGACTGGCTCCCGATCCGGAGAAGGAAAGGCCGCTGACAGACACCAGGTTCGGGTTCGAAGAGGATCCGCTGACGATCAAGTCGCCGGCTGGAATCTGCTCGTCGCCGATGGTAAATCCGATCGCCGGGATGGGCGTATTCATCGCAACCGAACGGCTGGCAATCGCGGTGATCGTCGGGGCGGTGCTCGGCGCCACAACCGTGAGCACGAAGCTGGCGGCATCCGTCTGCGTGCCGTCACTGACCGTCAGGGTGAGCGTGGTCGAACCGGTCTGATTGGCCGCGGGCGTGATCGAAAGCGTGCGATTCGAACCGGAGCCGGAAAGGGAAAGATTGGCCAGGGAGACCAGGGCGGGATTCGAGGTCGACACCGTGACCGTCAGGGCGTTCACCGGCGTTTCCGTGTCGCTGACGGAGAAGGGAATCGCACCGGTCGATCCATTGGCCTCGATCGAGCGATTGGTGAAGTGGGAAATCGACGGGGCGGTGTTCACCGCGTTCACCGTGACGACAAAACTGGAGCTGGCGGTCAGGCTGCCATCGCTGACCGTCACGGTGACCGTGCCCATGCCGATCTGACCCGCCACCGGGACGACATCAAGGGTGCGGTTGGCTCCGGAGCCGCCCAACACCAGACTGGAAGAAGGAAGCAGCGCCAGGTTGGAGGAGACAATCGAGACCGTGAGTGAGGAGAGGGCGGAGTCGGTATCCCCGATGGTGAAGGGGAAGGCGCCGGTCGACGTATTCACCGGGATCGAGCGATTGACGAATCCGGTGATCGTCGGGGCGGCATTGCCAGCGATGACCGTCAGGACGAACTGCCGGGTGGTGCTGAGCGCACCATCGCTGACGGCGACCGAAACCACGGTTGAACCGCTCTGACGGGCAGCCGGCGTGAGCAACACCGTGCGGTTGGCGCCCGAGCCGCCGAAGACGATGTTGGACACGGGCAAGAGGGTCGGATTGGACGAACTGCCACTGACCAGCAGACTGCCGGCGGCCGTCTGGGAGTCACCGACGGTGAAAGCGAGGGAACCCGAGGAGGAGCCCGCGTTGACTGAAAGGTCGGCGATCGTGCTGACGGTCGGGGCGAGGTTGATCGCATTGACGGTCAGGACAAAGCTCGAGCTCGTGCTCAGGCTGCCGTCATTCACGCTGACGGTGATGGTGGCGGCGCCGTTCTGGCCGGCCGCGGGCGTGACCGTCAACGTTCGTTCGGCACTGGTGCCGGAGATGCTCAGGCCGGATACAGGGACGAGGGTGGAATTCGAGGAGGTGCCGGAGACCGTGAGCCCATTCACCGGCACCGTCGCGTGACCAATCGTGAAGGTGATCGGACCGGTGCTACTGTCCGCACTGATCGTTCGGCCGGACAATTCGCTGATGGTCGGCGCGGTGACCGGGGCGTTGACCGTGAGGATGAAGGTCTGTCTCTTATACACATCTCCGAGCCCACGAGACTAAGGCGAATCTCGTATGCCGTCTTCTGCTT